>Ga0126373_10001357_pt1 | contig 17346 bp, 17 predicted proteins | sample PanSoiMetPlot_11_FD_92545 | JGI IMG/M metagenome (GOLD analysis project Ga0126373, IMG submission 92545) | Tropical forest soil microbial communities from Panama - MetaG Plot_11 | ecosystem: Environmental > Terrestrial > Soil > Tropical forest > Bulk soil | place: Panama | collected 2016-02-17 | reverse complement strand
TGAACACGTTCTCGGGTCTCTGACATAGCACTCTCCACGCTCGATCGGAATTGGTTCTGGTTGGTTTGCATAGTCGTCGGCATACATGGAAACTCCTATTTTTGCTCACGAATGCATGCACGGTTCCATTCAGCGGTCACTAACCGCAAGGCGATTGTGCGCGCTGGCCTCAAAAGTTCCTGGCCAGCGAAATAACCTCAGTGGGATTCAGAACGACGTTGGGCAGACACTTCCTGTCGCAACAAAGCCTAGCGTTTTCATATCGACGCCTCGGCTCTGCCCTTGCATATGACTGACCTTTCACATTCACGCTGAAGCACAGATTGTCGGTGATGAGCGAGGGCTGTCCGCCGTTTGATTTTGGCTATTCTCGTGCTCCTTACCAAGATCATCGGATTCAATCATTCAAGTCAAGGAGCATGCCCAATGAAAACCAAGACCTCGTCGATCAGCACGCCGGTCACAGAATTGAAGTACAGCCCGACCGGCATATCGGATGGCGTGCACGGTGAATTGCATGCCGCGCCAGCTTATGGCGATCTTGCGAACGGGGCGCACGGCACATTCATCAAGATGCCGGCAGGATACGAGAGCCCGATTCACACACATACGGAGGACTACTGGGCCGTCGTGGTCTCAGGGGTCATGGTCAATGGAAAGCCGGGCAGCCCGGATGTCCATTTGCCAACTGGATCCTATTTCTTCCAAAAAGGGCGGCGAGCCCCACGTAACGAAGTGCACGTCGCCGAGTGGATGCGTTTTCTTCGTCAGTCAGAATGGCAAGTTCGACTACCGTGAATGAAGCGCAACGAGGCTCCGCACCGAGCTCCGCAGCCGCTCCATCCGATTGGCCTGGGGTACGGAACCATGAAGCTCAGCTTGGCCGTGCGCCCGCACAAATATCGCGTGCGAGCGGTTCCTCGGCCGGTCGGAAAGCGGTGGCAATCTATCAATGGTCAGCGCCGCCCGCTCCCATTGATCCACGGAATTGATACCGAAGAGAGGACTGGATGGACACCGTTTTTCGTGGCAGGTGGACTTGTCCGGGTCTGTTCGAAACGCCAGGGGTTGGACAAGCGGGAAAGCGATTCAATGTCCAGCTTAAACTCACGTTTGTAATCACGGCGCTGATGTGCCTGGTCCCCTGAGCGTACAAGCGCTTGATCCGGCGCACCACGTTACGCAATATGCGCACACCGCTTGGCGCGTGCAAGATGGTGTTGCTCCGGTCACGAGGATCACCCAAACGGCGGACGGTTACTTGTGGTTCGCGACATCCACTGCCTTCAGATATTCGAGTTCCGGGCTGTGCAGCTTGCCGGAGCGCTTGTCATTGCTGCGAAGACCGACAAAGCCCGCAATAATAAGGAGCAGAACGAAAAGCAAAAACCCGATGCGCAAACGAGCAGATTTCATAAGTCCTCCATTGCTTCGCTGACCGAGCTATAGGATGATGCGTATAACCCTATGGATTAGGATCTTTCTTTGTCTGCGTCAGAGCAGGTCGTTGTTCTTGCGCCTTGGGATGATTCGCAGCATCCTATAATCATGCGTTACCAGCCCGGGCATAAAGCCAAAATCCATCAGAAGTTTGTGGAAGACGCTTCCGAGCGCGTTCGCGCCGAAGGTTTAAGCGGAGCGGCGGTGTCAGCTGTTATGCGGGACACAGGCCTGACGTATGGAGGCTTTTACAAGCATTTTCAGGAACAAGGACGACTTTGCTCGTGGAATCACTGCGCGAGGCATTTCGGGAATTTACCGACAGTCTGGTTCATGCCGCCGAGCAGTCGCCCGCTGGGGAAGCATGGAAAGCAATCGTGAGAGCCTACCTGCGTCCCGAGATGTGCGGCCACCCCGAGCGCGCGGCTGTCCCTTGGCGGCTCTTGCGCCCGAATTAGCGCGGGTCGAATGGGGATGAAGCCTTAGATCGTTACGCAGTTGGTGAACTATAAAAGCCGAATGGTGCCATTCATGCCTGGCAAGCTAACCATGGACAAAGAACGGGCGTTCTTTGCGATCTTTTCAACGATGATGGGGGCAATTGAAGTAGCCTTAGATCGACTTTCACAGGAACTCGATAAAATCGGCCAGTACAACCGACGAGCCAATTAAGGCATTACCTGGCTCAACGTGTCGAAACGCGAATGGCCCCTACGAACGCGCACGGGCAGCGGAGCCGTCGTAAAAGGAAGCAATCCTAGCCATGCTTTGCTAGACCATTGGCGGAGGCGTGCCGCAGTTTTTGCACCATTAGCAGTTCGGTGACCCCTCCAAAAAAGAGGCGGGAATCGACCACAGAAAATCCTTTATCCGAGAAAATATCCCGCAAGTGAGGGCGGTCTGGAAAGCGCTGGAGACTTTCTGCAATGTAGCTGTAGACTTCAGGATTGTGGTGCAGAAGCGTGCCCCACAGCCCGGTCCATGTCTTCAGACCCCAGTACTCCATCTTCTGTGGGATCTTTCCGCCCGGTTTGGAGAAATCGAGGAATGCCGCCACGCCACAGGGTTTTACAACGCGGTTGATTTCGTTGATAGCTGTTTCGAGGTCTGGTGCATTCCGCAGGGCGTAGCCACCGGTGACGATGTCCACGGATTCGGAAACGATGTCAAGCGATCCTATATCCTGGTTGGCGAAACTGACATTTGGATGATTATTGCGGCGACGGGCGATATCCAGCATCGGCTCGGTGATGTCCACTCCAGCGATGCGGCCACGCGGATATTTGCGGGCAAGCAGAAACGCGATGTCGCCGGTGCCGCAGGCGAGATCAACGCAAACAGGGGACTCGTGAGAGGGAAGCAATGAAATCAGAGCGCGCTTCCATGCCGCGTCACGTCCGAAAGAAAGTACCCTAGTGATGAAATCGTACCGGGGCGCGACCTCGGAAAAATTCCGTTCGGTATAGTATTTCTTCGTCTCGGCATTCTCGAGATGATCACCGATTTTCAAAACAAAGCGATCCGTCACTGAATCTCCACTTTCGAAGGTCAGCAAATGCGCTTACAGCAGACCAACGATGGTTTTTGGATTCGGTTGCCACCTTCACAGATTCCTGAAACCACTTCCGATGCAGCTGACCAAAACTCATCTGCGGATGGCATATCGTCGCGCCTTAAACGGACCGTAAAGGGACGCCATCGTATGTCAACGATCGCTTCTAGTCAATGTCCGGGCCATGTCCCCGAAAGTCGTACAGAACCACGCTTGCAATCATGACCACAAAATACGCGGAGTTGAATCAGAAAACTTCGTCCAGGAGTACTCCGGCCATCAATGCTGCCGCACCTTTTCCACGACGCTGCCGCCAAGAAGAGACTCGTCGATGAAGTGCACCACGTAGACGGCTATTGTAATCCGGAACGAAAAGAGTAATGGCAAATGCATAAAAATCAACCCTTAAGCGAAATCTCCTTGTTGACTGTGGAAACGGGAGGTTTGTACTCTCGATGCGCACTGGGCGCTGCTTGAAAAAGAATTCTAACCTGGTATCCCACGTTCGCCTGCCGGTCCGGTATCGGAGTAAATCGTGACTGACCTCATGGTATGAGTGCACAGCAGTGACGACTCCCCTTGTCAAGCGCCCGACCGGGGCAACGTCGTCACGTGGCGTATACGACCAGCCCAGTCTGACCATCACAAAGTCCTCGGAGGGAATGATGGTTGTGTCCTGCCTTTGGCTCCCGAGTGCCACGTCATTTCAGAGACACGACCGCGATGTGTACTGGCTCCAACTTTGCCGGATCCACAATCTTGTCGTCCTCAAGGTTGTAAATCCCCGTGTTGGTGATGAAATAGAACTGGTCTCCCAAAATTGCGCCGGTTGTCGGATCGCTGACCAAATCTGTGTCGTATTCAAGCGTCTCACTTGCAATCACCTTGCGTCCGTCCGGCGAGAGCTTCCAGCGCATTACACGATACTCTCCGGTACCATACTGGACTCCGAGCAATTCGTTCTTATGCCAGTACAGCCCGTCAATTCCCGAAAGCGTATTGTGCGCTCTCGGATCAACGTCGGCGGACTCGTTTGTTCGCAGGTCTACGCGAATCACACCCAGCATGTCCGCGACAAACAACAAATCGCAGTCTCGCGAGAGCGTAATGCCATTCGGATAAAAAACTGGACGCCAAAACTTCATCTCCGCAAAGGTATGCGAGAGGCGATCAAAGCGGTAAACGTGATGTCCTTCCGTGTCTGTGGTGAAAATCTCTCGCGTCCCGCGGAGAACCAAATCGTTCAAATCGTGGGGCATCGTGCCAGGCGACGCGTATCGCTCGAGTAGCTTTCCCTGCGTATCAAAATGCAACAGTTCCGGCCTTTTCTTCGCACCCGCATCTGTCGCGGCCCACACACTGTGGTCCACAGGGTCCACGTGGATGCCTCCTATCGGACTCAAGTCGTAGAGGTCCTGCCTCACGTAATCAGACACGCCGCCGGTCAATGTAAACTTAATGACTTTCTTGCGATGCATGCTGCCCATGTAGAAGAGCCCGTTCGAAGCATCCACCGCTAGACCTTCTGGGAATAAGTCTTTCGCAGGGACGGTGAACGCAACATGTGCCTTGTGCACCGGAGAATAACGGCGCCGAGATTGCGCAAGCAGGTCTCGGAACTCTGAATTCAGCTCCAAAGGCCGGAGCGAGGGCGAGTTGCTGGGATCAGGAACGAAACCGGCGTCGAGCGCCATACATTCTTTCAGCAATGCGAGTGCCTTTTGCAGCTCCCCTAGGTGGGCATATCTTCGCGCCAGCAGGAAAAGGAGGGCGCTTCGATCCGGAACTTTCGAGAGGATAGCTTCAAGCGAGCGAATCTCAGCTCGAACATTCTCTGCGTCGGCGGGAGCCGTAACAGATGCCCCTGCATCCTGTTGCAGAACCGATGCTTCGGACTGGCCAGCAAACGACGAACCGCTGCAAAGAACAATGGCGCAGATTATGGCATTGTATGCGCGCATGTCCTCACCTCACGACTTCAGGGACGGCTGAGGCGTTCCGGCGTTAGCAACGAAACTCACAGCCAAATTCCGCTAGAGTGGCCGCTAACCCGTTCAAATCTTCAGGGCATACACTTTGCGGACCGCATCCGCAATATAAGGTTGACTGAAGTAGATAATTCCTGCCGACCGGACAAGTTCGACAGCCCGTTGGTATTCTTCGTGAGGAATCCCGCATCCACTTGGATCTCTCGATCCAGGGGCGGAAAAGCCCGACTGCGTCCAGATTGCCTTTGCATGTATTGCCTCAGCGGTCGCGATGATTGCCGGTAGCTCGGTCGCCGGGTGATGTGCATAAACCAGGTCGGCCTTCTCAGGTGCGCATCCCTTTCGACGCGTCACGGCGTCCAAGGATATCTTCTGAGGGTGCACTTCTCGCACACGATTTAGAAGATCTGCTGTTGTGTTACCCCTTGCGAGGCGACCGTCTGGAACGACAATTCTTAACTGATTGGATGGATTTCGTTGACAATCAACCATTGGTACGGTGCCATGGGTTCTCCTTGGGTTTACCGGGTATGGAAATATTACGGTTCGAACGTGTTCCGTGTAGCCTGCACCAGACAACTTCGTACGAAAGTTCTAGAGTCGCGAGGCCCGTTTAATCGGCACGTTCAGCACAGCTTTTCAAGCGAGTTGCGCGGATGGCGGGCGTAGCGAACCGCAGCGATAGTGGCTCCCGTCGATGTTTCTGCTGGCACTGTCTGCCTTCCAATTGGTCTTTTCTATGTCGCGACCACGAGAATGACCCCGCAAAACGATATGACGTTTGCGACAAAGGCGGTGGAGACGCCTAAAACCGCAATCAGCATGCCTGCGGTCGCCGGCCCCACGGCTCTGGCAAGATTGAATGCGATGCCGTTCAAGGCCGTTGCCGGCGCCAGGTCGTCCTTGGATACCAATTCAGGCCCCCCATCATCCAGACTTCGGTAAATAGAATGAGTCTGGGGCGATCGAAGATATCGCCAGCGGAGCCAGCAGGTAATGCGAGTAGAGAGTAAGGAAGGGAAGCCGCAGTTTGGATAAGGGCGACGTAGCCCGGGCCCGCGTGCAGTGAAACCGTCACCACGGTGTCGCCAGAGAGTTGACGAGTAGTCGTGCAATTGACGGTGTCTTCGCTTTCGGCGGAGTTGACTGTTTGATGGCCTGCAGGCAGACTCGAAGCAATCGCTCCACAGTAGGTCTCCATGACAGACACAAGGTTTTGCTAATTAAGCGGCTTATGATTGGCAAAGGATCAACCGAAACGTACCTAGACGAAGCGGCAGTGCGTCAAATCGTGGTCGACGCGATCGAGGCTGTTCCGATCAGAGACAACCGCGTCCTAATTATTCTTCCTGATGGAACGCGGACCGCCCCGATCCCACTCATGTTCAGAATATTTCAGCAGTTGATGCATCCACGTGCGAAGGCCGTCGATTATCTCGTCGCTCTTGGCACGCACCCCCCAATGGGGGATGCACAACTCAGTAAGTTGATCGGGACGGCTGTCGTCCAGGGATGCGTGGGCAATACTCGTATTTTCAACCACAGCTGGAGCGACCCCCAAGTGTTCATGACATTGGGAAATATCCCTGCAACCGTGATATCCGAAGTTACAAATGGGTTGATGAACTGTGAGGTGCCCGTCACACTTAACAAGCTGATTCATGATTACGATCACCTCATCATTTGTGGGCCGGTTTTTCCTCATGAAGTCGTGGGTTTTTCCGGAGGGAACAAGTACTTCTTCCCTGGAATCGCCGGCCCCGAGATCATCAACTTCACGCACTGGCTAGGCGCCGTAATAACGAATTACAACGTGATCGGCGCGGGATATACTCCCGTGCGCGCTGTTATAGACAACGCAGCCTCGTTGATTCCTAAACCAACTTGGTGCTTTGCTCTGGTCGTGGACCACAACGGAATCGCAGGGTTGTATTTCGACAAACCGGAAGAGGCGTGGAAATCTGCGGCCGCACTGTCCGCCCGAAAACACATTGTTTATGTGAACAAGCCATTTCGACGGGTCTTGTCAATTTTGCCCGAGCTCTACGACGATCTCTGGACGGGTGGCAAGGGGATGTACAAGGTGGAACCTGCCATCGCCGATGGTGGTGAGGTAGTGATATACAGTCCGCGAATCAATGAGGTCAGCTACACACACGGGGAGCTGATCGACCAGATTGGTTACCACTGCCGCGATTACTTTCTGAAGCAATGGGAGCGGTTCAAGCACTATCCGGGCGGCGTACTTGCGCATTCTACGCACGTGAAAGGACTTGGTTCTTACGACGGGACCACCAAAATCGAATCACCTCGCATTACGGTTACCCTTGCCACGGGCATTAGCGAGGAGCGCTGCCGCCGAATCAATCTCGGTTATCTCGATCCGGCATCCGTAAAGCTTGAAGAATGGACTGATCGCGAGAGTTCCGGCACCGCCGTCATTCCGCACGCCGGTGAGACGCTGTATCGTTTAACCGCTTATGAGGCGAAGGCGAATTAGGAGCGCCGTATTGACCAGCGGCGTCATGTTTAAGAATCCAAAATCGGTAGACTTTCAGAGAAACCTTAACCAATGCTGACGCACCCGAAATGCGGGTCAGCGACTTTCTCTCGTATGCCACGAAAAACTGCTGAATCTTTGCGAAGCTATCGATGGTTTGGCCCCGACGATCTGCGCTCATTTGTTCATCGGTCGCGCGCCGCATCCATGGGCCTTAACCCTGCAGACTATTCTGGCAAGCCGGTCATTGCGATCATTAATACGTGGAGCGACGCCAACCCGTGCCACAGTCATCTCCGCGAACGCGCAGAAGACGTGAAACGTGGTGTCTGGCAGGCCGGAGGCTTTCCCATGGAGATGCCGGCCATAAGTCTTGGTGAAACCTTTCAAAAGCCCACCACCATGATGTATCGCAACTTTCTGGCGATGGAGACGGAGGAACTGCTCCGTTCCTATCCGGTGGACGGCTGCGTGCTTCTGGGAGGCTGCGACAAGAACACTCCGGCGTTGCTGATGGGTGCGTTCAGCATGAACCTGCCCTCGATTTTTGTTCCCGCGGGTCCGATGCTGCGAGGAAACTGGCGAGGCCAAATTCTGGGCAGTGGCGCCGACGTGATGAAGTATTGGAACGAGCGCCGTGCCGGCACCATTCGTTGCGGAGAATGGGCCGAACTCGAAGAGGGTATTGCGCGCTCTGCTGGAACCTGCATGACGATGGGGACCGCGTCGACGATGACCAGCGTGGCCGAAGTTTTGGGATTTTCATTGTCGGGGGCCAGTTCAATTCCCGCGGTCGATGCGAATCACCCAAAGATGGCAAACATTGCCGGGCGTCGAATTGTCGAAATGGCTTGGGAGGACCTAAAACCCCGTGACATATTGACTCCAGCATCCTTCAAGAACGCAATCGCGTCGGTACTCGCACTGGGAGGATCGACCAACGCTGTGATCCACATGATTGCATTGGCCGGGCGAGCGGGGATCAAGGTGACTCTGGATGATTTTCAGCGATTGTCGGAAACTATCCCGGTGCTCGCGAATTTGCGACCCAGCGGCCAATACCTCATGGAAGATTTCTACTATGCAGGAGGGCTTCCGGCCTTGTTGAAATCGCTCTCTCCGCATTTGGATCTCAATACCCGGACAGTAACGGGCAAAACGCTGGGCCAGAACATCAGCGAGGCGCAGACCTACAACACCGACGTGATCCGCACACGTGAGGATCCCGTTTTCTCGTCTGGAGGGCTAGTAATTCTGTACGGTAATCTTGCTCCGAATGGTGCAGTCATCAAGGCCGTCGCTGCTGATCCCAAGTTGATGAAACATTCCGGCCGTGCGATTGTTTTCGACAGCTACGATGGAATGAACTGGCGAATCGACGATCCACAGCTAGATGTCGACACGAACAGTGTTCTCGTTCTGCGAAATGCCGGGCCTAAAGGAGCTCCTGGAATGCCGGAATGGGGGAATCTGCCCATTCCGAAAAAGCTGCTCAAAGCTGGCGTGCGGGATATGTTGAGGATTTCGGACTGTCGAATGAGTGGAACGAACTATGGGACCTGTGTGCTGCATGTAGCGCCAGAGTCTTACGTAGGGGGACCGCTCGCCTTGTTGAGAGAAGGCGATGTTATCGAACTTGATGTAGAACGACGTCAGCTAAATATGCGTGTGAGCGACGCGGAACTCGCGCGTAGACGAGAATCGTGGCGGCCTCGGAATGGAATCTATCCGCGTGGGTATGGAAAGCTGTATATGGAACATGTTGCGCAAGCGCATGAGGGCTGCGACTTTGATTTTCTCGAAGGAATCGCACCCACCCCCGAGCCGGAGATCCATTGATCCCTCTCGCCACAGTCAAGGTGCGGCACTTTGCCTCGGTACGCGAGCAGAAAGCATCAGTATCGAGCAGACAAAAAAACCGCCTACCAGAAATGAAAGACCAGCACTGAACGAATGCGTGAGCGTTAGCAAATACCCACGATGAATGGTCCGACGAACCCGCCCAGGTTACGATTTCCGGCAAGTAGCGGTGGAGTGCACCCCCATCCTGTACGGATCTGAATTCGCTCTGCTACAATTCACTCACGGGGCAGGGACAGCTGCTCTGGGTTGGTGTTTGCCTGCGGAATGGTGATTTGACATGGTGTCCATTAACCTCAGAATTTGGTTCGCACGAGGTAGTAGCAGGTGACACAGGCGAATCGGTTGAACCTGAGGAAAGCGAGTAAATACGGTCTTCCGATAAGGGTAAGAAAACAAAAAGGGGGACGTAGTTCAGTTGGTTAGAACGCTGCCCTGTCACGGCAGAGGCCGCGGGTTCGAGTCCCGTCGTCCCCGCCATTCTTTTGAATGGTTTACGGAGAGCTCCCAAACGCAATCAAGGTCCGTTTGGGTCCAATAAGTGTTTACCCCCATTAGCTCACCTCCCCGTGCACTGGAACTAACGAGTTCGCTAGTGGATGAGATTTGATTTGCTCCCCGTCAGCACACCCCCAGGCAGGATAGCGTCCACGAGCTTCCCTTGCGCGAGGCGCTTGCTGTTCGTCGTTGCCTGAAGATACTTGTTGGTTACGTGCAGGTTGGCGTGGCGCAAGTAGTCCCGGATCATCAGTTGATGTTCGCCCATTTCTGCCAGCATGGTGCCCACTGGACTGAACCCCTAAAGTGAGACACTCGCTATGGGCACACTTTGCAGAGAAAGGGACTGCGAGTGGCAAAGAGACGAGTGGGGCGGTATCCGAAAGAATTTCGCCGAATGGTGGTGGAGCGCTTGAAGAGCTGCGACAACATCGTGGCGCTAGCGCAAGAACTGGGTTTACATCGGCGGCTTCTGTACAAGTGGCGAGAGCAACTGGAGCCGGTGGAGCATGGAGAACCGGTGCCCAGCACACCGGAGCTGCGCCAGCAAGTCCGGCAGTTGAAGCGTTTGCTGGCGGAGAAAACCGATGGAAGTGGATTTTCTCAAGGGTGCCTTGCAAAAAGTCGAGGCTCGACGCCAGCGGAGCAGCAGCTCTGGCGAGACGACATCTACGACCAAGTCCGGGAAGTGATGTCGCGGCAAGGCAGCTTGAGTATCGAGCGCATGTGTCAGTTGGTAGCGGTAAGTCGGGCAGGTTTCTATCCGACCCTTTCCCCTAGGACGAAGCTGACCCCTGCTCATGAAGAACAAGGAGGAGCACCACGGCAACCTTCAGGAATCAGATCAGCACTCCAACGGCCGGGCTGCCACAAGGGCAGTTCCGGCCGCGAGTTTCAAAACGTGAATTCGTGACTTGCGATCTGCTGCACATCGATCGCAGGCGCGCATTGGTCTCCGGTCGACGCTGTGTAGACAGCGGTCACGCTGAGTTCCTCCCGGCTCAGAATCTCCAGGATGCCGATGGTCAACGGAGTCGCTCCCGCGGGCCGAGCTCCTAGGGCCATTTCGAGAAGCCTGCAGCAGTCGTCCATGGTGGCCGCATGCGCTGGCAGAAGAAGAGGCTCAGTGTTCAATGCGGTCTTAGCCGACGGCTCGCGTCCAACAACCGCTCCGGCGAGGACCAAGGGGATCACACGTTTCAGCACGGCCGTCTGCTTGGAACCAGCATTGTGAATGTTGATCTCCGTGGAATAGCGGCCTGGCCGCACCGGAGCACAATCGCAGCAGTCCTCTTTTTGCTGGCCGCAAACAAACTTGACGCTGTAAGCAAAGATCGTGCGTTTTGGCGGTGCGATGACAACCGGAGGCCGTCCGGGTTGCGCAACCCCCAAGCTCGGGGGCTCCAAAGATTTCGGATCGACGCTGACATCGACCCCGTACGATCCGTCGCCCAAGTCCGTTGCCGGACCATCGGGTTTGCTACTCGGCTGCGGCTCCAAAGTAAAGGAGTCGCCGCGGCCCGGCCCCAGGAAGTTGCCGTACTTGTCGCGCGGAGTGAATGTAAAGCGCACGCGATCGCTTCCGTCGGGCCCGGGGGGCAGGGAAGTTGTCGTTACGGTCGTCTTGCCTGGATCAATGCCGACGTCGACGTGCAGCGCCCAGGTAGCCTCACGCATGCCAGCGCAATCCACGCCATAGCTGGCCTTGGCGTGGAAACTGTAGTTTCCTTCGACGACCAGCAAATCGTCCATCGGTTGACCAAAAGTGCCGCCCTCCTCGAAGCATTGGTTGTTCAACGGATCGCCCGAGAGGTCGAAAGTGAGATCGACATAGTTCGAAACCGGCTTCCCGGTGGACTTCTCGATCGCCTGCAGCGTCGCCTGGCGCGCAGGAATTCCGTCGCCTCCGAGGGTCGCACCTGCTCCGAGACCGGATGCGGTGAGCACGTTGCCCACGCTCGTGTCGGGGCGTGTGACCGTCAAGCCCACCTGCAAATTCTCTGGCCAGCCACCGTCTTCGTGTCGAACCATCACGATGGGATTGATTTGGTCTCCGGTGTAGTAACGCTTCGCTTCAGCGGAGAGCAGGATTTTCGGTCCACCCAATGGGATAACATTCAGAAAATATCGCAGGGCCGGCATGGGCGGTTGAATCTCGCCATCGCCGCCTGGACGAGATACGTTTACTTTCCATAGCCCATTGCGTTCGCCTCCGATGGGAAGCGGAATGCGCAGGAACGACCAGGTGACGCCGGTTGAACTCTCGGTCGCTGCCGATGCTGCTGTAATTACCGCTCCGGCGGGAGTCGTGACTTCGAGGAACAACGACGCATCCGTGCGATCCCACCCCACCACGGCGGTGATCGTCTCCTCACCACAAACGCGGAAAGGCACAGGAACGCCCGAGCTCTGATTGGCGGGCAGGTCGAATTCCGGATCGAAAAGAATTCCCGCCTCGAAGATGTTTCCGAAGGCGGAGGCAAAAAACTTCTCGAGCGACAAACCTCCGCCGGCGCGGAAGTAAAGTCCCCCATGTGAAGTGGCGAGCGCGCTGAGCAACGCTCCATCAAGGCTCGATTCGCTCCCCAGGCCGATAGCGTGGACGGTGATCCCGGCCAGACCCGCTTCCACGTCTGAGATCATCGGGAACGTGTTCTGCAATCCATCGGTCATCAGCAAAATGGCTCTGGGATTTGCGCCCGGGGCGGGGAATTGCCCGCGCGCGGTGTCGAGGCCGCCGCCGATGGAGGTCATTCCACCGGGGGCCAGGCCGCCTATTAGGCCCCCGGAAAAAGGCGCCGGGCCAATCAGAGTCTGCTTGGTGGCATTGGTCACTGCGGCGATTGCAAAGTCCAGATTGGGCGTCGTGCTGAAAGACACCAGGCCGTCGCGATTGCCAGTACCGGCCTTCACCAGTTGCACAAACAGGGAAGCGGCGTCGTGAGCAGCGTCGATTTTTGCCCGGCCGGTACCATCGTCCATCGACATGCTCCCGGAGCGATCGAGCACAACCATCACGTCGCGTGTGACTGGAGGAGGTGGCGTAGGCACAAGATCGGCGATGATGTTAGGCGACGGACACCAGGTGAGTCGCAATGGGTTTTCGCAAATGTCCCCCCTCGAGAGAACGCCTAGGAGACGTCCTGCCGTATCGAACAAACCTGAGCCTGAACTGCCGCCGGAAACAGCAAATCCCACCGGCACCTGAATGCCTGAACTGCTGCTGCCCGTCACGGGCGCAAAGCCCTCAGCCACACGTGGCGAAACCTTCTTTACGGCGCCATTGGGATGATGGATCTCGAATACCGACTCACCGACGGCCGGCAAGGTCGGCCGCATCTGGATGATGGGGATCCCTGCGGGCGCTTCCGCCAGTTGCATCAGACTGTAGTCGAGCGATGTTCCTGTGTTTTTGTGTCCCAAAACCTTGATGACTTTGTAGAAGCGCGGGTTATAGCCCGCCGGTCGCGTCCCGTCACACTGCGTCTGGTAATCGAATGTGACCGAGCTGCTCAATGCTTCCTGGGGAGAGTGGCAATGTCCGGCACAAATCACCTTGTCGGAATCGACCAGTGTCACCGAGCAGGTAGATAACTGTTGAACGCCTGGGACACCACCCGCCTCGGCAGTGATGATCATGCCGCAGCTTCGAGCCACACGCGCACGCACATCGCTCGCGGGCGTGATGCACGCCACGTTGTCCCAATGCGGCGGTTCAGTGCAATACCAGAACGGATCGTATTTCGGTTCCTCATACGCAGGCGGCTGGTAGAACGGATCACAATTGGAGAAGCTGGGGTTGGGTTGGCTCGGTTCGCCAAGGTGCCGCTCGCCGCGGCCATAGCGGTCGAGCTGTACGCTGCCTCCGCCAGGTCCCGCGGCAACATAGGTGATCGTCACTCCCGCCGGAAACGCGTAGACATTGATGGGCCGCGTCCAGAAGTCCGGCCCCGACGCCGCTGTGAAGACATCGACGTCGTAACCGAGATTCACCTGCAACTCGTCGCCGGGCAGAAAATTCACATTCTGAAAGTGAAGCATCAGCAGTTTCGTACCGAGCGGCGCTTGTGCTGGATTAAAGTGGACCGTGCCCGGACCGATCGTCATCGGGGCGATTACCTGGATGGTTCCAACAATGTGTGACATAGCCGGTCTCCTGTTGTCTGCCGGGGCTAGCGTCGAGAAATCTGCTCGACGCGAATGGCAACCCCGCTGCCATCCTTCAGGTCACTGGTTGTGTAGACGGCGTTCACCGCTACTTCCTGGCTGGCTGTGATCTCCATCAGTCCGATGGTGAGCGGCATGGGCGATGGAGCGTCGCCGCCGAAAAGCAACTCGGAAATCCGGCAGCAGTCGTCCATGGTTGCGCTCTGGGCGGGTATGACGATGCGGTCTTCCGCGCGCACTTTTGCCACCCGTGGCTCGAGTCCTGCAGGCGCTCCGGCGAGCACCACCGGGATGAAACGCTTCACCAGCTGGACTTCCTTCAACGAATAGTTGTGGATGTTGATCTCTGTCGCATACACGCCAGGCTGGACGGGCGTGCATTCACAGCCGCACAGCTCCTGTGTGCCGCAAATGAACTTCACGGAGTAGACGAACGCGCACGCGGCCACGGTGATCTGTACCTTCTTGCTGGCGATCACTCTCCCGTCGGCAACGACGTCGAGTGTGCCCGTGAACACTTGCTCCTCCGAAGTGCAAGGAACCGTGCCGGTAAAGGTCACATCGAAGGTCAGCGTGTGATCCTGGTCTCCGGCGAGCGGACCGTAGCCCGCAGCGGGATTGATCGCGGTTACGAAGGGAGCAATGCTCGCCGAAGGAACCAGCTTGACGTTCTGGATTGCACCCACTGCGCTCGAGACGAGGTTGATAATCGTGTTGACGATGTTCCCTGCATTGATACTGGCAACAAAGGTCCCGCCCGTCGCGGTGGCAATCCGTGTTCCCTGACCGGGCGTTCCACCGGGAGGGCCGCACACCGGCACGTAGCCCGTGCCGGTTGTGGGATCATCATCGAGCCCGGGATTCGCGGTTGAGATCGCGAGCACCGTAATGCCTTCGGTTACGAGCTTGGCGCTGGCGCTAGCCTCTGTGATGGCTGCGCCACCGGACGCAGCGGCACAGATCGGATCGTGGCTAGGTGCATCGCCGAACCAGACGATGATGCGTTTGCTGGCCGCACGCCAGCCGATGCTTCCACCAGGAGGCACGGCCAGACTGTCGAGCGCGAAGAGGTCGGCTTCCGGCGCGTCCCCTCCTCCGATGGCGAACCACGCATTGATCGCGGTAGTCACTGAAGCCACCACGTTGGTCGGGCTGAGCTGGTGCTGGAATGCGTAAGGATCGCCGCTGAGAAAGTCTTTGTAGTTTCCAACACCGAAGGCCAGGTCCGCACCCAGGCCGTTGAGCGCAGTCAGGATGTTATTGGCCCCTACCCGCACGGCGTTCAAAATGCTCGTCATCGATGCGGTGGTGTCGGCGAGGAAATAGATGTCGGCTTTCGCCGGCCCTGCATTTCTGGGGATGGTGACGGTAATCGTTTCGTTGAAGACATCACCCGGATTGAGGGTCAAGACATTGGTATCTGGCTGGATAGTCGGTGTGGCGAGTGGGACGGCAGGCGTGCCGACGGCTGTCAATATGTGACGGTCGAACAAGGCCGCAATTTCGTGTGACGGCTCCAGCCTCTCGCCACGCTCGTCAAGGAAAACGAGGAAAGCCGGGCCGTTTGCATTGGCCGCTGGAACTACCTTGAAACGGTGAATGGGTTTCTTGGAATGAGGATGGAGCGCTTCGGCCGCGTCGAGAACCTGCGGTTCGCTTATGTTTGCTGTCTTGGCGGCCAGTTCAGCGGCACGACTTGCGAGTGATTTCGTATGCTTCACGATCCCTCCCGCACACCATGTCGCCTGCTCGGCGGCGTGATGTTACACAGTAGTGATCGGAAAGGAAGATTCGTTACAAGTGATGGGCATTTTTTGAAGCTGGCGAAAGGGATTGTGTGCGGACGAATGTCGGCGGTGGGTACTATTTCTCGTGCCGGGTCTGCTAGATCAAAATCTTCGAACTCCGTTGTTACCGAGCATTCGCACGAGCGAAAAGATGCTAGGGGCTGAGCATACACTCTGCATCTGCGCTCTGTCGCTAATTCGCCAGGCAGCCGCTCAATAAAGCCTTACGCCCTTGGCGGCGTACAGGAATGCCATTGAATGGTTTTTGAAAGTCGCATCGCGTGCTGCCGCGTAGTCGATTTTCAACTTCCCAAGTGCCCCAATCGCTAACGCCCCGCCTAGCACTGACCCCAAGCCGGACGCGCTCAAAATCGCAGCCCCGGCCATTGGCACGGCGAGCGCGATCCAGAGATCCCTGGCCGCTATTGTTTTCTTTGCTTGTGGCCCAAGCTCTTCGAAGAGACCCTTCAAGTCGAGGTCCATTTTGCGCCTAAACTCGTCATAGGGGCAACCGTAACCGCGGCGTTGCATGTCTTTCTGCGTACTCTAAAAAGGCATGGCTTGGCAGATGGCGCGCGCAACCAAAGCGGCAAAGGCTTTGGGCACCTCCAACTCGTGGTTCTTGGCGAACTCGATCAGCGACGCCGTCTGGCTTGCGATCGTGTTCTCCTCGCGTTGCTGCTCCGAGGAAACCCGAGCATAGATCACGCCCATTCTCATGATTTAACTCCTTCCCGCGCACGCCGACAGTGCGTTGGCGACAGGGAACCAGAATCTCGTAAGCCTGCGCGAGCTTCGCCGCGAGCAAGCGATCAAAGGAATATGCGATATGGATTCGAAAACAGCCGCCTCTTGGATGCGGCTCCATAAATGTATCATCTGTCATAAATATATTACCTCTTAAGACGAAGATCAAGCAGCGGGTACCTGCTTCGCCAACCCGCTATTATTCGTTCAAACTGGAAATTACCTTTTGTGTAAGGGGCGTGATCAGTCCTTTGCTCAGCAACCTGTACATGCGACGGTTCGTGCTGGGATGGAAGAAACTCGGACACGAGAAGCGTTGGAAAGCTCATATCGTCAACTACGCCGATGATCTTGTTATCTGTTGTCGAGTTGGGGCGCAGCAAGCTCTGGCAGAGATGCGGATGATGATGTCGAGGCTGAAGCTGACGGTGAATGAGAAGAAGAAGCGAATCTGCTACTTGCCGGAAGAGAAGTTTGACTTTCTTGGGTATACGTTCGGGCGATGCTACTCGATGAAAAGGAACCGGGTCTACTTGGGCACGGTGCCATCGAAGAAGCGAGTGCAACGCATCTGTCGCGCGATCAGCGAGGAGACCGGACGGGATACGGTTAGGGTGGATCCGAAGACGATGGTGGAAAAGCTTAATCGGATGTTGACCGGCTGGGCCAACTACTTCTGTCTCGGAGCCGTCAGCAAGGCCTACAGTGCGGTCGATTTACATGTCCGCCGGAGGCTGCGTCGGTGGTTATGCGACAAACACCAGGAGCCGCGACCGGGTTACAAACGTTTTCCGGAAGCCTCTCTGC
>Ga0126373_10001356_pt1 | contig 17349 bp, 17 predicted proteins | sample PanSoiMetPlot_11_FD_92545 | JGI IMG/M metagenome (GOLD analysis project Ga0126373, IMG submission 92545) | Tropical forest soil microbial communities from Panama - MetaG Plot_11 | ecosystem: Environmental > Terrestrial > Soil > Tropical forest > Bulk soil | place: Panama | collected 2016-02-17 | reverse complement strand
CGTCACCGTGGCCGAGCTGTCGCGACGCTTCCGCACCTCGCCGGTGACGATCAGGCTGGACCTCAGCGCACTCGAGGCGGCCGGCGTCCTCACCCGCTCGCGCGGTGGTGCGCTGCTGCGGCGCGAAAACGACGATTTGCCGATCGACGTCAAGCAGACCTTGCGGCATGCGGAAAAAATCCGCATCGCGCGCGCTGCCGCGGCGCTCATCAAGGACGGCGAGACCATCGTGCTCGACTCGGGCACGACCACGGCGGAGATCGCACGGCAGATCCGCAACTCGGCCCTGAAGTCCATCAACGTGATCACCAACGCGCTCAATATCGCGCTGCTGCTATCGGACCTGCCGGCGGTGCGCGTCATCATGCTTGGCGGCGTGCTGCGCCAGGAATCGCACTCGCTGTCCGGCTACCTCGCCGAGAACGCCCTCTCCAGCCTGCAGGCAGACCGGCTGTTCCTCGGTGTCGACGGCCTCGATCCGGAGATCGGCGTCATGACGCCGCACCTGGCCGAGGCGCAGTTGAACGCGCGCATGATCCAGATCTCGCGCGAGGTGGTGGCCGTTACCGATTCGTCCAAGCTCATGCGCCGCAACGTGTCGGTGATCGCGCGCGTGGAGCAGCTGCACATGCTGATTACCGACTCCGCGGCACGCGCGGACGTGGTCGAGGAGTTACGCCGCCGCGGTGTAGACGTGCGGCTCGTGTGAATTGAAAGGCTGGGGGGGGGCCGGCGCAGCTGCCGCCGGCCGCGACCTCGTATCGCGGCCGGCGGAACCTCATCACTTCCGGGGCAGGGGTAAGCCGACGAGCGGGTCGGCTGAAGCGCTCCCCGGGGGCGCAACCGCAGTACCAACGGCTTGCGACACCGCGGACGGCGCCGGTGCCGGGCGCCCCGACGCGGCGGACGTGCCGGCCGGTCGCGGCCCTGCTGCAGACGGCTTCGCACCCGAACGCGGAGCGGCCTGGCCGCCCTTGGCGGCGGCGCCCGGATCCATCTCGACGCGTCCGTTGAACGTAGCGCCCTCCATGATGCCGACGCGCGGCGCGTAGATGTTACCGCGTACCTGGGCCGTGGCTTTGACGATGACGGCCTCGGTGCAGTGCAGATCGCCTTCCACCAGGCCCTCGACCGTCAGGTGACTCGCGTGCACATCCCCGAGGACCGAGCCGTCGGTGCCGATGATGAGGTTGCGCGCATGGCGAATCGAGCCCTCGACGCGTCCCTGCAGAATGACATCCTCTTCGGCGGTCAGCTCACCGCGAAATAGCAGCGTCTTGCCCAGCACCGGAATGCTCGACTCCGACTCCTCCGCGCGCCCATCGCGCGACGGGCCAGGGCTGGCGCTGGCTCCGAGTGGGGACTTGCGTTCCGGGAAAGCTCCGGGCTCAAAACTGGAATTGGTATGTAACATCGTCCGGTCTCCCCTGGTTACTTGCCGCTGCTGGCGGTTTTCTGAGCACGGTTAAGGTTGGCGGCTGACGGGGCGTCCGCAGCGGCCAGCTTCTTGTCCATGTCTATGCCACCGGTGAAATGCGCGCCCTCGACGATGCTGACGCTTGGCGCGGTGATGTTGCCGCGCAGCTTCGCGGTCTCCCGCACCATGACGGATTTTTCGGCCTGCAGATCGCCATCGACCTGGCCCTCGACCACGATCACCTGCGCGCGCACGCTGGCTTGAACCGTGCCCTCCTGGCACACCGTAATGCGCTGCGAGTGAGTGATCGAACCCTCGATGCGGCCTTTGATCAGAAGCTCTTCGTCGGCGTGCAATTCCCCCTTGAAATGCAGCGTTGGACCCAGAATCGAGACGCGCTCGGACGCGTTGTCGTACGGATTGGACATAGTCGGCACTCCTCCAAGAACTGAGAATCCCCCCGCAAGGCACCCGCCACTGGTGTGATCGCGGTTACAAACAAGCATCGGTCAGCCTACCGTTCGCCAGGGAACATGATGCGACGCGCGTCACGCAACGCGGCGCTGCCGCGACGCTGCAAATTTCTGCGCGCACCGATGCGCGTGTGCATCTGACATATGAAGCAGGCACCGGCCCGCCGGGCAGGTGATTCGTCTGGCCTCGCAGGGACTTGCTTTTTTCCAATCCGCAGGTACAACCGCAATCACCTGGCCCGATCTCGGGGGTGCGCTGCCATGAGCTCCGTCGTTCACTCGCCCCTTCCATCCGGTAACGTCGGAGCGGCTCCCACGTCACCGCAGCTCTCGCTGTTTCGCCTGTACACGCTGCGCCTCGCCTACCTCATCCTGGCCGTGGGGCTCGGTCTGACCATCTGGCCGGTGGTGATCAGCCACACCAGCGAGCTCGCCGCGACCAAGGGTGTGGTGTTCGCGCTGCTGGCCGGGCTCGGGGCGACGGCGGTGCTCGGGCTGCGCTACCCGGTGCAGATGCTGCCGCTCCTGCTCTTCGAGCTCATCTGGAAAGCGGTCTACTTGCTGGGTTTTGCGCTACCGCTATGGCGTGCTCACCAGATCACTGAAGCCGCGGCGCAAGACATCAGTGCCGTCCTGATGGTGGTGATCTTCATCCCGCTGATCCCGTGGCGCTATGTGTACGCCCAGTACGTCACACAGCGTGGCGACCGCTGGCGATAACGCGGGCGCTGGCCTGACCGGCCACTCGCCGGCGGAAGCCGATTCCGCCCGATCAATGTGTCTCTCGCTCGCGACCCGTCGCGGCGAATTGCGTCGTAATGCATGTTGGCCGGCGGGTTTCGAATTGGAAACTCACGCGTCGCGTAGTAACTTTATGGCTCATTCCCCCCGCCGAGCGTTATGAGCCGCATCCGTTCCTGTCATCGCCACGGCGTGAGTGCCTTGTCTTGCCGCGGTTGAAATACGGCCGCTTCCTGCTCGCGCTGGCGCTGCTGGTGCTGCTCGCGGCGCCAATCTGGCTCTATCCGTATGTCCCGCTGGCGGACTACCCGAATCATCTCGCGCGCATGGAGATCCTGTCTTTATACGATCGAAGTCCAGATTTACAGGCCATCTATATCCACGATCAGCGGCTGCTGCCGGATTTGGGCATGGACCTGGTCGTGCCGTTCCTGCGCCACTATTTCTCCCTGGCGGTGTCCGGAAAACTATTCCTCACCGGACTTCTGCTGGTGTATTGCGCCGGTTCGGTGGCGCTGGGTGCGGCGCTGCTGGGCCGCTTGACCCTGCGATCAGTCCTGCTCTGGCCGGCGTTTTACAACTCCCCGCTGCTCTGGGGGTTGATCAATTACGTCACCGGCGTTTGCCTGTTCATCCTCTGGGCTGCGCTCCTCGTATACACCGTCAACAATGACGTCCGGCGTCCCGACCCCGCTCGCTATACGCTCCTGCTGGTCGGCGCAGTCGCCTGCTACGTCGCACATCTGAGCAGCTTCGCGATGTGCTGTGTGACGTGGGGGATGCTGGTACTTCGCTCCCTGGCGCTCGAGCGACGCGTCGCCATGCCGCTACTTCTTTGTGGCACCACGCTGATAGCTCCGGTAGTGCTGTACGCGTCTCTGTTTATAAGTGGCCATTCCGGAGCGGTCGACCCTACGCCGTGGTCCATGGGGTGGAACTGGGGCCGCAAGCTCACTCATCTGGGTATGTTCACACGCGGGTACCACTGGCGCCAGGACCTGCTCCCAACGCTGTTGCTGGTGAGTGCATTTGCTTACTGCTGTGTGCGCGCGCGCACCAGACCCTGGCTCTCGACCGCGCTGTGGCCGGCAGTGGGCCTTTTTGCAGCCTGGGTTCTGCTCCCGGAAAACGCCAACACCGACACCTGGGGTGTTGACCTGCGCTTTTACTGGCCGGCGTGGCTATTCCTGGTGTTCGCCATACCCGCGAGCGGCTGGAGCGCGCGCGAGCGGGGTGTTCTTGCGGTTGCCATCTTCCTCGGCTGGGGGCTGCGCCTCGCAGCACTCTCCGAAAACTGGAAGGACCTCAGCAGATCTTCAGCGGAGATGCTCGCGCTGCTTGACCGGCTACCGGAAGGCGCGCGGCTATATCCGGTACGCGGCATGGATCCGAATCCGGACGCCGAGAAGAGAATGATGGCGCTGGGCCATGTCGTGGAGTATGAGGTCATCAGACGCAAGGTGTTTGATCCGGCGCTGTTCACCTTTCCCGGAGGACAACCCATCGTCTTTCGCGTACGTCCCCATTACCGGCAACAGGGCACCCTCGACCAGATCACCGACTATGAATATGTCTGGAGTAGCGAGCCACGAGCGGAAATCCGCGACTACCTGCAGGCCCATGGCGTCCCGCTCGGGGAGGCATGTGGCTTCGTCCTGTGGCGGTTGCGAAAAGATTGACACCTGCCGCGGCCCGCTCAGTGGGCCCTCTGTCACAGGCACCACACACGCGTGCGCCGGCTAGCGCATCAGAGAAGAAATGCGGCGCCATCCACGATGAAATGCGCGCCCATGTTGACCCAGAGATTACGGCGCCACAGGTACAGCAGTGTCAGAAGGATGCCGGCCGGACCGGCGATCAGAATGTGATGCCAACCCCAGAAGCCGACATGGTCAAACGTGAATAGCGCGCACGAGAGCAGCGCCGCGGCGCTGCGGCTGCCACTCAGCTCGGACAGGCGCTCGATCGCATAGCCCCGGAAGAATATCTCCTCCGAGACCGCGGCGCGCACGACGATAAGAACCTGTAGCCAATACGGGACAGCGGAAACCGTGGCCAGCTGTTGGTTTTCGTCCCAATGCAGCGCCGGGAAGATCAGGTAATACACTGCCGCAAGGGTCGCCAGGATGCAGATGCCCGCGAGGATCGCGACGACGACATCCTTGATACCCGGGACCCGGAATCCGATCGAGGCAAGGGGCCGCTGCTCCACGCGGGTGACATACAGCAGCGTCGCCAGCACGCATCCCCAGATGATCAACTCGAACAACACCCCGCGTGTCGTGTCGGCCGACGAATTTATCCAGGCACCGATGGGAAGGCTCACCACCCCGAGTGCCAGCAGCAGGCCGACGACGCTCGTCAGGCGGCGATTCTTACGGACGGGTTCCATCGCATTCACAAGCACTTGCATTGCTGCTCTCCTTGACGGCTTTCAGTCCTCGCTTGCGCCGCTTGCACGGGCCCGCTTCACTATGCGGATGAACTGGTCCAGCGCCTGAGTGGTTCGCTGGCGGTTCTCGGTACTCATGAACTCGATGAACAGGCCATCGAAGACCGCCACCAGTAAGGTCGCCATGGCCGGGGTCCGTTCCGGCGGCGGCAGCGCCTGCTTGACCAGCTCCAGCCAGGTCATGGAATTGCGCTTCAGGTAACGGGCATATTCCCGCGGATTTCGCGCCGCCAGAATCTGCAGCTCATAGAGCAGCTTCAGGTAGGCGCAATGTTCCTCGGCGGTCGCCCACCGCCAGAACGTCTTGAGCGGCGGCTCGTTGCGCCTTTTAGGCGCTTCAGCGGCCAACCTGGCGAACGATGCCTGCAGGTGTGACTGCATGGCAGCCAGCACCTCGGCCAGCAGGCCTTCCTTCGAGCCAAAGTGATAGATCAACAGGCGCGCGCTGGTATTGGTCGCCGCCGCCAGGGGTCGCAGCGACAGGTTCGCCAGGCCATGCCTCAGCAGATAGCGGAGCGCTGCCTCGATCAGCTGCTCTTTGCGGGATACCATGTAACGGACGTTACAGTGTAACGCTCGTTACAGTCAAGACCCTTGCGCGACACGAGCATCATCCTTCCCGGCTGGGGCGCGGTGCTGGGCTTTGCTTTGACATTCGTGTCATGATCGCGCCCGATGCTCAGCGCCTACCCCGCCACAGCTGCTCCGGGCACAGACGCAAAGCCGGTCTGGATCGACCTGCTGCAGCCGACGCCCGAAGAGCGCGAGCACATCGCGGACGAGTTCGGCCTGCGCGTTCCCTCACGCGAGGCGCTGCAGGAAATCGAGTCCTCCAGCCGCTTGCGGGCCGAGGGCCAGGTGCTGACGCTCAGCATGCCGCTCGCCGTATCGGAAGAGCGCGCCGACCCGTTGCCTGTGCCGCTCGGGTTCATCCTGTCCCCGTCCCTGCTCGTCACCGTACGTTTCACCGAGATGCACGGTTTCGCCGACCTGCGCGCTCGCATCGAAGCGGGCGATGCGCCCACGGACAGTACCGCGGTGTTCGCGAGTTTGATCGAACGTATGGTGGATTACCGCGCGGACCTGCTGGAGGGCATCAGCGCGCAGGTGAGCACCGTATCCAAGCGCGTGTTCGCCCGGCATGTCCCGCAGACGCGTCGCCCGGTCCTCGACGGTGCGCTGCGCGAGATGCTGGCGACGGTCGGGGCCGCCGGGGAGCGTTTGTCCGAGATCCGCGAGAGTCTGCTGGGGCTGCAACGCATCGTTGGCTTCTGCTGCGAGATGGGACACGACTGGATGCGTCCGGAGATCCGGGCGCGGTTGCTCACCGCGCGCGGGGATCTCGCGTCGCTCAGCGACTACGAGAGCCATCTCTACGACAAGGTCCACTTCCTGCTGGATGCCATTCTCGGCTTCATCAACACCGATCAGAACGATATCTTCAAGGTGTTGACCATCGTCTCGGTCGTCGGGATTCCGCCAACCTTGATTGCGAGCATGTACGGCATGAACTTCCACAACATGCCGGAGCTCACCTGGCGCTACGGCTATCAGTACGGTCTGGCGCTGATCCTGCTGAGCACGATACTTCCGATCCTGTGGTTCAAGTGGCGCGGCTGGTGGTGATCGGGGCTCACGCCCGGGCGTAGACACCCATGATTCTCATGCTGGCAAAGCTCGTGCCCTCCGGCAGCAGCGACAGCGGCAGCTGCACGCACAGCAGGCCGGTGAGCTTCAGTCCGAGGAACAGCGGCCGCGGCAGCTTGCGCTGAATTACGTCCCATGGCGTGAACCAGTGCATGTCGTAGCGCCCGCAGAGCCGCGCGGGCACGATGACGCGTGCGCCGCACGCGACGTGCATCTGGTCGAGCGACTGCGTGGTATGCACTACGTGCTTCTCCCAGAACGGCCGCTCCAGGGCGCGCAGCGCCCAGGCGTTGAGGCAGTGCAGGTTGGGAACCGAGGTGATGATGCGGCCCTCGGGCTTCAGCAACGTGAGCCAGCGCCTGATGAGCGGCGCCGGCTCCCGGAAATGCTCGATGAAGCCGAACGACACCAGCAGGTCGTAGCGCGCGGCGAGCGGAGTGGGGTCGAAGGTCAGCGCGTCGCCCTCGACGAAATCGCTGCCGAACTCGCGCATCTCGGCGAGCGCTGCTGCGTTGAAATCGATCCCGCCCACGCGCCAGCCGAGCGCCGCCGCCCGCGCCAGCACCTCACTGCTGCCGCAGCCGAGCTCGAAGATACTGCCCGGGCCGTTGCCGTCCAGCAGATAGCTGTCGATCACACAGGGCCGGTGGGCCGCTGCGCGCAACTGCGCGAGACTGGTGTGGTCGTGGTAGGAGGCCCAGTCGTCCGGGACGGTCAGCGGGTGTGCATCCATGTCCGCGTGCACCCGGGTGGCGCTTTGCGCCACGTGGATCCTCGCCGCCCACCCGCGACTGGATGACTCGAGCGGGCGCCCGCCACGTGGCTCTCGAGCGCCTCCTCGAGCTTGCCCACCATCGCCTTGCGCATGTTGCGCCCCCGGGAACTCTAGGGTTCCTCACAATCCGTTACATTGGACTCCGTGCAACATGGAAGAGCAAGTCAGGTTATCTTGCGCCGCGACACAGCACTGTTAAGTGACTGAACACATGGCTGTCCGGCACGTTGCGTCGCAGCATGCCGCCTATGCGATCGCGCGGGTCCCTCGGATCCGTCGGTTGTTCCCAACGTCCGCTTGTTAGCCGTCAATGAGCCGGTCGCAGCAGTAGCAAAAAGATGAGGCCATGCGTAACCAGGAGCGCCGGCACGGCGAGAGTTGGAATGAAAAATGCCGCGCCAAGCCGGCCTGGCTCGCGATTGTTATACCGCACTCCCTGAAACATGGCGTTCACGAGATCGGCAGTACCCCAGAGATTGAAAACCCAGGTGATGATGAGTGCACCCGGTGCACGCCCGTGCAGCATTAACGTGGCACACACTGCCAGCAACGCTGCAATCAGATCGCCGTAGGCGGCCGGCCGAGCGAACTGGGGCGGCAAGCCCGCAGAGACCACTCCCGGCACCAGGAATGCCAGACCAACAAAGCGGTACGCATGTACCAAAACCAGTGCTGCCAGAGCGTCGGCTGTGCTAACCCGACTGACGGCCGGCCAGACGTACAGGCTGGCAACCACACCAGACGCGATGAAGCTCATGAGGACACTGAGTCCGAAAGCCGCACGCGTCTCCATAGTTTTGTCCTCCGCACGAGCAGGCAGGGATGGGCGCTCGGGAGACAACCTATCTCGGTTCCCAGGACTCGTCCGTCAGACTACGGAGCTTTTCGCCGTTAGCGGACCCCGCGCCGGCGTTAGGCCTCGGGTTCGTGGCAAACCGCTTCGATGTTGTGGCCGTCCGGACCAATGACGAAAGCCGCATAGTAGTTAGCGTGGTAGTTCGGGCGCAGACCAGGCGCACCATTGTCTCTGCCACCCGCCTCCAAAGCCGCGCGATAGAAAGCATCTACCTGCTGGTGATTCTCGGCGATGAACGCCAAGTGAAGATGTGCCGGCTTCTCCTCGGTTTGGTACAGGCACAATGAAGCCTTACCCCCTGGGCTAAGCTCGACGCCGTACGTCGGCACCCCCTCGGAGACAACAGCTACGCCGAGCGGTTCGAGTGCCTTGAGAAAGAATGCCTTGCTCGCCGCATAGTCGCTGACTCCGAATTTAACGTGGTCAAACATGCGAGCCGCACGTGCCGGGTCTTGCGCAGAGCGGGCGAGGGAAACCCCCTCCCGCTCGTCGCGCGCTAGTCCCAGCTACATGAAAAATTGCTCCGACACTATCTTGCCCTCTTTGACTTCGTAAGCGCAGATCTCCTCGAGCTTGACCCGGCCGCGCCCCTTCATCGTGACATCCATGGTGAGTGTGAACGCAATGGCGTTACCGGCGACCAGCGGTGCGGAAGTGCTGCAGCTGTGTACTTTTTCCACCATCGATTCGAACTTGTGCCCCTTCTCGATGATGGCGCGCAGCCCCTTTGTCTCCTTGGGGAAGCCCGACATCGCCTCCGGCTCTATGCTGACGGCGTTGTCGGCGTAGAGCTCCTTCTGTGCAGCCTCGAACTGCCCCTGGCGGCACAGCTCCGCAAGGCGGCTGGCAATCTGTTCCGTATTCATGGCGTGCTCCTTCTAAGCGTGGCGGTATCGCGCAACGAGATCCTTCGGAAGTCGCCGGCAGGGTAACTTTTTCTGCCGGCGCCGCACATGAGTCAAAGGAGAGAGCGCCGTAGCATGGGGCATTTGGGAGGGTCGCCTGAGGACAAGCTGCACCGCGCGCTGACTCGCGCGGCGGGGTCGGTGCGTCGCGAGGGTCCGTCTGAAGACGCCGCGCCTCAAACCGAGTCAACCACGCGGCGCTGCGGGGACCAGCCCGTAGCCGGACATAACTGCGAGCAAGCGCGTGCGGTCAGGCGGCGCACCAGCGTTGATCACCGCGCCGACATCGCGAAAGTATTGCGCACCGATATCAGGGGTGAGGATCGAGAGCACGCGGGTCGTCTCTCCGGACGGATTGCTGAAGTGATGAACTGACCCCTTCGGCGAGTACATCCACTCCCCGGGGTGCAGGTCGCGCGTAACGGCGTCGACCGAGTAGCGCAGAATCCCCTCGAGTACGTACACACATTCGTCGTTCTTTGAATGACTGTGGGGCGGCGGCACGTTCGACTCGGGTGGGATGGTCAGTTCGAACACCCCCATGCCACCACTCGCCGTGCCGTCGATCAGGTAATTGATTTTCAACCGACCGACCATGATGGGCTCTTGCTGGGTCATCGGGCTTATCTCCGGTGTTTCGTGGTAAACTGCATTTACTACGGTAACAGAGTAAATGGCATTTACCATGATGTCAAGACCACAGCACACCGCCACTGACCGACCGCTCAAGACCAGCCAAATGCTGATCGGGGCGTTGCTGCGCGTTCCGGCTCAAGCGATCCAGCGCCGTATCATCAAAGAACTCAACGAGGCGGGGTACGATGAGCTGCGTGTCCCGCACATGGCCGTGCTCCAGTTCCCGGGTCCGGACGGGGTCCGGCCGGGCACTCTCGCCGAGCGAGCCGGAATGAGCAAACAGGCGATGAACCAGCTGCTGCGAAGTCTCGAGAGTCTCGGCTATATCTCCCGCTCTGACGCGCCTGATGAAAGACGCGCACGAATTGTCCGACTCACCAGACGCGGGCGCGCCGCGTACCTGCGCACCGAGGACATCCTGCGCGAGATCGAGCACGAATGGAGCGCGCAACTGGGATCTGTGGATTTCGGCCGACTCAAGGAACTACTCTGCCGCGTGTGGGAAGGCCCTCTGAGCCGCTAGGCTCTGGCGCTCGGAGGCAGGCAGCAGGCTTGGGCCATTGCTCGGCCGTTGCGACCTGCTCGTAAGCCCGCGTTTCCGCTTGGCCCACGCGCCTGGCCGCCAGGTGCGGAACGCGTTAGTCATTGAATCGATGCGCCTCGGCAGGTATCGGCGCTATCCTCATGATTGGCGCGCCCTCGGTGCGACGCGGCAGCGCATGGCGGGCCACGGCGATCGCGAGACAAGGAACTAGATTCGCGACGGGGGACTCGTGATCAAGACCCTGAGTAGCGTTGGCGCACGCTCAAGTGTCCTGATCGGGATGACGATCCTGCTCTCTGGGGGTGCCCTCGCCCTTGACCCCAACCTCACCATCAGGCAGCTGCATCACACCGCCTGGGGGCCGAGCGAAGGTGCGCCTCTGGGCGGCGCGACCGGACTCGCGCAGACGAGCGACGGCTACCTATGGATAGCAGGCCCGAGTGGGCTATTCAGATTCGACGGAGTTGTATTCGAGCGCGTCGAACTGCCCCGCGACCCGAAGCTGGCGTCGTTAGGTCTGTACTCGGTTTTTGCTCCGCGCGGCGGCGGCTTGTGGGTCGGGTTCACGTTCGGGGGCGTCGCGCTGCTCAAAGGGGGCCACTGGCACGTGTACAGCGTCGCCGACGGGGTCCCGCCTGGCTCGCCCACTCAGTTTGCCGAGACGCCCAATGGCACGCTATGGGTCGCGACCAGCAGCGACCTGGCACGCTTCGACGGCGCTCGTTGGAAGGCCGTTGGAGCGGAAATGGGGCTCTCAATGGGTGCCAATCCCCTTCTGGTCGTCGATAGTCAAGGGACGATCTGGGCCGGCAGCGAGAAATCACTGTTCGTTCTGCGTTCGGGCGCGCACCGGTTCCGCATCCAACCTGTCGCCGTGCCGACGCCCTGGGGCGCACCCACCATGGCGGAATCGAGCGCCGGAACGGTGTGGCTGGATGTCGAAACCGAGCTGGTGCCCGTCGCCCAGAACCCGCCGCACGTGTTGCTGTCGCAAAGCTCATCCCGTGCGGGGCCTGTTTTCGATCACGACGGCACGTTGTGGGACTCGTTGGTCGGTCTTCGCCGCATCGCTCACCCCGAGCAGCAGCCCATCGGGGCGGCCCTCCGCATTGACGACATCACGGATGCATACACGGACAGCGACGGACTGACCTCGCGACGGGTGTTGGCCTTGCTGGTCGATCGCGAAGGCAACGTATGGGCGGGGACGGCTCAGGGGCTCGATCGTTTTTCCGAGCCGAGCCTGGAGGCTCCGCTACAGTCGGCGGAGAACCTGAAGGTTCTCCCGCACATTATCGCCGCGGGTGTAGTCCCGGCCGACGACAGGGGCGGCGTGTGGGTCACCAACGGCATCGATGCGGTGGCGCGCTACCAGGGCGGGCAAATGAGCCCGCCCCTTCTCAGGCAACGCGTGGTGAGCCTGCTGCGCAGCGCCGATGGCACCGTATGGTTCGGCGGCCGCAAGGCCTTGTGGCGCGAGCGCCAGGGGCACCTGGAGTCGCTCCTACCACCCGGACCTGATCGCGACACGCAGGCGCTGGCTCTCGACAAGTCCGGCGAGCTCTGGGCTTCTATCCAGCGTTCCGGGGTATTTCGATTAAGGGGCGGGGTATGGACGCCCTACGGCGGCATCGCCGCACTGCCGCGCGAAACCGCGATCACGATCGTGCGCGATCGCCGCGAGCGCCTATGGTTCTCCTATCCCGGGGGCGACGTGGCGGTGCTCGATGGTGAGCGGGTGCGCATCTTTGGCGCGGCGGACGGCCTGAACGTCGGCAACGTCATGGCCAATTATTCAGGGCGAACCGACGAGTGGCTGGGCGGCGAGCTCGGCCTGGCGCGGTTTGACGGCGAGCGCTTTCACGATGTTCGCCCGGTTCCCGAGCTGCCGCTTGATGGCATCACGGGCATCGTCGAGACGACCGATGGGGACCTGTGGCTCAACGGTCGCCCCGGCATCGTTCACCTCGCAGCGACCGAGCTGCAACGGAGTCGGCTCGACCCCGCTTATCGCGTGCACGGCGAGACGCTTGGCGCTTTTGACGGGGTCGTCGGTAGTGCCGCGCAGCTGCGCCCGCTGCCGACCGCCATCGAAGCCGGGGATGGCAAGCTGTGGTTCTCCACGTCCGGGGGAATCTATGGCATCGATGCAGCGCGGCGCGTGCACAACCGGGTGCCCCCGCCGGTGCTGATCAGCGCTCTCACTGTTGGCGACCGTGCATTCGATCCGACGCCCAGCCCCGGCCTCACCCTGCCGGTGCACACGACGGCAGTGCGTTTCGACTACATCGGCCTCACCCTCACGGCTGCAGAGAAAGTTCGCTATCGCTACCGCCTCGACGGCGTGGATTCCGACTGGCGCGCGCTCACCGCCTCGCGCCAGGCGCTTTACACGAATCTGCGGCCCGGGACCTACACCTTCCACGTCATTGCGGCCAACAACGACGGCGTGTGGAACAACCAAGGCGCCTCCACCGCATTCATCATCCCGCCGGCGTTTGTACAGACGGGATGGTTCCTGGCGATGTGTTTGGCAGGCGGTGCGCTCGCCGTTTGGGCTCTCGTGCGCCTGCGCGTGCGCCAGGTTGCAGCCCGCCTGCGCGCGCGACTGCAGGAGCGCATGGCGGAGCGTGAGCGCATCGCGCGCGACCTGCACGACACACTGTTGCAGAGCAACCAGGGGCTGATCGTTCGGCTGCAGGCTCAGGCCGATCGGCTCATGGAGAGCGATCCGACGCGGGTTGTTCTCGAAGACGCCCTGGACCGCGCCGAGAAGACGCTCGCCGAGAGCCGCAGGCGAGTACTCGATCTGCACGCTTCCAGCGATGCTCCCGAGAACGTCGCCGAGGCCCTGGCGCGCGTCGCCCGCGAGGAGCCCGGTTGCGACGAGGTCGAGTTCTCGACCGTGACCGAGGGGACGCCGCGCGAGCTGAATCCCGCCGCCGCGGACGAGCTCTACTCGATCGCCCGCGAAGCCCTGCGCAACGCGTTTCAGCACTCGCGGGCTACGCACATCCAGCTGAGCTTGAGGTACGCCGAACGCTGGTTCGGGATTTCGATCCGCGACGACGGCGTCGGCATAGCTCCCGACCTCGTCGAGGCCGGGAGGAGCGGGCACTTCGGGCTCGAGGGAATGCGAGAGCGAACGGCCAAGGTCGGCGCGCGGCTGGAGATCATCTCCGCAGCACCCTCAGGGACGGTCGTCACGCTGACGGTTCCGGCCCGGGTCGCGTACGGAGCGCGCGGGTGGCTCGCGCGTCTCGTTGATCGCTGGCGCCCGCTCACCGGGAACGGTGTGCGTTTCGGCGACTCGGCTCAACCGGCTCAGCCGGTCGTGGAAAAATCCGCAAACGGGTAGTGTCCAAATGACTACGGCAGCACGCCCGATCACGATACTTGCTGTCGACGACCATCCCCTCTTTCGCGAGGGAATCGCGGCGTTAGTCTCCAATCAGTCGGATATGCAACTGGTCGCCGAAGCCAGTAACGGACGCGATGCGGTCGAGAAGGTTCGCACGCTCCGGCCTGCGGTCGTGTTGCTGGACCTGAAGATGCCGGAGATGAGCGGACTTGACGCTTTAGCTGCGATCCGTCGCGAGGCGCCTTCCTGCAAGGTTATCGTACTCACCACCTACAGCGGTGACGTCCTGGCCCAACGTGCGCTGCAAGGCGGCGCGCACGCGTATCTCCTGAAGGGACGCGTTCGTAAGGACCTGCTGGATACGATCCGCGCCGTGTATGCCGGCGCCAAGCGGGTCGATCCTGAGGTGGCTGCGGACATCGCGGTTCATCTCGGCGAGACCGACCTCTCTCAGCGGGAGATCGAGGTCTTGAGGCTCGTAGCCGATGGAAAGTCGAACAAGGCCATCGCCGCGCAGCTCTCGATCACCGAGGAAACGGCCAAGGGACATCTCAAGAGCATCTTTGCCAAGCTCGGCACTAACGATCGCACGCATGCGGTCACGCTCGCCCTGCAGCGCGGTGTGCTGGATCTCGCGACCCGACCGGGGGGTTGATACGTACCTGCGTTGGGGGTTGCGCGAACCTTCCTTGCCTTCTTTCCGCACCGCGGCTGCTTCGTCACGTCACGGGCAGTGGGCGCTACAACACCACGAAGGAGGCGTGACAAATCGATTCGACTGGGGCTAACACCCAGCCGCACTCCGCCCTAGGCTTCTCAGCCGATCAGGGATTGTTGGGGGTTCGGGTCATGGACAACCACCTTGTCAGCGGCAAGAACAATCCATCCCTGAAGGCACGCGAGATCGAGGCCCTCACCTTCATCTACCCCGCGGAGGCACACCCAGCCGCGGCGAGACACGTGCGCTCGCCGTTGCGGCCGTGGCGGACCACGGTCGGCGTGGCTGGGGTCGTCGTGGTCCTCGGGGCACTCGCGTGGTTCGTGTTGCGGGCCTGAGCAGGCCCGCCCACCCGGTGAGCGATCCAGGGAGGTTCATCGCATGAACAGAAATTCCAGCGCAGGGCTCTGCGCACTGACCGCTGCCGCGGCGCTCGCGCCGTGCCTTGCCGACGACGCACCGCCCGTAACGCCAGCTGCCGGGATGCAGCTGGTGACGGACCCCACCGGGCTGCTGGGAATCGTCAACGTGAATGGCACGGCGGGCAACAACGGCCCGTTCTTTCAGAGTCTGGGCACTAACGGACGCAGCTGCGGCACGTGCCACGTGGCAGGGCAGGCTTTCAGCTTCACTCCCGCCAGTGCCCGGGAGCGCTTTGACCAAAGCGGCGGACTCGACCCCCTGTTCGCCTCGGTGGATGGCGCGAACTGCCCGAGCGTGCAACAGGGAGATCGCGCCGGCCGCAGCCTGCTGCTGCAGAACGGCCTGATCAGGATCGGCATACAGTTGCCGACCACAATGGAGTTCACGATCAGCGCGGTGCACGACCCCTACGGGTGCGCCTGCACGACCCCTACGGGTGCGCCTTCGCCTTCCGGGTGCGCCATCGTGCCCGGTGCAACTCCGCCCACCGTCTCGGTGTACCGGCGCCCGCTGCCCTCGACCAATCTCGGCTTTCTCAGCAGCGTGATGTCCGATGGACGCGAGACGATTAAGGCGCTCAATGATCTGGACTCGTTCTCTGCGAATCTCCAGTTCGATCTCGCCCATCAGGCGACCGACGCAACCCTGGGACACGCGCAGGCCGCTCAGCCGCCGACACCGAGCCAGCTGAGCCAGATCGTTGCATTCGAGCTGGGGTTGTTCACCGCCCAGCAGGTTGACAGGCAGGCGGGGCCACTCTCTGTCCGCGGTGCACAGGGCGGCCCCTCGTACCTGGCCCGCGTGGCCAGCCAGCTCTACTACCCAGGAATCAATGACTCCCTCGGCGGCGACCCGTCCGGCAAAGCGTTCGACGCCGAGGCGATGACGCTTTTCGCAAGTTGGGCGAACCTGCCGGCAGCCCGCGGCGCAATCGCCGCCGGCGAGCAGCTCTTCAACTCCGCGCCACTGCAGATCACCAACGTGCGCGGCCTGAATGACAACGCCGCGCTCGGCAACCCGGCATCGTTTGTTGGGCACTGCACCAGCTGTCACGATACGCCTGACGTCGGCAATCACTCCCTGCCGTTGCCACTCGACATTGGCACGTCCCACACCCCGCGTCCCGGCCTGGAGAGTGACCCGGCGATTGCGGCCGCAGTGGCGCAGCTGAGCACGCCGGACCTGCCCGTTTACCTGATCACTGGCTGCCCGAGTCCGTTCGCACCGGGAGAACCTGAATCGTTCTACACCAGCGACCCCGGCAAGGCCCTCACCACCGGCAAGTGCAGCGACTTCAACCGGGTCAAGGGACCCATATTGCGCGGACTGGCCGCGCGAGCCCCGTATTTTCACAATGGTGCGGCAGCGGACCTCAACGAGGTGGTGAACTTCTACGACCAGCGCTTCAACATGCAGCTTACGGATCAGCAGAAGTCAGACCTGGTCGCGTTCCTGAACTCGCTGTAGGGCGATGGGTGTCCGTACGCAGCGACAGATTTGCGTGAACGTCTGCTGAACGGACGCTGACCGGTCACTGCGAGTGACTGCTTCTGGCCGAACTCAGTGATTCGCAGACGGCTGCTTTCGACCGCGCTGGCCCATGCAAAACTATGTGATGAGCCTCACGTGCCCGCGGCTCTCCAGGGGGCATATTCACCACGCGGAAAATTCCGGCGTGGGGGCGCAATGTCTGGGGATGTCAAGCTCGGCTTATTCTTACTGATCGCAACGCTTGCAATCATGGTGATCGGGCCCGTACTGGCTGCTTAAGCCGCTCGGTAGTCGCTTTCGACCCTTCTCGTTCACCGTTACGACGGTTCCGCTGAAAGCGCTGGACAGCGCCGGCCGGCCGCGTGCATCGATAGACGCGTGTCGCTCACGGACGAACGCGGATGATCGTCTTCCCCTTGCGTCGCTCGGTCCGGTTGAAGGCGGCGGCGGCATCGTCGAGGGTCGAGACGTTGCCGACGTTCGTCCGCAGCCGTCCGTCCCGCACCCGCTGGACGACCTCGCTCAGTTGGGCACGATCGGACTCGACAACGAAATCGACCGCCAAGCCGTCGGCGGGCCGCGCCTCGGGCGGCCCAACGACGGACACCAGCGTTCCTCCGGGTCGAATCAGGCCTGCGGACCGCTTCCCGATGTCGCCGCCGATGACATCGAACACCAGATCGACCCCGCCGACGTCTTCGAGGGCGTCAGTCTCGAGGTCGACGAAGGCCTGCGCTCCGAAGTCGAGCACCGACTGACGGTCTGCGGCGCGTCCAGTGCCAATGACGTAGGCGCCGAGCTCACGTGCGAGCTGCGTCACCATCGACCCGACCGCGCCGGCCGCACCATGCGCGATGACCCTCTGCCCAGCCAGAACACGGCCGTGCACGACCAGTCCCTGCCACGCGGT
>Ga0126373_10001355_pt1 | contig 17352 bp, 6 predicted proteins | sample PanSoiMetPlot_11_FD_92545 | JGI IMG/M metagenome (GOLD analysis project Ga0126373, IMG submission 92545) | Tropical forest soil microbial communities from Panama - MetaG Plot_11 | ecosystem: Environmental > Terrestrial > Soil > Tropical forest > Bulk soil | place: Panama | collected 2016-02-17 | reverse complement strand
CCCGCCGCCGTGCACGCTGCCCGCCCCACCGGTGAAGTTGAAGCCGTCCGCCGTCAGAGTCACCGCGCTCGTCAAGGTCAGCGTGCTGCCGAAGCTCAACTGGCCACCCGTGGCCACCACCAGGTTCGCGCCGCCGCCGACGCTCACCGCCGCGTTATAGGTCTGGCTGTTGGCATAGACGCTGCCGCCCAGGGTCGCGGTCGCGCCGGTCACGCTCAAGCTGGTGAGCGAGTTGCCGTTCGAGCCCACCGCGCCCAGGCTGATGGCGCCTGCCGTGGCGCTGCCGGTGTTGATGGTCAAGGTCTGTGCGGCACCCGTCACCGTGCCCAAGGTCACGTTATTGGAGCCGCTGCTGCCGGTCAGCGTGATGGTCCCACCGCCCGCGGCGATGGTCACGTTACCTGCGCTCACCCCGGCGCCCAGGGTGTTGACCGTGAGCGTGCCATTCAAGGTGGTGGTGGTGACACCCGTATAGTTCTGCGCCCCGCTGGTCGTGACCGCCTGCAAGGAAGCCGTGTTGCCCGAGAGCGTGACGCTCGTGAGCGGCGTACCACCCACGGTGCCCAGGGTGATGGCGCCGCCGCCCGCGGTGATGGCGAGCGCTTGCGGACCGTTCACCGTGCCCAAGGTCACGTTATTGGAGCCGCTGCTGCCGGTCAGCGTGATCGTGCCGCCGCCCGCGGCGAGACTCACGTTGCCCGCGCTCACCCCGGCGCCCAGGGTGTTGACCGTGAGCGTGCCATTCAAGGTGGTGGTGGTGACACCCGTATAGTTCTGCGCCCCGGTAGTGGTCACGGCCTTCAGCGAGGCGGTCGTACCGCTCACCGTCAGGCCCGCGAGCGGCTTCGTCCCGCCCACCGCACCGCCGAAGTTGACTGTCCCGCTCGAGGTGAGGGCCAGCGTGTCGACGCCGCCGCTAGCGCCATTGGCGTCATCCACCGTGCCACCGAAGCTCACGTTGCCGCTCGTGATGGTGAGCGTCCCGGTCACACCCGCGTTGGCGTTCACCGTGGCCGCATTCGTCACCGTCAATCCCGCCGTGCCAAGACCCGCCACGCTCGCCGCCGCGCTCGAACCCACGAGCGTGGTGGTGCCGGTGGTGGTCAGCGCCAGCGTGCTGAAGTTCGTACCCGTCACCGCGCCCGAGGCGCTCGGATTCTGCACGGTGATCGCACCGGTGTAGGTGCCGGGGCCTGTGCCGCCACCCACCGTCAGCGTGCCGACGTTGTTCATCGCCAGCAGGTCCGTACTGTTCAGCACGCCCACGCCCGAGGCCGTCGTGCCGCCCACGATGAACGCCTGCGCCGGCGTCACCGGCGTCAAGGTCAGGTTGAACCCGCCGCCGTGCACGCTGCCCGCCCCACCGGTGAAGTTGAAGCCGTCCGCCGTCAGAGTCACCGCGCTCGTCAAGGTCAGCGTGCTGCCGAAGCTCAACTGGCCACCCGTGGCCGTGACTAGAGTGGAGCCGCTACCGACGCTAAGTGGTCCGTTATAGATCTGGCTGTTGGCGAACACGCCGCCACCGAGCGTGATGCTCGCGCCGGTCACCTGGAGCGAAGCCAGGTTCTGGCCCGAGGCGCCGATCTGCTGCAGACTCACCGCCCCGCCCGTACCCGCGTTGAGGATGAAGTTGTCGCCCGCGCCTGTCAGGGGGTTGAACAGTGTGATGGCGGCGCCGGCAGGTTGCGTATTCAGCGTCGTGTCGACCGTGACCGAACCCGTGTTGAGGGCCACCGGTCCGTGGATCGCCACCGCTCCCGCCTGGGTATTGATGCTGCCATTCAGCGTCACGCCGCTCGGCACGCTCGTCCCGCCCACGGTCAGGCCCGTAAGGGCGGTTGCCGGCAACGCGGCGCCGACGGCACCCAAGGTCACGGCGCCCGTGGTCTCCACGTCGAGGGTGTGGGCGCCGTCCACGGTTGAATTGAAGGCGATGGCGCCGCCGCTCGTGGAGCTCGCCGCCAGGTTTGCGCCCAGGGTCACGGCTCCGCCGTAGGTCTGACCGGCGCTGGTGGTGATGGTGGTCGTGTTCAGCGTGCTCATGCCGGTGATGTTCAACACCGCCACGCCCGTGACGCTGTTGTCCAACACCGCATTACCCGTGACCGTCAGGTTCTTGGTGCCGCCCGCCACGGTGCTGCCGAAAGTGACGGTGGAGCCGCTGAAGTTCGCATTCGCGCCCAAGGTCACGCCACTGTCGAAAGCCTGGGTGCTCGAGGTGGTGACGGTAGTGGTGTTGACCGCGCTGGTGCCGGTCACGTGCAGCGTCCCGAGACCGGTCACGGCGCCGCCGAAACTGGCATTGCCGGTGACCGTGAGGTTATGCGTGCCACCCGCGATGCTGCTGGCGAACGTGGCGTTGCCCGTCAGGTTCACGGTCGCGCCGAGCGACACACCCGCGTTGTACTGCTGGGTCGCGGCGAAGATGTTGGCGTTCAGGGACGCGGTGGTGCCGTCCACGGTCAGGGAGGTCAGTGAATTCCCGCTGCTGCCCACGGCCTGCAGGCTGACGGTGGTGGCGCCCGTGCCGTTGCCGCCGTTCAAGAGCAGGGTGTCGCCGCTACCGTTGATCGGGCCGGAGAAGGTGATGCCCGCGCCGCCAGGGCTGCTGTTCAGCGTCGTATCCACCGTAATGCTAGCTGCGCCCAAGTTCACGTTGGTGCCGTTGATGCTGACCGCGCCCGCCTGGGTGTCGATGTTGCCGTTCAGAGTCACGGTGGTGGGCACGTTGGTGCCGCCGACCGTAAAGCCCGTGAGCGCCGATGTGGCCCCCGCAGTCCCGACGGCGTTCACCGTGACCGTGCCGCCCGCAGTCTCAAGGTCAAGGGTGTTGGCGCCGTTGACGGTGGCGGTGCCACCGAAGCTGATGTTGCCGCCACTCGCCTGGATGACAATTGCACCACCGAGCGTCACTGGGCCCTGTAGGCTCACGTTACCGCCGGCGGTGGTGAGGCTGCCGTTCAGCGCGATGCTGCTGTCGGTCAGGGTCAGTTGCGACAACTGCCCGCTCGTCTGGTTCAGGTTGATGCCGGTGGCGCCCACGGTCAGGGTGCCGCTATCCGCACCGGTCCCGATCGAGAGGCCCGTGGCGTTGGTGGTGAGAATGTTACGCAGGGAAGCCTGGGTGAGCGCAAGGCCTGTCACGCCATTGGCAAGATTGATGGCGGCCCCGGAACTGAACGGGATGATGCTCACCGCGCCGCTGCCGGCGTTGATGGACGGACTGGCGGTCAGGGTGACCAGGCAGTCGCACTGCAGGGTCACGGGGGCATTATCGCCGCTCGTATTGATGGAACCCGTGGACACGCTCAGCGTTCCGGTCCCCGAGGTGATGAGCGAGACCGCGCTCGCGGAGGACGCGGGCACGCTCACGGCGCCGGTCACCGCGATGCTGCCAGTGCCGCCCTGCAGCACGATGGGGCCGGTGAGGCTCGTCCCCACGCTCCAAGCGTTGACGGTGTAGACCCCGCTGTCCGCGCTCGCTCCAATAGTAAGCGTACCGCTCGTCGTAATCGTGTTGAGTTGCGTGTCGGTGATCGCCAGATTGCCGCCCGAGGCCCCTGCACCGATGATGATGTTCCTGTTCACCGTTAAGGGTCCGATGGTCACCGCGCCGGTGCCGGCGTTGATCGACGAGAACGACAGGCTGTCGTTGGTGAGCGACACGGGGCCGCTGGTCACGACCGAGCTCAGGGTGCTGGTGGAATCGCTCAGGGTGACGCTACCGAGCGCGGTTGCACCCACAGCCCCAAGCGTGACCGTGCCGCCGTTCCCCGTGATGTTCAAGTTCTGCGCACCCGACACGGTTCCAGTCACGGTACCTAGGGTTACGTTGTTTCCGCCTGTGCCGGCAATGCTAATGGTGCCGCCGCTCCCGGCGAGGACGACGTTGCCCGCTTGCACCGTATGCCCCGAGGTACTCACGGTAAGCGTGCCATTCAAAGTTGTGGTAGTCACCGCACTGTAGTTCTGGTTTTGGGTAGTGGTGACCGCCTGGAGTGAGGCGGTATTACCGGTGATAGTGAGACTGGTTAGACCGGTTGCAGCACCGCCCAAGGTCACGGCGCCACCGGTGCCGCCCTTGAGGGTCAGCTGCTGGGCGCCACTAATGGTGCTGGTCGAACCGTTGAAGGAGATGTTCGCGCCCGTGGCCACGCCGCTCGTCGTATCCAAGGTGATGGCACCGCCGGAGAGCGTCACCGGCGCGTTGAAGCTGATGCTCTTGCCCGCGGTGGTGATGCTGCTATTGTTCATCGTGACGGCGGCCACACCGTTGGTGGTGAACACCAGCGGGCCGGTGACAGTGGCGAGATCGCCTGCTGGAACCAGGTTAGCGTTGACGCTGATGCCGCCGCTGTTACCCCCATCACCGACGGTGAATGTGCCGCTGGTGGTGATGTTCGCGAAATCGGTATCCGTGATGCACAGTTTCTGCGTGCAACTGGCGCCGCCCACGCCGATGGTATTCGTGCCGGACGTGGTGAGGGTCACACTTCCGGTGCCCGTGTTAATGGTCCCGCCATTGCCGGTACCCAGGGACAAGATGGGGGTCGTGCCCGTGGCGGTGAACGTGAAATTGCCACCGCTCGTGGTGATAGATCCTGCGACCTTACCGCCACCGCTTCCGCCGCCCACGTTAAGACTAGTTCCCGTAATGGATACGTTGGCGCTCGCGCCTGTAGTCGTTATCGAGCCGTTTCCTGCGTTGTTGATGGCTCCGACGTTGACTGCGCCCGTGCCGGTGATGTTCACGGTTCCGGTGGTCGTATTGATGGCGCCAATGCCGGCACCCGACGCGGTGCCGCCAATGTCAATATTGGCGGCATTGATCGTGATGTTTCCGGCGCCGGTCGTGACGGTTCCGTTCCCTCCGGCACCGCTGGCAGCGAGCAAAACGTCGCCGCCCGTACCGCCCCCAGTCTCGATATCTAACGCACCGCCACCGGTATTAATGGTCACGTTTCCGGCACCGGTCGCAATGTTGACCGCGGAACAGCTACTGACGCATGCGGTGCTATAGGACCCCGGCGCGCCAGTAGAGCCGCCGTTGCCGCTGTAGTTCGCCCACAAGAAGACGTTGAAGGGATGGTTGCCGTCGCCGATATTCGCTCCGATATTGATGCTGCCGGCGGCTTCGAGGTAAAGCGACGCACCGGTCGAGCCTGATGCTTCATTGAAGCTGTTTGACACCGTGATGTTGCCGGCCTGAGTGCCGGTGCTGCCGGGGAACACGATAACGTTGGTGCTGCCGGTGAGAGCGGCCGACACCGTAGCGACGTTCAGCGTGGCATTGTCGGCAGTCGCAAAAAACGGATTGCTGGGCGTATTCGTATTGCCCGGATTCCAGCTTGAGTTCGTAGATCCGGAAAGCGTGATGTTATGCGGATCCAGCAGCCATGTGCCGTCGCTACCGCTCGATGCCGAGGCGGAAACGTTGCCGAACGACTGTAGATTGTCGTGACTGGAGGTCTCCACCCAGCCGCCGTTGCCGCCCTGGGCACCGCCGCGGGCACTGATGCTGCCGTAGAACCCCGTGTAGTTGTTAGACCAGACCACGACCTTGCCACCATCGCCGGCGCCGGTTGCGTCAGCGTCGAGGCTTGCGCCGGGCGCGAGCACGGTGGCCGATGAGGTTTGCACTGCTCCGGCTCCGTGGGCATCGCCGCCCACGAGGATGGTGCCGCCGCCGTTGGACCCCGAAGCATCGACGCTGGCGTTGTCCAGGAGGCCTACGTCAACGCCCAGTATCTGCACATTGCCGCCGGTGCCGGCCTGCGAGGCGACATCGATCGTGCCGTTGCCCGTCACTGCACTGACATCGTTGGACTGCAGCAGGACGCTGCCACCCTCGGCGTTAGCATTACTGGCATCGAGCGTGCCGCTGTTCTGCACGGCGCCGCCGCTGGCGGTCAAGCTGATGCTGCCGATCTTCTCCTTGGGCGTGCGCTCGGCTTCGCCGGGAGCCGGAACGCCGCCGCTCAAGGTCGGGCCGGTGAGGAACTGGCTTCCCAGCATCTCCTCGACGCCGGTAGCTTCCACCACGCCGCCGTTGTTGACGGCCGCCGCGAACACGTCGCGGGCGACGTTGGCGGTCATGAGCACCTCGCCGCCGTCGGCCTGCACTATGCCCTCGTTGTCCACAGCGTTGCCGCTTTGGGCGTCCAGCATCTTGTGGAGCACGGGCGCGGTGACGACGAAGGACATGAGGCCGTCGCCGTCGAAATCCACGGTGACGGCGTGACCGGCCACCATGTCCACCTGGCCGAGCGTCGCCTGGATGACGCCATCGTTATAGACGGAACCGCCGATGAGGTTCACGGAGCCGCCGTTGGCGGCGATGAGCGTGCCGTGGTTGACGATGGTGCCGCCGTCCAGGCCCGACGCGGCGGAGAAAGCCAGCCGGCCAGCCATGAAATCGCTGTTGTTGATGTTGAGGCTGGTGGCGAACAGCGCCGAGGTATTTACATAAGCACCCTTCCCGAAGAATATGCCGTTGCCGTTCAGCAAAAACACTTGGCCGTTGGCAATCAGGTTGCCGAAGATCTGGCTCGGGTTCTGATCGAAGATGCGGTTGAGGGCGGCGGAACTCGCGTTGGGCTGGATGAAGCGGACGGTCTGGCCGGAGCCGATGTTGAAATTGGACCAGTTGATGACGAGCCTGTCGGTGTTCTGATTGATGAGCGTGAGGTTGTTGTTGGGGTTGCTGATGGTGCCGTGGCCAGCGACCACCTGACCACCCTGCGGGTTCGCCTGAGCGTCCAGCACCGCGCCTGCGAGCGTGGCCGCCAGCACGAAGAGGCCCGCCTTGCGCAGCCCCGAACCCAGACCCCGTTTCCCCGTCCGTCTCGTGGACGCCGCCTCATTCCGTGTCATCATCGCGCCTCGCCTTCTATATATGTGTGTCTACGCGCTTGCACAGATCCGCCGCCCATCCAGCGGCTTATGTAAATAAAGTCTAGCAGCCGGGTCTAAGTCCACCCGGCCGCCTGTCCGCGACCAACGGCCCATTCATGCCAGGGCCTCAAGCTTGCCAACGGGCTGCGCTCGGCCGCCCCCGCCTCTAGAAATTAAATGTCACGTCGAGCCAGGTCTCGGATGCATCCGGGATGGCGTTCGTATCGACCAAACCCGTGGCGGGGCGCGCACCTCCATTCAAATGCGCCCACTGCAGGTTGGCCGTGAGGGTGCCCGGCACCGTGAATTCGATACCGGCGCCGTACCCCGCCAAGAAATGCTTTGGCTGGGTACCGGAATTCTGCGTCGGCGGATCATTGATCCAGCCTTTCGCTGCGTCCTCGAACAACCTGAACCGAAGCACCTGGCCCCAGGTGTAACTGCCGAAGGCGTGCTTATCGGCAAAACCGGGCGCGCGCACGCTGTATTCCACCGACCCAAACAAGCCACGGTCCGTCAGGAACTGTGAAGTCGGTGCGCCACGCACACTGTCCGGCCCGCCCATCACATATTGCTCCAGCGAGGTGAGCAGGTTGCGGGAATACTGGCCATTCACACGGAACAGCAGCCCCTGATTCGAGGGCAGATTCTTGAAGAGCTGATAGTTCGCGACCAGGCGATTGAAGACCGGGCCGGTCGGGCAAGCCTGACCGCAACTACCGAAGCGGCTCGGCTTGGGGAACGTGGAGGGGACGCCGAGCACGCCACCGAAGCCGTGCTCGTAGCGGACGTAACTCGACGATATGGTGTTCGAAGCAGTGTTCACGCTGTCGAGGTTCAACTGATAGCCCAACACCGCCAGATCATCACGACCCGTGAGCGTGGACGTCGCGCCGGCATTAGTGACGGTATCGGCGCGCTTGCGGCTCAAATCCAGTGTGCCGATCATGTTGAATTCGCGCGAGCGAACGTAGTCATGTTCCCATGACCATGTCCCAATCTTGGATACGCCGCCGTCCGGCGTGATGCCGCCGACCGAGAATGAATTGCGGCTTACCGCAAACGCCCAGCGGTCATAGGCGTCGAACAGCGGGTGCTCATAGCGGATCTGGCCGTAATTAGATCCACCCTTCTGAGAATTTGCTATGGCGGCGTTGGAAGTGGTGTTCTCGCTTCCATAAGTATGCAGCGCAGTTACCGTGAGTAGATCGGATGCGCCGGTGGGATTGTTCCAGTCTATGTTGCCGATCAGACGCTTGCGTCCGGTAAAGGCAGTGCCGTCGTTGTCGTAGCGCAAACTGCCATCCACCGGAGTCTCGTGCTGCACGTTGATCACGATATCCGTCGTGCCGACATCATCACCCGGACGGAACACGCCGGCCGCCGAGAGACCGGGATACTTGGTCAGGGTGAGCAAGGCATTCTCAGTGCGGCCGATGGTGACAAGCTCGCCGATGTCTTGCTTGAAAGGCGAGGCCAGCACCTTGTCCGAATACATCTTGTTGCCGCTGGTCTGGACTTTCTCGAGGCGGCCTTCGAGCACGCGGATGTTCACCACACCGTCCTTGATCTCCTGGGCGGGAATCACGGCGCGCGCCAGGAAGTAACCCTTGTCGTGGTAATACTTGGTGACGGTGTCGGCCACCTGCTGCAACTGGCCGATGGTGAGACCCTGCAGACGCTGCAGACGCTCGAGCATGAGTTGCTGGATAAATTCCTGGTACTGCTTCTGCTGTTCGTCGGGCGACGAGGTCTTCACCGCGCCCTGCATGAACTTGATGATCTTGTCCTGCTCTTCCGGCGTGAAGCCTTCCGGTCCCTGCTTCTCCAGGTTCTCCTTGGTGAGGCGCTCCTGCTCGACGATCTTCTCGGTGGCAGCGAACACTTGGTCCACGGCCGCCTGGATGTCGGCGGGATTGATGCCCGCCTTGCGGTCGCCCACCACACCGGTGATGACGAAACGTTTGACGAACACGCGCTCGCCCTCTTCCGCACCCAGCGGTCGCTCATACACCGGCGGCACGGAGAGATCGAGATTGGTCTCGGGGACGGGAATGGTGGGCGGCGGCATCACCGGGTTTGCACCCCCGGGGGTCGCACCCGCCGGAAGCGGAGGCGGTAGCGAAGGCGGCGGCAGCGGCGGCGGAGCCGCAACGGCAGCCAGCGACAGTGCGAGGCCGATACCGATAAGCAACGCACGATTGAGCCCGACACGCGAGCGCAGAGAATACCTGGCCTGCATCAGTAGCCCTTGAATTGTGTATTCACTCAAACACCCCGGTGTGCCGCGATGACGGACACTCCCCAGGCCCTGAACTTGAGGCATTTCAGCCGTTAAGCCCCGCGTCACAAGATATCCTCTCAAGAGGGGCTTTGCAACATATGTAACATCTATCCCCCGTGTATTCAGGGGGTTAAGCTGCGCATGCGTGCCCGCATTGGACCTCGCCCTAAGGGAGGGACGCGGGACAGAGCGTGAGCAGTTATGTAACATGTGTCGGGGCGGCTTTTGGGTTCAAAAGCCGCTCCGGAAAAACGGGGTCAACAGGCGGAAAACAGCATGTCGGAATCTCGGTCCATGCGCTGGAATTCGCGCGCCATCAGCCACGTCGGCGCAGTCCGGAAAAACAACGAAGACGCTTACCTGCATCGCCCGGACTTGGGGCTGTGGGTGGTGGCGGACGGCATGGGCGGCCACGCCGCCGGCGACGTGGCGAGCCAGACGGTGGTGGAATGCCTCACGGACCTGCCGGCCAACGGCAGCCTGAGCGGCATGGTGGATGCGGTGGAAGACCGCCTCTTGGAAGCGAATCGGCGCCTGCTGGCACTGGCGGTGAACCAGCATCAGCGTACCATCGGCAGTACGGCGGTGGCGCTGCTCGCACGCGGGAAACACGCGGCCTGCCTGTGGGCCGGCGACAGCCGCGCTTACCGGCTGCGCGGCAAAAAAGTCGAGCGCATGACCCAGGACCACGCGATGGTGGAGGACCTGGTCTCGAGCGGCTTGATGTCGCGGGACGAGGCCGTGAGCCACCCGCAAGCGAACCGCATCACGCGAGCCATCGGGGCGATGCCGGGATTGTTCGTGGACGTGGAGATTTTTGCGCTTGAACCGGGTGACATCTATGTGTTGTGCAGCGACGGCTTGTACAAGGAACTGACCGATGCGGAGATCGGCAAGACGCTCAATGGCAACGAACAGACCGTGGATGCGCTTATCAACCTCGCCCTGGAACGCCGCGCACGCGACAACGTGACGGCGATCGCGGTGCGCTTTATTCAATGACGACGGGCGCCTGGGGGCGCCTCATGCATGACTCAGGAGACGGCCAGTGAATGATTTTGAAAAGCTCCTCAACGACGTGCTCAAGGGAAAGGGCAACCTGGCTCCGCTCCGCGGTTGGCTCGACAAGAACCTCTCTAAGCCGGGCTGCGACCATTCCTCCCTGCTGGACTCCCTGGGCAAGGCGGAGTCCGCCGGCCTTTCTGAACCGGTAGCGCGCGCCATCCGCACCCACATCGAATCCGCGGCTCCGGCCGCCGCACCCGCCGATTTCCCCTTCGAACTCGACGACGTGGAATCCAAGGGCGGCAAGGCGGCGGAAAAAACCCAGATCCAACCGAAGCCGGGCGCCGAGAAGACCCAGATCCAGCCCAAGGCCGGCGATAAGACCCAGATCACGGCTCCCGGCAACGAAGCGACAAAGCGCGGCAACGAACGCACTGTCGCCGCGAACAGCGGCGAGCGCACCATGATCCAGCAGCCGGCCGGCGAGGAAGCGAACATCACCATGCGTACCGACAAGGGACGCACGGTGATCACGCGCACCGGCAACAAGGGCGAAGATCCGACCGCGAACCGCGGCTCAACGCGCGTCAACGAAACCGATCCCTTCGCCATCGATTCCCACCCTAACTCGGGACGCACGGGCGGCGCGACCACCGGCTCAAGTTGGCGCACCAGCAGCGGGCTCAAGGCGAGCGGCGGCGGCGACAACCTGGGAGCGGGATCGGTGCTCAAGGACCGTTTCGAGCTCATGGACGTGCTCGGCGAAGGCGGCATGGGCAAGGTGTACAAGGCGCGAGACCTTCTGAAGGTGGAAGCCAAGGACAAGAACCCGTACATCGCGGTCAAGACCCTGACCGGCGACTTCAAACAGCACCCGGAATCCTTCATCGCGCTGCAGCGCGAATCCAGCAAGGCGCAGCGCCTCGCGCATCCGAACATCGCCACGGTGTACGACTTCGACCGCGACGGCGGCACCGTGTACATGACCATGGAGCTCATGGAGGGCGACGAGCTCGCCAAGTACATCAAGCACCTGCCGGCCGGCGGCCTGCCGGTGCCCGAGGCGATGCACATCATCAAGCAGCTGTGCGACGGCCTGGCGTACGCACATTCGAAACAGCTGGTGCACTCCGATTTCAAACCCGGGAACGCCTTCCTCACCAAGGACGGCACCGTGAAGCTCCTGGACTTCGGCATCGCGCGCGCGTCCAAGACGCGCAAGGACACCCAGGGCGAGACCACGGTGTTCGACCCGGGACAGCTCGGCGCCTTGACCCCCGCCTACGCCACGGTGGAAATGTTCGAGGGCATGGACCCGGACCCGCGCGACGACATCTACGCGCTCGCCGCCGTCGCTTACGAACTGCTCACCGGCAAGCACCCGTTCAATAAGCTCTCGGCACCCAAGGTGCTGGAAAAGGGCTTGAAGCCGGCGCTGGTCCCGAAAGTCACCGGCCGGCAGAACAAGGCGCTGTTCAAGGCGCTGGCGCTGCGGCGCGATGACCGCACCGGGTCGGTGGAGGAATTCTGGGACGAGCTGCGCCCGCGCAAGAGCCGCACCAAGGAAATCGCCGCCGGCGTCGTGGGCGGCATCATCGTGCTGGTGCTCGCGTTGTACAGCCCGATCGTGAGCTACATCCATGCCCGCCGCGACAACCAGATCGTGGCGCAGATCGAGGCCGGCACGGCCGACATCCCCACCACCCTGAAGATGGTCACCACCAATTTCAGCAAGAGCGAATACCAGACGATCCTGGACAACGCCAAGGACAAGATCATCAAATACTACGAAGGCAAGGCCGAAGCCGACGTGGACCAGACCAAGCAACAATACAACTACGCGGCCGCGGAAGACGTCCTCAAGGAAGCGGGTGGCTATTACACCGACTCAGCGGAACTGGCGCAGGAGAATGTGAGTATCACCCAGCGAAGGAACACCCTGCTCAGCCAGCTGACCACCGAATTCAACGCGATGATGACCGCCGGCAAGCTCATGCCTACCAGCAACGGCGATGACATCACCAGCGTGGTGAAGATCCTGCGCGAGGCCGATCCGCAGAACAGCATGCTGAAGGACGCGCGCCTCGCCAACCGTTACGCCACCATGGTCCAGCAATCGGTCGGCAACCAGGACTACACCGCGGCCGCCGGCGTGCTGAAAGTCGGCCTCGACTACGCGCCTTCGGACTCACAGTTGCTCAACCTGCAGGACGAGGTGAAGCGCGAGTTGAAGCGTGAGCAGGACGCGCAACTCATTGCGTCGCTTGAGACCAAGCTCAAGGAGGCCACGTCCGGCCTGCACTCGCTCGCCGACTTCGACAAGCTGCGCGATCAGATGCAGCAACTGCACAACCTGAATCCGGGCGATGCGGTGATCCAGCGCATGAACGACCCGCTGAAGTCCGCGCTCTCGTCAGCGATCAGTGGCGATGCCCAGCAGAAGAAGTGGGATGATGCCGAGAAGGCGCTGCTCAGTTACTCGCACCTGCTCGCGCTGCCGGACCTCCTGGCGCAGCGCCAGGGCTTGAGCCAGCAGGAAGTGAGCGGCGGCTACGTGCCGGCGGACATGCAGGCACGGCTCTCGCAGGTCAAACAGCATCGCGACACCATCGACGGAATGCTGTCCGGCGCCAAGTACGACAGCGACTGGGACAACCAGTTGCTCGGCCTGTTCCAGGAAACCACGGCGCTCCTGCAGCCCAGCGACATGGACTGGTACCAACAGTTGCGCGACAACGTGGCGAAGACCTACATCAAGCTGTCGCAGCAGATGATTCAGCAGAGCCGCTTCGACGCGGCCCAGAACCTGCTCACCAGCGGCAAGCTCTATTCGCCGCAACTCGCCGACTTCGATCCGGCCGAGCAGGCGCTGGCTTCGGCGCAGGACGCCTTCAAGAAGGCGCAGACCGAGAAGCTGCGCGTGGCGCAGATCGACGCCCTCAAGAACCAGATCAGCACGCAGCTGAACGCCGGACAGCTTGACGCGGAGAAGCAGACCGAAGCCACGCTGCAACAGCAGCTGCCGGCGGGCGACAACTTCTTCACCGCCGACCTGCCGAAGTTGAAGGCCAATGCTTACCTCAACCTGGCAAAGGGCCGCGCCGCCAACAACGACTTCCGCAACGCCGTGGCCCTGGTCAAAACCGGCTTGCAGTACGCGCCCTTGGACGAGTTGAAGAGCGCGCTGGCGGAGTACCAGGGGCAGGAGTCGAAGGGTGACCTGCTCGCCATGGTGGACAACCTGCAAGCGTCAGGGGTGGGCGACTTAAAGGTCAAGCTCGGCGACGTGCAGAAGCAGTTCCCGAGAGAGTCGCAGTCCATCTCCGACAATCTGATGAAGCGCCTGGCGCAGCACATCGACGGTCTGAAGGACACGGACGCGGGGCTTGCCTACGACCTGTGGAACGCCGCCAAGACGACCTTCCCGGACTCAGCGCTGATCTCGAACCTCAAGATCTCGCCGCCCGCCCGGCCCTCGAAATTCGCTGCGCTCGGCCGCGACGCCATGAAACAGAACTACCTTACCAAGGCCCAGGGCTACGCCGATCAGGGTCAACAGCAGGAGGCGGGCAACCAGGACTTGGCACAGTTCGTGCAAACCCTGCAGAAAGCGCAGGCTGACGCGAACCAATACTTCGTGGCCTATCAGCAATACCAGCAGGCGGGACAGACGGCGCAGGCGCAGCAATACCTGGCGGAGGCGGTCCGCCGCTGGGCGGATAATCCGGCCTGGCTCTCCGAATCCAAGCGCACCAGCACGACCCAGCAACCGGTGCGCAGCGCGAACGGCAGCAAGCCCTGCACACAGGACCTCGCGGGTTACGGTCGCTCGGGCCGCGCCGAATGCTACGACATGATCGACGGCAGCATCCACGGGCCCACCATGGTGGTGGTGCCGGCGGGCGGCGACGAGACGACGCCGTTCGCCATCGGCAAGTACGAGGTGTCGGTGGGCGACTTGAACACCTTCTGCAAGGGCAGCGGGCAATGCTCGCCCTCCGGCGACAACGCCGACATGCCGGCTGTGAACGTCTCCTTCGCCACCGCCAAGGCCTATGCCGCCTGGCTCACCCAGAAGAGCGGCGTCCGTTACTACATCCCGAGCCAGGATCAGTGGACCTATGCGGGCAGCGCGGGTGGCACGGACACGAACCGCGACTTCAACTGCCACGTGACTCTGGGTGACCAGGTCATCAAGGGCCTTTCGATCGTCGTCGTCAGCACCGGTAAAGCCAACAATTGGGGCCTGGTGAACTACGTCGGCAACGTCCAGCAGTTCGTGACGACGGGCGGCGGGGTGGCGGCGGCCGGTGGCGACTACCAGGATCCGCTGGCGGATTGCACCACCGCGCTGGTGCGCCCGAGTAGCGGTGCGGCGGACCCCTTGACCGGGTTCCGGGTGGCAAGGGACCTCAATCAGTGAAGTCTTCGCAGGTGCGTGACCTGGCCCGGCGCTACGCCGCCGGCCAGCTGAGCCAGGAGAATTACCGCAGTCAGCGGCGGAGCTTCATTGACTCCGTCGCTGTCGGCACACAACCGCTGGTCTACAAGGAATCAGCGGTGCGCCTCCCCGGCAAACGCGCCCGCGTCAAGCTCATGGCGGTGGCCGCGGCGGCGATCCTGCTGGCGGTGGTGGCCCTGAAGCTCCTCTGGAAAACCACCCACACGGCGCACAAAACGCCGGCCAATGCCCCGACAGCATTCGTCCCCCCCCCCCTACCCGCCCCCGGACCGGATCTGGTGCGGACTTTCGTGGAGACCAACGACTGGTCGGATGGGAGCCTCGAAGACCTCTCGCACCGCTGGGTAGGGTTGACGGCGGAAGATCAGGGTAAGGCAAGGGACAGCCTGATGTATCCGCGCCTCGAGGCGGGTCTGCGCCAGCAAATCACCTCGGAGAAGGCGGTGGCGGGAAGCTTGGGTGGGCAGGACGTGCACCTCGTGGAACTCACCAAGGTCGCGAAACAGCTGGGCATCCCAGCGACACCCTGAGCTTCGCTTAGGACTAAATCCTTATTCTTCGCTGTTGAAGGAAATCGCGTCGGGGTTCGCGGCACTCGCGGCATCGCTATCCATGCTCCACCGAGAGTACAGGGATGCTTCCTGCATCCCGTTCGCCGCTATGCGGCTCACCCGCGAACCGGCGCAGGGCGCCGAGGCGCAAGCCTCGGGTGGACATACATGGAGGGTGCGCCCTACCCACTCCGCGCCAGCCCGTCTATTCCTCGCTGTTGAAGGAGATGGCGTCAGGGGATTCGGGAGGTAAACGCTGCCCCAAACCGATAATGCCGCTACCCTTGATGGGATAGTTATCACGCCGCACGAACAGTTCCTCCCCGGAGCTGGTGCGCACGTAGGTGCCGTTGATGCTCTGGTCCACCAGCACGAAATTGCCCTTGCGGTATTCGATGCGGGCATGCAGGCGGGAGATCAGCGTGTTCTTGACCACCAGGTCGTTCTCGTCGGCCCGGCCCATGACGACGGAGGAATTCAGTTCGTTCACTTCCACCGACTGGTCGCGGTAGCGCAGGTACAGCTTGGCCTTCTTGGTCTCGGCACCGCCGCTGGGCTTGAACGAGGTGGACATTCGCGTCACGTCCTCGCGCTGCCACAGGAGCTCGATCATGTCGATCTCGTCCTTCTTGCCCTTCACCGCGGCCCGGTCGATTTGGCGTGTGGAGGCCTTCCAAACGTCCGAGAGCTTCTCGGAGGTGGCGGAGGTGGTGAGCGTCTGGCCCGCCTTCGCCTGGCCGGCCATGCGTGCGGCAGTGTTGACTGCGTCGCCGTAGACGTCGCCGTCGGCTTCGACGATGACCGGGCCGAAGTGGAAGCCGACGCGGATGGCGATGCTCTTGCCCTGCACCACGAGGCCGCTGGAGATACGCTCCTGCATGCCGGAGGCGGCGTCGGCCGCGGCGCTCGGGTCCTCGAACACGGACATGACTTCGTCGCCGATGGTCTTCACGACCCGGCCGGACTGGCGCTTGGTCTCCTCGCCCATGATGGAGACGCACTTGGCGACGGTGTCCCGCGCCACAGAGTCGCCCAGGGTCTCGTACAGCTTGGTGCTGCCGCAGACGTCCGCGAACAGGATGGTGAGTTTGGTTTCTTTCATCGGCCCTTCAAAAAGCTGCCCCAGTTATGGCCGCCCCCGTCGATGCAGTCAATTTACCAAATATATGAACCGCCGGGCCAGCCCACCGGCTATTTCTCCGCCACTATATAGGCAATCCAGGCGGGATCCGGGTCGCCGCGCTTGGCCGGCTTGAACTCGTCCGTGCCTTCCCCGGTCTTGGGGTCGGTCCCCTGCCAATAGACGGTGCTGGCCCGAAAGCCCGCTTCGGCCAATAATTCCCGCAACTCCGCCAGGGTCCATAACCGCCAGTGATAGCTGAAGGCCCGGTTGAGCCTGGAGCCGTCGGGAAAGGCGAAATGGATGTGGCAGGTGGTCTCTCCGGAGACCGGATCGTAGTCCGCCTGGTCCCATATATAGGTGAAACGGCCGAAGTCCTCCCGCTCGCGCATGGTGCGAAAAGCGTCGTAACCGCCGTAGGCGTCCAGCATGAAAATACCGTCGTCCTTCAGGCCCTGGCGTACGCTCTCGAAATAGTCCACGAGCCCTGCCCGGTCGCGGAATATCCAATAGCTGAAATTGAAGGCCGCGATGATGTCCGCGGGCCCCGTGCGCACCTCGCGCACGTCCGACTGCAGTAATTCCAAGCGCCTGGCGGTGGCCGGTGCCAGTTTCGCCACGTTGTGCGCGCGGCTCCAGGCCAGCACTTCCCCGTCCAGGTCCACGCCCACCGCTTCCCGCTCGGGCGCGCTCTTGACCCAGGCGCAGGCGAAGAGCGCAGTGCCGCAGAAATCCTCCCGCAGGCGCCTGGCGTTGCGGCCGCGCACGGCGCGGTAGGTGTCGGCCATGAAATCGATCTCCCAGGACGGGTCTTGCACGGCGCGCTGGTAAAGCGCATGCCGGTCGGCCCGTTCGGCCTGGGTGGGGACCGCGCGTCTGGGATGCGCGGACTTTGATGCAGCGGGCTTGCGGCGCATGGCTTAGGCAGCTTTCTTGAGGGAGGTGAGTGCGGCACGCAGCACACCGAGATCTGCGCCGGGACGCGCGCCCTCCTCGCTCAAAGCGCGGCGCCACTGGCGCGCGCCGGCGCAACCGT
>Ga0126373_10001354_pt1 | contig 17367 bp, 18 predicted proteins | sample PanSoiMetPlot_11_FD_92545 | JGI IMG/M metagenome (GOLD analysis project Ga0126373, IMG submission 92545) | Tropical forest soil microbial communities from Panama - MetaG Plot_11 | ecosystem: Environmental > Terrestrial > Soil > Tropical forest > Bulk soil | place: Panama | collected 2016-02-17 | reverse complement strand
TTTGCCTCGTGAATTAACTCGCTTGGCGGAGACGGATGTTCAGCATTCCAGTTTTTTCGTACGGCATCCTGGTTTTTGAGGATGTGAAGTGGTTTCGGGCGCCGCTGCCCCGGTGGGCGGGTCCGGCTGATCTTTCTCAACTGAATATTTCTTTTTAGGCGCGGTGCGGATGCGGAAACCCAGTACCCCGCGCGCCAACGGTCGCCGTCGTGCCGTTTCTTCATTACATGACGACGACCGGCGGCGCGCGGGATTTGCGGCACTTGGCTGTTCGGCGACTGATGGTTGTGGTGTGTGAAGGATTTGCCCGACGAGCGCGTTGATCGTCTGTTCATCAGCGCCCATTTCACTCAGCTTTCGCGCATGGTGTCGAATCTGCCTCTGTCTCTCCAGATTCTCCAGTACCGCGAGATCCGGCTCTACATACGGCCGGTCGTTCTTCAGGACTGACCAGATGACACGCAGTAACGCGTGGCAGACGGCGATTACGGCTATCTTTCTCCCCTCTTAATCCATCGCCGGAATTTCCTCTGGAACGTGGAGCCCTCTTTCCGTACGGCCCCCCATGAAGATTCGACCAGCCCGGCGAGCAGGAACTTATTGGCCTTTCTTATGTGACTGCTTTTGCTCTTACCTGCCGACCGGTTGTTGCCGGGACAGATCCCCGCCCAATGGCATAGCTGGTCCGCAGTCGGGAACTGGGTCATATCCGGACCGATTTCGGCCAGGATGTTAGCGGCTGCCGCCTCCTTGATTCCCGGTATGGTCATCAGTAGTTCGTATTGCCGCCGACAGGGTTCCAGTTGTATCTGTATCTTCTTCTCGATTTCCTCCACCTGGCAGTCCAGAAACGCCGCATGTTCGATGCTCTGCCTGATGAGCCAGCGGTGATGATCGTTCATCTGATGCCCTTGCAGGGCTTCTGTAAGCTGCGGAATCTTCTGCCGCAGCTTTTTCTTCGCCATACCGGCCATTTCTTCGGCTGTAACCGGACTGCGGTCCAGCAAAGTCTGTAGAATCTCCTGACCGGAAACACCAAACACATCGCTGACCACATTCCCCATCTTTACGCTGGCGGTCTCCAGCACCTTCTGGATGCGGTTCTTCTCGCTTCTGAGATTCCCCAGCAGTTTCTTGCGGCGCCGGGTCAGGTCGCGCAGTTCCACCACTCCACGTTCGGGCAGGTAGCTCCCGGTCAGTAATCCGTGACGATGATGGATCGCCAAATCGACAGCATCACGAAAATCAGTTTTGTCTCCTTTCCTGGGCCGATGCTTGCGCGGACACACCAGCGTGATTCGAACATCCTGCTCGAGCATGTTCTTCACGGGAATCCAGTACGATCCGGTGCTCTCCATCGCAACGGTCGTACATCCTTCTTCACTTAACCAGGTTCGGAGTTCCCGCGCCGGTATCGTGGTTCCGAACCATCGAGTCCTGATCTCCGCTTCTTTGTCCGCCGGACCCACCGCAACGGCTGCTGCCAGCCCTCGCTTGCCGACATCGATTCCCGCACACCGTTCCGTAATCACCGGGATCGTAATCATGACCTCGTCCTTTCCGCGCAGACGAGGGCTGGCGTTTCAATGCAATACTTTGCCTCACGGGCTCGAAGCGCCATTCCCGGGTCCATCTCCGCCAGCCGGACCAGTTTGAAAATCGGGGTTTGCCCACCAGAAAGAGTCTCGGCCACCGCGTCGCCTGGCGCAGCACCATCTTATGGAGAACCGGTATTTTCATACCCACGGGTGGTACCAGGGGCCATAAGAGTTTGACAATCGAAATATCTGAGGGACGCCCGAAGTGCGCCCGGAGAATCAACTCCGGGCTAGGGGCAGCGAGCTCAAAAGCTTTTTTTTGAAATCGAACCTGACGTTAAGGTTTCCTTTATGGACTGCGTGAATATTTTCAGCAGTTCGAATGGTGGCGGAAGTGGGGGTCGAACCCACACGTTGAGTGAACAACGCCAGATTTTGAGTCTGGTGCGTCTGCCAGTTCCGCCATTCCGCCGGGGAAACTTCAAAACCAGTTTATATTAGCCTTTGCCTGAAAACTCTTTTTGGTCGATCGCCGGGAGAGTCGCGAGCGCGTCGGCGCTGCCCCTCTCTGCCTGGGCATCTACGACACGATCAGGCTTTCCGCGGCCGATGCCGGTTATCGGGCCAATACGACGGAACCCCTCAGAGAGCCCTCCAGTCCGGACATTCACCGCAGTTACGTCAACTTTCTGATTGATACCGAGCGTTTCCAGGATCTCACTCCTTTCGACCGCGAAGCCGCCGAACAGTTCACGTCCCCGGGTGTGCCGTCAAGGATCAATATGTGCGAGCGCGTAATGCTCCCAACCCTCGTTCCGCGGTCGAAATCTGGAATACGCTGTGTCGAAGGAAGCTTGAGCCGTTTTCGCCTCTTGATCCCGATAAAGGCGACGTTGTAGCCAACGGGCGCTTCAGCAATCAGCCCGTCGAGCGCGCTTTTGATTGGCAGGCTTCCGCTGTTGACGGCGTTCAGGTGAACGCCGGCGCGGAAGGCGGTGGCATGTCGGTTCAACTCACCGGCAACCAGCCCGAGAACTGCGCCCTTCCCCTTCAGTTCGTTCCGCTGGCTGCCAGCCGGAGGTATCGCATGACATACGAGTATTCATCCCCTGCCTCCTTCGATAGTCGGGGCTGACTTGGGATCGCCGGCCGGCCACCGACGCCGTCACGTCGTCCCACCGTCGTTGAGATTGACAGGCGGACCCTCGACTGATCAAGTTCGAGTTCACACCGGCCGCCGGTGACGTTGCGAAGCTCGTTCTGCGTTATGTCCGCGCGTCGGGTACCGTTCGGTGCCCGGAGGCGGTCGTTCGGCGAAACGTTTCGATTCAGGCGCAGCCCCGGCGGAACTGAACGAGGATCGCGTCCGCTGTTCTTCTTTGTCTCGCGGTTGTCTCCGCAACACACTGCTTTGTTGACTACCCGATTCAGCGAATCCCTGCCGCGCTTGGTCATGATGATTCTGCTCGCCGCCCTGGCGTCTACCCAGCCAGTCCCCTCAGGAGCCGATTAGCCGCTGCCGGTAAAGCGATTCATCCACCGCGCGCGCCATCGCGCCGATATCCAGTCCGCCGCCGAGAAAATCGTTGACTTTGACTGCCGTATCAACCGGCCGTTCGATGCAGGCCCGGAACTCAATGGTTGTCCCTGTGAAATGCGGCTGCTCACGCAGCCACTCCTCCGCCCGCGCCAACTCTCGTGTGAACACCGCCGCCAGGCGCTTCTCTGAAAGGTCCGCGCCCCTTTGGCTTGACCGTTGCAGCATCGCCATTTGACTCGCTACGACCTCCCGAGCGTCCCGATGCATCACGATTATGCGGTATGCGTGCTCGGACGGAAGCTCCCGCACAAGCGCGTAGATGACCTTCACGGCCTTGCCCTGAGCCTCGGACACCCAGCCAGTGTCGCGCGCCGTGCGCTTCACCGGCCCATATTCGAAGTAGCCAAGCGGATTATCGTCGTCGGCCGGCCGGGCGTCATCCGCAAGGATCGGCATTCCGCCGGCGGCGAGCATGCGCATCATCATCGATGTCCCCGATCGCGGCAGCCCCGAAACCACTGTTACAAATGGCCGGTTCATCGCCATAAGTTGCGCGCAAGGAACAGCAGATTGGCGGGCCGCTCCGCCAGGCGCCGCATGAAATAGGGATACCAGGCTTCGCCAAACGGAACATACAAACGCAGGCGGTAACCCTGAGCGACAAGCGTGCGCTGAAGATCCCGGCGTATTCCGTAGAGCATCTGAAACTCGAACCGCGTCGGCGCGTCGCAATACTCGGAAGCCCGCTCGCGAACGCCTGCGATCATCTTCGGATCGTGCGTGGCGATGGCGGGGTATACGCCCGCTGCGAGCAATGCGGCGGCAAGCTGCAGGTAATTCCGGTCTACGCTCCGCTTGGACGGATAGGCGACCGCCGGCGGCTCCAGGTACGCGCCTTTACAGAGACGTACCCGAACTCGTTGACGATTCAGTTCCTCGATATCCTTGGCGCTTCTCATGAGATACGCCTGAATCACGGTTCCGCAACTCCCAAACCTTTCGTGCAGCCGCGTCGTCATGGCGATCGTTCTGGACGTGTATGCGCTCGACTCCATGTCGATCCGCACGAATCCGCCGATTGAAGCCGCGTACTCGACCAGCATTGCCACATTTGCCTCGCACGCCTCTTCATCGAGATCGAGTCCGAACTGCGTCAGCTTAAGTGAGACATTCGGTTCGATGTCCGCCTCTTTCATCGCGCGAAGAGTTCTCAGATACATATCCCGGCACGCCGCCGCTTCTCCCAGCGAATGCACGTTTTCCCCGAGATAATCCAGGGTCGTGGATATCCCTTCGCTCTTGATTCGGACGCAGGCCTTCAGCGCCTCCTCGAGCCTGTCGCCTGCGATGAACCGCGAGGAAAGACGCCGCGTCAGCGCTGAGGTCTCCACCCAGCGCCGCAGGCCCGGATGGCTCGAGAGGTAGAGCAGCAATCCGCGCAGCGGCATCCGCTATCGATAGTACGACGCGGTCAGCGGACGGAGTTGTAAACCAGAATCCGCGTGACCGCCCGAAAGCCGAGCCGCTCGTAGAGCCGCAATCCGTTAGATGTCGATTGCAGTACCAAAGCGCGTCGTCCATATTGAGAAGCCGCCTCGGCCATGACATGCCGTGTGATCGCTTCCCCGAAGCCTCGCCCCCGAAACGCGGGATCTGTGGCGACATTATAGAGCCCGATCGCCCCGCGTGAAGGCACAGTCGCCGCCGTTGCGACCGGCAGCCCGTTCAGGTAACCCACCCAGCAGCGGAAGTTCGGGCGTATCTGGGGCAATGCGTCCTCGAAGACTTCGTGGAACCAATCCATGGGCACTCGGAAGCAGACCGATCCGATACCGCGAAAATCGGCCATCTCTCTCGCGGATAATGCCGGCCGGTATTCGAGTGTTGGAACCATGCGCATCGGACCGTCCAGGCTCGCGGCCACCATCCCCGGCATTTCCGATGACAGACGCAGGCCCAAACCCGCGCAGATCGCCGACAGACGCCGTCGGGCCGCCTGATCCAGCCAGCTCTCGCATGCCCAGAATGCCCACGGGAGCGCGCGCGACGAAAAATACTCCTGCGCTGCCGTCAGGCGGCGCTCCATCTCGCTCTGGTTGGCGGGCGCACTTAGAAATGCGGCGTTGAACATTTGAAATCGAACTCCCAAAGACGAGATCGCGAGACCCGGAAGTTCGCAGACGTCGCCTCGCTCGCGGCCCACCGCCAGCAGTCGGAACGACTCCCGTAGGTTTTCCTCTACGGCTAAGAAGTCCATCGGACGGTAAGCGACGCAGGCAAGATATGATGCAAGACTATGGCATCCACAGCCCATGATGCAACGCGCAGCGCGGCGCGGCCCACGAGGGTACGCTATTGGGTCATATTTTTTGCGGTTACGCTTGCGGTCTTTTCCTATATCGATCGGGTCGCGTTGTCGCTTTCGCGCAAGCAGGTGGCGTCCGATCTTCACCTGACTGATGCCCAGATGGGCCTTGTTTTTGGCGCTTTTGCGCTCGCGTATGCCCTTTTCGAAGTACCCAGTGGATGGATGGGCGATAAATGGGGACCGAGGCGCGTTCTGATGCGCATCGTCATCTGGTGGTCGGCTTTTACCGCCGCCACCGGGATGACTTGGAATTTCATTTCGCTCTATCTAACGCAATTGCTCTTTGGCGCGGGCGAAGCGGGCTGCTTCCCCAACATCACGCGGGCATTTTCGAACTGGCTGCCGCCCTCCGAGCGCGTTCGCGCCCAGGGGATCATCTGGTTGAGCGCGCGCTGGGGGGGCGCTTTCACGCCTATCCTGGTGGCTTTCCTGTTTCAGTTCCTGACCTGGCGCCAAGCGTTCGGAACATTCGGGGTACTGGGCCTCGTCTGGGCGGTCGCTTTCTACGTTTGGTTTCGCGATAACCCGAAAGAGAAGGAAACTGTAAATCAGGCCGAGCTCGATCTTCTGAAGGACAACATTCAGCCTTCCCGGCACGGGAGGGTTCCGTGGGGAAAGTTTCTGACCTCAAAAACGGTGTGGCTCCTGTGCGGCCAGTATTTCGCCCTGAGCTTTCCCTGGTACTTCCTGATCACCTGGGCCCCCACCTTCATCGATGAACGTTTCCATGTGGACGTCACGAAGAGCACGATGCTCAAAGTCCTGCCGCTCTTTATGGGCGGGCTGGGCGCATTCATCTCAGGGCTGATTGCGGCGCCAGTCACGAAACTCACCGGGAGCGTTGATCTTACTCGAAGGCTCTTTGGATGCCTCGGTTTCGCGGGGGCCTGCGGCTGTCTGATCCTCGCTGCCTACCTGCGCGACCCGTTCATCGCGGTTTCCGCCGTGGCGTTCTCGAGCTTCTGCAATGATCTCGTAATGCCAACCGCGTGGGGCACGGTCATGGACGTTGCCGGCGGCTACTCCGGGACGCTGTCTGGAACCATGAACATGATGGGAAATCTCGGGGGGGCCCTGTACGGCCCGGTAGCCGGAATGGTGCTTCAGCGCAGCCATCATAACTGGGATGCCGTGCTGCTCATGGGGGCCTTCGTCTACACGACCGGCATACTTATGTGGCTTGCGATGGATCCCACGACGCCGATTGACGACCCGAGGGCCAAAAAGGCCCATCCTGCAGTCCCCTTCGCTGTAATCGGCGCGCTGGTGGGTGGCTTGATCTACTTCGTTTTTTCGGACACATCGACGGAAAGCCTCACGCCCGTGTTCGAAGCGCTCGCTCTCGGCGCGATCGCAGGAATCGGTCTCGGCTTCTGGGTCCGCAGCCGAATAGCCGCTCCGACGCTTGCCTAGAGTCTGCCCGCGGTTACGCCCGAAACGGCTGCCCGGTTTCAGTAATAATCCGCGCAGCTCAGATAATAGCCGCAGATTCTGCAGAAAAGCTTACACTTCCGGCTCTCCAGTCGCGTCGAACACACCGGACAGTAGAGGGACGGATCTTCCGCCGGTTTTGGCTCTGAGGAAACTTGCGGCTCTTCCACGGAAGCACGATCATTATACATATCGTCATGAAACACCGGACTGCGGCTCTCGTCTTCGCGCTCTCTGTTTTTTCACCGCAGGTTCCCGGCCAGCAGCGCCAAGCTCCTGAAAGACTCGTGCAGTACCCAGCGCGCGGGCTGAAGGGGGCGGTCGCCGCGGGATCCAACTATGCCACCGAAGCCGGTATGCGTATGTACTACGCCGGGGGCAACGCCGTGGATGCCGGGGCCGCCACGATTTTCGCCGCTGCCACCACCGAGTATGAGCGCGTCGGCTGGGGCGGAGAAGCGCCGATCCTGATCCGCACGAAGGATGGCAAAGTCCACGCGATCGCAGGCGTCGGCACCATGCCCAAAATGGCGACGGCGGATTTCTTCCGCAATCGGCCTCTGCAGATGGGAGAGATCCTGGAGCCGCCCGAGAAGAACGGCCTGAAGGGCATGGTTCCGGTGGCTGGCATCATGTGCGCCCTGGTTCCCGGCATGCCGGACGCGGTTATGGTCGCGTTGCGGGACTTTGGAACCAAGTCATTCAATGAAGTGATTGCGGCGTCCATCGAGTATGCCGATGGTCAGGCGATCGATGAGATCCGCTCCGGGGCGATTGACGGGAGCCGAGAGTTCTTCACCCTCTGGCCCTCATCGATGGAGCATTTCGTTCCCGATGGAAAGGTTGCGCGCCCCGGAGAAATCTTCCGCCAACCCGACCTGGCCCGGACTCTGCGAGCGATGGCCGCGGCGGAGAAGAAGGCGCTTGCCTCGGGCGCGAGCCGCGAGGCCGCGATCGATGCGGTTCGCGATTACTTCTATCGCGGCGAAGTGGCGCGCAAGATCGACGCTTTCAGCAAGGCGAACAGAGGCTTGCTTCGTTACGATGACATGGCCGCTTTCCACCTGACGCCAGAAGATGCGGTGTCAACAGACTTCCATGGCCTGCGGGTTTACAAGCCGGGGTTCTGGAGCCAGGGGCCAGCCATGATCGAGGCGCTGAATCTGCTGAGCGGCATCGATTTCTCACCGATGCGCTACAACTCGGCGGACTATATCCACACGCTGGTCGAAGCGCTCAAGCTCGCATACGCGGACCGTGACACCTACTATGGCGATCCGAAGTTCGTGAAGGTCCCCGAGGAAGCGCTGCTTTCGATGAAGTACGCGGATGAGCGCCGCTCATTGATCGGCAAGCGCGCATCTCTCGAATTTCTCCCTGGCAAAATTGGCGATCACCCGCCCGTTCATCCTTCCAAGTCCGAAATCGCGAGAGCAGTGAAGATCGACGACATGCTGATGGCGCACGACACCACGTGTGTCGACGCGGTCGATAAAGATGGCGTAATGTTTTCAGCAACGCCCTCGGGAGCCTGGCTGCCGTCCGTCATCGCGGGTGACACCGGCATTCCGCTCACCGAGCGCGCCCAGAGCTTTCTCCTGGTACCCGGGCATCCGAACGAGCTGGCCGGCGGCAAGCGTCCCCGCGTAACGCTGAGCCCGACTCTTGTGACGCGCACGGACGGTACGCCGTATGCGGTGCTCTCGACGCCTGGCGGCGATAATCAGGAGCAGTCTCTCATCCAGATCCTGCTGAATGCGTTTCTTTTCCGGATGAACGCGGAGCAGGCGATCGAAGCGCCGCGCTTCCAAACCCGGCATTTGGTCTCGAGTTTCGACAATCATGCGATGAATCCCGGAGATCTGCTCCTCGACGAAAGAATCCCTGCAGCGGTCACGGCGGAACTCGCGCAGCGAGGCCACAAGGTCGAGACACGCTCCCGCTGGAACAGCGGCGCCGCTCCCGTATTGATCAAGGTCACTCCGGCGGGCGTCCTGGAAGTCGGCGCAGATCCGTGGGGCTACCGTTCGATGCGCGCCTGGTAGCGTGTTTGGATTCGCTCTTCGATTTCGATCCCGCGCCGCGCTTTGACCGTGACCGCCTTCGGGACCGTCTCAAAGCGCTCGCCGTACGAGGAGTCTATATCGGCGGCAGTTCGTGGAAATACGAAGGCTGGATTGACCAGATCTACTCTCGATCTCGTTACCTGACGCGCGGGCGGTTCTCGAAAAAGCTGTTCAACGAGACTTGTCTTACGGAGTACGCTTCCGTCTTTCCCGCCGTCTGCGGTGACTTCGCCTTCTACCAATTCCCGACCGTGGCCTTCTGGGCCAAACTCTTCCGCCAGACCCCGCCGGGCTTTCTCTGGGGCCTGAAAGTTCCCGAGCAGATCACTGTACGGCGGTGGCCCATTCAACCGCGCTATGGCGCCCTGGCTGGTCTGGAGAACCCGTTGTTTCTCGATATGACGGTGCTCGAGCGCGATTTCCTCGCGCCGCTTGCCCCGTGGCGCGACCGGATCGGCGTTCTGATCTTCGAGTTCGGCGACTCGGGAAACCGAGGCTTCGGCTCGGCAGCGGAATTCGCGAAGAGCCTCGACGCCTTCCTCGATCGGATGCCGCCCGGTTGGCGCTGCGCTGTGGAAGTTCGAAGGGAAAACTTTCTTGCGCCGCCCTACTTCGACTGTTTGCGCGCGCACAATGTGACGCACGTTTACAACGCGTGGAGCCGCATGCCGGAGATCGCCGACCAGATGCGAATGCCGGGGTCGTCCACATCCGACATGATCGTCGCTCGCGCCTTGCTGCGGCGCGGGCGTCCTTATGAGCAGGCGGTTCGGATGTTCTCTCCCTACGACCGGCTCCAGGACATTAACGAATCAGTTCGCGGCTCTCTACGCGAACTGATCGAAATCGCTATCGTGGACGGGCGGCCCACCTTCGTCTTCATTAACAACCGGCTCGAAGGAAACTCTCCCGCAACCATCATGTCGCTCACGGATTGAGTCGCACATTCCCCTTGCGCAAATGGGCCGGAGAATGCTCGCGCAGTCTCATATGAACCGATTGATGCTTTGCGCTGCTTTGTCAGCGGCGTGTGTTTTCTGCCTTTCCGCGCAGGAGCGGGGCCGCGGCGAGCAGCCTCATCCGCAAGGCGGTGGGCGCTTTACTCCGTCGCCCGCGCCTCAACATGGCCCTCCACGGATGAATGCCGCTCCGCAGCATGTGACGCCTCCGCCTGTTGAGAAGCGCTTCAACGATCAACCCGGGCACCCAAACATCCCCCATGTTGACGGGAACCGATGGGTCGGCCATGAAGGCCCTCCCAATGACCCGCGCTTCCACCTCGACCACCCGTTTCCGCACGGCCAATTCAAGGGTGGTTTCGGGCCCAGGCACGTCTGGCATCTTGCCGGAGGCGGCCCCTCGCGATTCTGGTTCAACGGCTTCTATTTCTCGGTCGCTCCGTTTGAGTTTGATTATGTAGCCGATTGGAACTGGGCTTCTGATCCCATCGTTCTCTACGACGACCCCGATCACCCCGGCTGGTATCTGGCCTACAACGAGCGAACCGGAACCTACGCCCACGTGCAGTATCTGGGGTAGCTGATACACGCTCCAAAGTTACTCGTACCAAGCCGCCGAAAGTCCGCACACCCACCATCACAGGATTGTCATCGCACGTTAACGCGGCGTTGCTAAATCCGATAGCAGCGCCGCCTCGCTTTCGGGCCTTGGCCAGCGGCATCGCTTTACCGGGAGCGTCGTATATCAACCGCAGGCGTTCCACAACATTTCGACTCGCGTCGTGAAGAATGTCTTTGACGGGTTCCTGTTCTCCACGGTCGTGACCGTCGCTTCCGCGCAGTCGGTCTTCGCTACGGTCAGCGGGTTCCCCTGCGGCGGTGTCGACTACGGTCTCTCGGGCGGCGGCGTTATGCATTCCGAAGTGTGGCGACCTTCGCGGAAACGTTGCGCCATAAACGACTTTCGCGCGACTGGAAGGCCAGCCACCGACCGAGTTCCGCCGACGTTAGATCGCTGAGAAGCCGCCGTCGACGTTCAACTCCACGCCATTCACGAAACTCGAATCATCTGAAGCAAGAAACAGTGCGACCGTTGCGATTTCTTCAGGTTGACCCATCTTTCCCCGCGGGATCAGGGATTCGAACATCTCCTTCGCCTCCCTGGTGAGAACTTCTTCCTGCATTGGTGTGGCGATCGGCCCGGGGCCCAGCACGTTCACCCGGATATTCCTGCCCTTCAGTTCGTTGAGCCACGTACGCGCGAAGGAGCGCAACGCTGCCTTGCTCGCCGCATACACTCCGAAACCAGGAAAGCCCTTCACTGAAGCGACTGATCCGGTCATGATGATCGATCCACCGTCGTTGAACAGCGGCAACGCCTTCTGAACCGTAAACAGCGTTCCGCGCGTATTCAGGCCGAAGGTCGCATCGAAGTGCTGCTCGGTAACCTCGCCCAGTGGTACGGCCTCGCCCCTGCCGGCGCTCGCGAACAGGACGTCGATCTTGCCCTTCTCCCGCCTGACCGTATCGAACAGGCGGTCGAGGTCGTCGAGATTGGCCGCGTCACCGCGTACGCCGGTCACGTTCCGGCCAATCAGCTTGACCGCCTCATCGAGCTGCTCCTGCCTCCTACCCGTGATGAAAACGTAGGCGCCTTCTTCAACGAAGCGCTTGGCGCTCGCCAGCGCCATGCCGCTTGATCCACCCGTGATGACTGCAACCTTACGCTCAAGCTTTCCCATAATGACTCCCTTCGGTAGTTGTGTAAGCATTCCCTACAGAGAAGCAGATTCCGCTCGCCGTGGATGAGACCTGCTCGGGAGTACTAAAATTTTGTCTATTCGTCCAAACCGGGAGGCTACATTGGACCCGATAACAGACATCTTCAGAACGATGCACGTAACGGCTTTTGGTCAGCACAGGCTCGAAGCCACAGCTCCGTGGGGCTTGATCGGGGGGAAGGAGAGCGAAGAAACAGTCACACCTTCCGACAGAAAAGCGTCACCCACAGATTTGGCGCACTTTGCGATGCTTTCGCGCGGTAATTGTTGGCTCAGTGTCGAAGGCGTTCCGGAGCCGATTCCCCTCACTGGTGGCGACTGCTTCTTGCTGGCCCGCGACACCTCGATCGTCATGCGCGATAGCCCGCAAACTCGTCCAAGGTCAACCTTCCGCGAGATCGCCGCTAAAGCCAACAGCAGTGTCGCTCATTACGGAGGCGGTGGCGCACGAACGACAGTCGTATGCGGGTCCCTCAGTTTCGACCGAGCCAGCCTGAAGCCCATCACGCAGCTATTGCCGAGCTTCATTCTGATTAAGTCCGATGAGGTCCACACGCTGCTCTTCACACTACGATGCAAGCGCTGGCGTCAGAAATGGCAAGACAGGAGCCGGGATCTGAGGTAATCGCGACTCGGCTAGCCGAGGTTCTGTTTATCCAAATACTCCGGGCGTATATCGCGTCGGGAGTGGAATGGCGCGACAAGGGATGGCTTCGTGCGATTTTCGATTCTCAAATAGGCACTGCTCTGAGCGCCATTCACAAGAGTGTTAATACGCCCTGGACGGTCGAATCCCTGGCCGAAGCGGCGGGCATGTCTCGCTCCGCATTCGCAGCACGTTTTAAAGAGCTGCTCGGACAAACACCATTGGAATACGTAACCGAGTGGCGGATGCAGAAGGCGATGCAGCTACTACAACAGCGTGACAAGAAGCTCATAGACGTTGCCCGGTCGGTCGGCTACGAGTCCGATGCTGCATTCAGTAAGGCGTTCAAGCGGGTTGTCGGAGCCAACCCGAGTGATTATTTCAGTCCAGGTTAACGCGATCTCATCGTCGAAGCGCCGCAGATAATAAAGGCGGCATTTTCCAGCGGTGTTGCGATCTTCAGAATACGGGTTTTTAGCCCGTTAGGAAAAGCGACCTCAACTCCGCGGACGCACCTGAGGCTGTTTTCCGCGGATCGTCGGTTTCCGGAATAGGGCTGTCAAGGGCGGAGTGCGGAGGGGTTCTGTGATCATCGTCGATCAGATCCGAATGCGTCGATGAACGCCGAGTGGCTGGCGCGCGAAGCTATCGGGACCTCTGAAACCTCACCAAGCGCCAGCCGAAGCGCTGAACGAACCCGGCGATGTTTGACCAGACGCATGAGCGCAACAAACTGGCTGACGACGCCCGGCGCGCGCGAGCCCCAGAATTCAGTCATCGATTTTACGATGCCCTCATCTGTCCTGTAGAAGACGCGATCACTCCATCGAATCCATCCGAGCCCATGGTTCGGATCGTCTTCGAGGATGTCGCATAGATTCTCCAGAATGCGCAGGCGCAGTGGCTCTCGATACTGCGGCATGAACAAGACATCGCTCCAGCCGTCCTCTCTTACCTCGGCTACGAATTCGGAGAAGGTCAACGCGTTCGTTAGATTGAGGCAGGCGTTTGGTTCGCGTCCATGGCGATCGCCTCCCGAAATTACCGGCAGTGAAGACGATGCCGCAAGGTCCATGGTTTTACAATTCTCTTCCCAGGGACGCAGGCCGTTCAGTTCGAGAGCATGCAAGTACGGCCGGTAAAGCGAGAGAAACGCTTCAACAAAGGAGTTGTGGGCATCCCCTACCTGATTCTCGTCCCACATCGGGTGATTGAAGACGACCAAAGAGTCGCGGCTTTCGTTCATCCAGCAAAGCAGTTCAGCGACCCGTTTTTCGCAGGGATTGGACGTGAGCGAGCGCATTTCACGCATCGCCAGAGAGGCATTCACCGCCGGAATATTGTGGACGCCGAGATGAAAGAACGTCGCGCGAAAGGGAACAGTCCACTCGACTGAAACAGGACAGTCGCGACAGCTTTCGAGAACGCGCAGACGAAGCGGCGCTTCGATATCGTCGTGATCGGAAAGAGAGACGAGCGCGGCCATTCCCAATTTGCGTTCGATTTGCGAGCTCTCGAGTTCCCAAGCCTGCAGCGGGGCCAGCGGCGGTGTCCACCAGGCGCGTGTGAGATCGAGATCGCGGCCCTTCAGGCGGCGATATTTCTCCTCCTGGCGGCGAACGGCGCCTGAGAGGATCGGTAGGTTCCGCGTGGCCCGCCGGATGAACACCATCGATTCCTGCGAGTGAAGCGTGTGGCTGTGAAGAGAAACCGCTGTGGCGAAAGACTGGAGCCCCTGGTTTTTCCAGGCAAAACGCACGCTCGTTTTGTTCATCCGTTCCTCCTTGAAGCGCTTGACGGCGCGGATCCGCTTTCTCTGTCAAAGACAAGCCGCAGAAACGAGCGCGCCTGGTATTCGAATCGCGCTGGCGGACGATCGGGAAAGAGAGAGTCGTACCAGACGCGGAAGGGCGTGTCCCGCTCATCGTCCATAAGCCGGATGTTGGCGTCCAGGCGCATCAGGCGTCGGGCATTCGGAATGATCCCGCGGGCCGATAGAAGATTGCCAACGGAATAGTCGGCCGCGACGCGAGCCCGCAAAATGAATGCCTTGCCATTGAAGTGTAGTAGCGTCTGGTCGGCGCCGCGAGAATCGATCAGGGTGCGATGCACGGAATAGAGAAACGTGGCCGCGGGTCCGGCCACGTTTTCGAACGAGCAGGACGAAGTCTCGAACAGTGCCTGGACGCGCGACCGAAGCAGCTCCGCATCGCGCCACGTAAGATTCTGAGGCAGCTCCATGTGATCGGTGCGGGTGGCGATACGTCCAGCGCTCGCGTACGACTGCGCTGCAGTATAGGGGACAAACGAGCTGGAGTTTGCCAAGGCGTCCCGCGCCTGGCTGAGGCTTTTTTCCTTCGAAGTCGTCATGAATGCGGAGTAGGCCGATTGCGTGGCGACCCCTGGCGTTTGTTCGACGACCGTCTCGCGGATTATGCCGAGGCGGTTGAGTCCGTGCGCTGCTTCGGGGAACGAGCCCGCGCCGAACTCGAGCGATGTTTCCGCTCCGACTGGACGCTCGCGCCGACAAATCGAAATGAATCCACTTCCAACGTGCGCGCGCGTGAAAATGGCCACCCCGGCGATCGTAATCACAGCAGTGGCCGTGTAGTGGACACGTTCACCTGGTTCGGAAGCCGCAAGAAGGCGTTCCGCCTCTCCCGGGGCGCAGGCGAGAAGACGGAGAGGAATACCGCCAACGATCACGCGAAGAACTCGGCGACGACCGATCATCTCAGCCCGAGGTTAGCCGGATATCGGTTACGCCTGCATGACTCAAAGTAAACATTTCTGCGATGTTTTGTTTCAATTTGGCCGTACTTTGTATTCACGGCCGAAGAGATCGCCGGGAGTTGACCAGATTCGCGGCGTGAATGTCAGCGTGGCCTGCTGTCCACGCGTCAACTGGTTCAATTCGCGATAGAGCCGAAGGTAGCGAGAGGTAACCACGGGCCAGGCGAGTTGCTCCGCGGTCCGCCGCGCGCACAGACAACGCTGCTCGGTCTCGCTGCGATCCCTGAAAACCGATTGGATGGCGAGCGCGAATGCCTGAGGCGTGGGCGGAGCCAGCCACGAATTGCCTGCGTCGGCATAGGAGGTAACTCCCCCGCTGGCGGGCGCCACCAGCGGGAGTCCGGCTGCCATGGCTTCCAGTGGCGCAATGCCGAATGGCTCCCGGGGATTCGGATGCACGAATACGTCGCAATTGGCGTAGCAGGAGGCAAGACTTTCGCGGTCGCCGATGTGGCCCAGAAATACGACGTGATCGAGACCGCGCTGCCTGGACTCAATCTCCAGTTGAGCCCGAAGAATGCCGTCGCCGGCGATCAGGAGCCGGTACTCCTGAGCAGGCAGTTGCTCCATGGCATTGATCAAAAGCGAGAGGTTCTTCTCCGGAGCCAGCCGGCCTGCATACAGGAGAAGTCTCGTATGCGGCGGAGCCGCAGCGCGCATCAATAGCTCGCGCCGCCCCTCCTCCGAACGGCGCGACGGTGAGAACCTCGCGCAATCCACTCCCATGGACGCTATCCAAATCCCCCGGCGAACCTTGTGGCCTCGTGATGCGTCGATGAGTTCGGCGGCGGTGTGTTCCGAAACGGATACATGATGATCGAAGCAGGGAAAGTAGACGGCCTTCATGTACAAGCGGCAGAACGCCTGAGCGACGCCGCTGCGAGAGACGTAAGCCGCGACATTTTCGTCCATGCGTTCGCAACTGAGCCCGACCACCGTGGGACGCACACGGATTCCGAGGGCGCGCCGGGTCCGCAACTGGCCGGCGAACCAGTGCATCGTGTATTTTTCGGAGACTTCGACCAGATCGGGCCGCTCCTCGGTGACGATGCGGTGCAACGCGGTCCGCGGGAGAAGAAACCGATGAGGAAAGATAATCCGGTAACTGGAGTCGAAAGGGGCGCGCGGCGCTTCGATCGTGTAAATCCGGCCGAAATCCCCAGTGTCTTCGATGCGCGTATCCTCACCCGGAACCACCAATCGGACGTACTGTCGCTCGCGCTCCGCCGCTTCCAGAAGGGCCCTGTAGAAGGTTCCGATGCCGCCGGAGGATCCGTGCCAGGCATTGGTCAAATGCAACGATTTCATGCGTTGTTCAGGAAGCCTGCGCGGCCGCAGCAACCCGGCGCATGATAAGCAGCGGCACGAATGCGACGAATCCGGCGATCAATCTGGGCATCGCGCGCATGTCCGCCGCGAGGGAGCGGGCTCCTTTACCGGTGATCAATGCCCCGCGACGCATCGCATACAGATGGAAGAGGCTCGACAGCATGGTGAAAACGACCGACGCGGTGATACTCGTTCGCAGAGCGGGCGTATGGCGAAGCCGATGAACCGCGTATTCAAGCGAATGGGATAAGACAGGCAGCGCGACGATGCCGGCGATTCCCCTCTGCCACGCCGAACGGAATCGGCTGAATCGCTCCGTCAGCCTCCCATAAAAGCCCGAACCCACACCACGGAATATCCACTCGGCGATCATGGCGCCAAGCGCCGCATGCCAGCCGGCGCGAAGATTGGAAAAGAAGAAGATAGCCCCCCGGATCAGGGAACTCGTCAACGCCGCCTTCCAGTTCCAAACTCTTGTCAACGCGGCGATGGCGGGCGAACGCGGCATCGGGAAGCGACAGAATACCGGGACAATGTTTTGTTTCGGTGTCGTTCGGATGAATGTCTCGACAAGCCTTCGCAGAATATTCAGGTATTGGGCGCGACGCGAGCGCGTTACGCTTTTGACAGTATTCGTTGTAACAAATATACTCAGAACAAATGAGTGAAGCCCGGCCGCAAAACAAGGCTCGTCGCGCGGCTGTTCCCGAGGAGGCGGTGTACGTGGAGTTAATGCGCACCGCCGACACGCTCTCGCGGCCGGTTGCGGAACTCCTGAAAACAGAGGATCTTTCGCCGCCTCAATATAATGTCCTGCGCATCCTGCGGGGGTCTCCGGCGGGGCTCAACTGTGGCGAAGTCGGAAGGCGCATGATCAGCCGTGACCCGGATATAACCCGCCTCCTGGACCGTCTTG
>Ga0126373_10001351_pt1 | contig 17380 bp, 17 predicted proteins | sample PanSoiMetPlot_11_FD_92545 | JGI IMG/M metagenome (GOLD analysis project Ga0126373, IMG submission 92545) | Tropical forest soil microbial communities from Panama - MetaG Plot_11 | ecosystem: Environmental > Terrestrial > Soil > Tropical forest > Bulk soil | place: Panama | collected 2016-02-17 | reverse complement strand
GCCAGAACAGACCCGGACTTCGGACAGAGCTGGCACGGCGGCTGGCTTGGGGAGCCAACGCCGCGTACGTCGGACTCACGATTGAGACAGGCCCCAGCATGACCAAGATCGAGCAACGGCTCGTGGTGGAGTACGGAATCGAGCTAGACGGCGTCTGGCTGCCGCTGGCAATGCTCAGGCGGCTGGATGAGCATGGGCCGTGGAGCACGCCGTTCACCGAGGCGACCGACGACCAGGCAGATGTTCTCGTGGCCCACGGGCTGGCCCAGCGCCAGAATGCCGGCCTCACCCGTGGCAGCGGACTGCGGAACTTCGTCGACGCGTTCCCGTTCGAGCCGACCATGCCCTTCAGCAAGCTGCAGCCGGTTGAGCCCGACGGAGCGAGCGCGAGACGGCCGCCTAACGGTCAGAATCGTGGTCCCGGCCGCTAGAGACTGGCTGCTTCGACTTCGACCTCTGGGAAGGCCGAGGTTGCCCTGCCCAGTAGCTTGCTGGGCCGCCCCAGCAGCGCGTAGTTGAACCATGCGGTGAGGTAAACGCGCTGAATGTGCAGCGCCCTGGCCCCGTCGAGCGGGCCGACCGCGAAACCCGGCCCGAGGCTGGTCACGGACTTGAATATCGTGATGTCGCTGAAGTCGTCGTGCTCGACGCCATCGACCACCTGATACAGCCGCGGGCCCCGCAGCTGGGCGTAGAAACCGACCCAGTCCGGGTCGACCGCTGGGCGATGCCGATCGGCGGCACCCATCAGCATGAACGGCTCGGTCAGGCTGACCGAGCCGAGCGGGTTGCCGTCCAGGGCGGCACCGGCGTCGATGCGCGGGTCCTGGTCGATGGCCTGGACCGCGGTGACGCTCCCCAGCGAGTGGCCGATGGCGGCCGCCGTGCTCGGGTGGAACCTGCTGGTGAGCTGGTCGACGACGAACCTGGTGTCGGCGACTCGGACGGGGAGCAGAGTGTCCTGAAGGTAATCGGCAGAGGTGTCGGTGGGCGGGAGCTCGACCCGGCCATCGGGAAACTCGACAACCGCGTCGAAGGTGTAGTCGATCCCCGCCACCAGATAACCGCGGCTGGCGAGCTCCTCGCTGATTCCGGTATAGAGCTCGGCGTTGAAACCCTCGCCAGGAGAGAACAGCACCATCGGCGCGCTGGTCCTGGCCATCGGCGCGCCGAGCTGGCTGTTGGTGGGGAAGGTGAGCAGGCCCGCCGGGTAGTCGGTGCCGGCCTGTGCGTTGACCTGTCCAACGAGCACGGCCGAGACGCCAGCCGGGAGGTACGGTGCGCTAGGCCCGTGGCTGTTCGCCGCGGGGTACCACAGCCGGACCATCAGCTCCCGGTAGCGGCGGGTCGGAGCCAGGGGGTCGATACGCGACCGGTCCACTAGATGCTGGGAGAGGGTGCCGACCGGGTACCGGCCGGTCGGAGCCGGGAGAGACAGCAGCGGCAAGTCAGGCGACGGTGACGCGGTAGTCGCGGTGCCGGTGGTGGTGGCTCGGGCGTCTCGGGCGTCGATCGCCCATGCCCCCAGCGCGGCGCTGGCGGCCAGGGTCGTGCCCGAAACGAGCAGCCCCCGGCGGGTCAGCGGACGATTCGGATCCGGCAGGTGCTTGATGACTTGGGGCTTCATGTCAGGCAACGTAGCCGGGAGCGATTTGCGGCCGCGTCACCGTGCGGAGCCGTCTTTGTCGTACCGTGCCGCGGTGACGCTGGCGCTGGCATACCGCCCGAGAGGTGGCTCGCAGGAGGCACGCTTTTCTCGAGCAGGCCGGCGACACTAGGTGAATGGACCGGCTTCGCGAGCGCGGCCGGCAGCTGCTGGCCTGGCGCGACTGGCCGCTGGCCTCAGGCATCTTGCTGGCGATCTGCGCGGTGGGCGAGGCGCTGCTGCGCGGCTTTGCGACACCGGCACTGATCATGAGCGTGGTTGCCACCGGACCGCTGGCGTTACGGGATCGGTACCTGCCGACGGTCGCGGTGATGGTATCGGGCGCAACCGCGGCGCTGCTCGCGCTGCAGCATGGCGTTTCCGTGGCCGGTCTGATCGGCCAGTTGATGGTGCTCTCTCTCCTCGCCGCGCGCTATCCTCGGCCGGCCAGTGCGGTGGGGCTGGTTCCGCTGGCAGGCAACGTGATTTACCCCTATACGGGATCCGCCGGGTCGCGGCCAGTGGCGCTGCTGCTGTTCTGCCTCGGGGCGGCGGCGGTGGCGCTGGGCTATGGACGCCGGAAATTGACGCAGGTCCGTCACGACAACGTGGTGCTCGCGGAGCGAGCTCGAATCGCCCGCGAGCTGCACGACGTCGTCGCGCATCATGTGTCGATGATGGTGGTGCAGGCAGAGAGCGCCCGGGTGGGTACCCCAGGGCTTCCCCCGGCCGGCGAGGCCAGCCTGACCGCGATCCGGGACACCGGCCGGCAGGCGCTGGCCGAGATGCGTCGGCTGGTCGGCATGCTGCGCGCCGAGCCCGGTGAGTCGGCCGACCGGGCGCCGCAGCCGGGCCTGCACGACCTGGACGAGCTGGTTGCCGCCGCCAGGGCCGCCGGCAACGACGTGCAACTTCGGCGGGAGGGCCAGCCGCAGCCGGTCCCAGCCGGCGTCGACGTCACGGCGTACCGGATCGTGCAGGAAGCTCTCACCAATGTGCGCCGCCACGCGCCCGGGGCTCCCGCAGAGGTGTTACTGCGGTATGCCGACCACACGGTGCAGGTGAAGATCAGCGATCGCGGTCCCGGCCCCGCCACCATCAACCGAGACGGCCACGGCCTGCTCGGCATGCGGGAGCGCGCGGCCATGATCGGCGGCAGCCTGCACACCGGTCCCGCCCCCGGCGGTGGCTATGTGGTTATCGCCGACCTGCCCGTTCGCGAGGCCGCCTCATGACGATCCGGGTGGTCATCGCCGATGACCACGAAGTGGTGCGGGCCGGGTTCGCCACCATGCTGCGCACCCAGCCCGACATCTCCGTGGTCGGCCTCGCGGCCACCGGCGCCGAGGCGATCGCGAGCTCCCGGCGGGAGCGCCCGGACGTGGTGCTGATGGACATCCGGATGCCGGGGATGGACGGCATCGAGGCCACTCGCCAGCTCACCGCCACCGATCGCGTCCGGGTCATCATGATGACCACCTTCGACCTCGACGAGTACGTGTACGACGCGCTCGCCGCTGGCGCCAGCGGATTCCTGCTGAAGGACCTCGTCGCAGACGACCTCATCGCGGCCGTGCGGATCGTAGCGGCCGGCGACGCGCTGCTCGCCCCTTCCATCACCCGGCGGCTCATCGCCGATGTGGCCCTGTTCCGCCCGCGGCCGGCACCTCGGCAAGACAAGCTGCCGAGACTGACCCCGCGCGAGAGCGAGGTCCTTCGCATGGTGGCCGAGGGCCAGTCCAACACCGAGATCGCCGAGCGGCTCACGATCAGCGCGGAGACCGTCAAGACGCACGTCAGCCGGATCCTGATCAAACTGGAGCTGCGCGACCGCGTTCAGGCTGTCGTGTACGCGTACGAGACCCGGCTGGTCACACCGGGACAGGCATAGCGGCGAGGGCGGACGGCGCGAGCGCGGTAACGCTCGCTAGCGGCCTGGTCGAGTTCTCCTCGGTCGGCCTCGGCCAGATGACGTAGTCCTTTGCCCACCGAACGCCTTTCGTCTGCCCATTCTTGGTCGGCGCGATGCGCAGGTACGCTCCCTTGGCAGGGACGTCCTCGATTGGCACAAGGTAGACCTGTTCGGTGGCCCGGCAGAACACGCCAAAAAGATCGACGTCGCCCTGGTAGGACCGGTAGCTCATATTGCGACACCAGATTGCCGTTGGAAAGAACACAGCACTTTCCGTCAGGAGCCTGCCCGTCTTGCACTGAACGCGAGCAAGCTTGCCGCCCATGTCGAGCGCAATGTCGTATGGGTGGCCGCCCCCGAAAGGAATCAGTGGCTTGTAGCCGGCCCGCACTAACGCAGCCAGCACCATCGCTTCTGTACTGTTGCCAATCGAACTGGTATCGCGCATAAATACAGTATAGCTACGAACCCGCCGATCGATGTGTAGCGACACTCGAACAGAACTTCGAGTGGAGCTAAGGGGATTCGAACCCCTGACCTTCTGCATGCCATGCAGACGCGCTACCAGCTGCGCCATAGCCCCTTGCTGCAACAACCTGCGTCGCGGTGGAACTCAGCTAGCATACTGGCTTCCGCGTCCCGGTACCCACCGGCCGTGCAGCGCAGCTAGCTCTCGTCGTCGGCGCCGCCGTCGGGGACCGGTTCCGGAAGTATGCCGACATTGTGTTCCAGCAGCCGCCACCGGCCCCGCCGCCGCGACAGCACCGACCACTGGCAGTTCCCGAACGGCCCGAGTACCCGCGGCTCCCACGGAATCCCCAGCAGCCGTGCGGTCGCCATGCCGAGGGCCGCACCGTGCGAGACCACCACCGCGAGGGACCCGCCAGGCAGGCTGTCGGCGATCCGGTAAAGCGCGGTGCTGGCCCGATCAGCGACCGCTGCGGCCGGCTCTCCGTCCGGCGGTGACCAGGTGCCTACCTCGGCTGGGTACCGCTCCCGGATCTCCGACTCGCTCAGCCCCTCCCACGACCCGCCGGCCCGCTCGCGCAGATCCTTGTCGAGCTGGACCGTGAGGCCCGTCAGCCGGGCGAGCGCCGCGGCGGTGGCCGACGCCCGGCTCAGGTCTGAGGAATAGATCGCGGAGGGCTTGAGCGCGGCCAGATAGCGCGCGGCGCGAGCGGCCTGGCGCCGCCCGACCTCGTTCAGCGGTATATCGGTCTGCCCCTGGAATCGCCGCTCGACATTGAAGGTGGTCTGGCCGTGCCGCCAGAGCACGAGCCGCACGTCACCGTCTGCGCCGCCATGCCACCTGCTCGGCGCGCCGGCTCCCCCGGACGTCGCCAAGCTAACCCCGATCGGCCGGGCCGGAGCCGTTACGGCTGACCGCGCCCACAGGCTCAGGCAGCTCGATCATGGGGCAGTCCTTCCACAGCCGCTCGAGCGAGTAGTAAACCCGCTCCTCGGTGTGCTGGACGTGCACCACAATGTCGATGTAGTCGAGCAGCACCCAGCGGGCTTCCCGCTCACCCTCCCGGCGGACGGGCTTGGCGCCGGCCCTGCGCAGCTTTTCCTCGATTTCGTCGACGACAGCCCGCACCTGGCGGTCGTTAGCCGCCGAGCAGAGCAGGAAAGCGTCGGTGATGACCAGCTGCTCGCTCACGTCGTAGGCGATGATGTCGGAAGCGAGCTTGTCAGCCGCGGCTGCGGCCGCGATCTCCACGAGCTCGACGGCCCTCTTGGTCGCAGTCAACTGCTGGCAATCCTCCCCGGTCGGCCGGTCTCTCCGGCCACCTACGACAAGCGTAACCGTAGTCACCGACATCGCGCGCGAGCCCTGTCGAGTGTTTTGCGGTTTTTAAACCATTTAGGACAACGGGAACGTCAGACACCTCGCCACTCGGCCGACGCGTCGCAGGCGGTCGTTTCCCCTACTCGCCGCGCCGCCCGGCGAGCCAGCACGACGCAGTCCACGCGGCCACGACCGCCACGAGAGCCGCCGCCAGGGGCAGTCCGGTCGGCCAGGCCGATGAGTGCACCAGCGCGCCGTTCCCGCGGAGCGCCGCGTTCGCCGGCGAGATCCGGGCAACCCACGCCAAGATCACGGCCGCGATGGTGCAGAGCAGAGCCACCGCACGATGCTGGATCAGCGGCGGGTTGACCAGGGTACCGACCGCAGATCCGACCAGCGCGCAGATCAGCGTGGTGCCGAGGCCGGTGACGAGCGGGGCGAGCAAGCCCGCCTTGTGGCTGCTGGTCAGCAGCTCATAGCCCGCACCCGCCAGGCCGAGCGCCGCTCCTGCTGCGAAGGCAGTGATCAGCGTGGCGAGCTGAGCCCTGGATGGACTGCTGGCGGTCGCAATGCACGCCCGCGCCGCTCCAGGCTCAGCCGTCAGCATCGACCTGGTCAGCACGGCGACTACCGGCACCAGGATGGCGGCACTCCAGTCGAGCCCGCTCGTCAGCGACTGCCTGACAGGTCCGGTAGCAGCCGCCGCGCCCGCCGCACCGCCGACCGCGAGCAGCAGCGCGTAGCCGATCATCGGGAGGATCCATCGATGCGACCGGAACAGCACTCCGAACTGGTAGCGCAGCAGGGCGATCACGGCCGCACCGCCCGAACGTGGACGCCGTCCCAGCGCAGCAGCTCGCGCAGCACGGCGTCACAGTGCTGCCCCACTACCGTTACCGTTACTGCCTGATGCTCGCCGACCGCCCTGTCCCCCGCGACCGACACAACGCCGGGCAGCGACTCGAGCCTGGGCAGCGAGCTCGGCTCGACCCCTGCCAGTTCCACGATGACGGTCCGGTCAACGGGCACTGTGCCCGCAGGCGTCGCGGCGCCGGTGCGTACGGTGACCTCGCCGTCGTCGAGCTGCCATCGCTCGGCCACGTCGGAAGCCAGCCTGGCCGGGTCGTGGTCGACGTACATGACCGTACCGCCCGCGGCGATCCGTTCCCTGACCGCCGCGTCCAGTTCCCCGCGGGCGGCCTGGTCAAGCCCGGTCCACGCCTCATCCAGCACGAGCAGGCCGGGCTTGCTCAGCAGCGCCTGGGCGATCGCCACCTTCTGGCACATGCCCTTGGACAGCGTCCGCAGCGGCGCGGCCGCGTACTCGGTGGCACCGAGCCGTTCGAGCCATTCGTCGACAGCCGCGAGCCCAGCCGGCCCGGCGAGGCCGTGGATGCGGCTCATATGCCGCAGGTACTCACGGGCCGAAAAGGTCAGGCCGCTCGGGAACCGCTCGGGCACGTAGCCGGCATGCGGGCGCCCGGTAACCCGGCCGGCTGACGGCAGGAGAGCACCCGCTGCGATCCGCAGTAGCGTCGACTTGCCGCTGCCGTTCCGGCCCTCGAGCCTGATCAGCGTTCCCGCGGCGACGTCGATCGTCACGTGCCTGACGATCCACGGCTGCCGCAAGCCGTACCGCTTGCCGACGGCCTCCAGGCGCATCGCCGACCCCCTACACTTCGCGAGCCGAGCCTAGGATGCCACGCCCGACGTTGAGGTCAGAAACCCGCCGGACTGGCGGCGATGCACTGGCCTACGTTGCCTGTATGACTGCTGACAACAAGCGGGCGAAGTTCCGGGACCTGCACATCAAGGGTTCGCCGCTGATCATGCCGAACCCTGCCGACCAGGGCTCGGCCAAGATCCTCGCCAGCATTGGCTTCCCCGCCCTGGCAACCACGAGCGGCGGGTACGCCGCCACGCTCGGGCGGCCGGACTACCGGGTCGATCGGGACGAAGCCATCGCCCACGCCGCCGCCATCGTCTCGGCAGTGGAGGTGCCCGTGTCGGCCGACCTCGAGAATGGCTTCGCCGACCGTCCCGACGAGGTCGCGATGACCGTGCACATGGCCGTCGACGTCGGGCTGGCCGGCTGCTCCATCGAGGACTTCACCACCCGCAAGGACGCCCCGCTCTACTCGATGCGCGAGGCCGCCGAGCGGGTGGCCGCGGCCGCCGAGGCCGCCCACCACTCCCGCGGTTCCGGCTTGGTCCTCACAGCCAGAGCCGAGAACTATCTCCGTGGCCGCCCCGATCTGGCCGACACCGTCCGGCGGCTCCAGGCCTTCCAGGAGGCAGGCGCCGACGTGCTATACGCCCCCGGACTGGCAGACCTTGGCGAGATCAGCGCGCTCGTATCCGCTGTTGACCTTCCGGTCAACGTCCTGCTCGTGCCGGGCGGCCCCAGCGTGACCGAGCTGGCCGGTGCCGGTGTGGCCCGCATCTCCGTCGGCGGTGCGTTCCACAACGTGGCGCTCGGAGCCCTGGCCCGAGCCGGTCGCCAGCTGCTCGAAGAGAGTTCGTCTGCCTGGATGGAGCTGGCGGCCGAGGGAAGAAAGGCAGCCGCTGCCGCCTTCAGCTAGTGCCTTTGCCCAGTGACGCCCGCAGCTCCTTGCGGTCCCGGATCACCGGTGTCAGCGCCAACGCGCCGGGCGTCCCCAGTTCCACGTGTGCTCATATCTTCGCCGCTGTTGGCCCGTCCAGTGCCTTGCCAGTTTTCGGATCAGCGCGTGGTCATGATCTGACCAGGATGTCTTCAGCTGCAGCAGGTGAACCTGCCAGACGTCGGCGGGGAGTCCTTCGAACGTCTCGCCGGCGACATGGGTCCCAGGGATTAACCTTCGCAGCGGGATCCAGTCGATCCTCATGAGTGTGTTCCTGCTCTTCTCGCCTCTCGGGCCGTGCGTGCCTAAGGTCAGTCTGAACCTGAACATGCCGCCTGGTGGCGACGATGGGGATTTGCCCTGGCCGCGGCAGTGCCCAGCCGGCCACGCTGAGGGCTTCCGCCGGATGGTCCTAGCACGCGTCGCGGTACAGTCGCCGCTTCGAGATGTACTGGACAATCCCGTCCGGGACTAGGTACCAGATCGGCTGGCCGGCCCGCACCCGGTCCCGGCACTCGGTGGAGGAGATGGAGAGCGCCGGGATCTCGATCAGGCTCACTCGCTCCGCCGGCAGGTGCGCGACAGACAGCCGGTGTCCTGGCCGCGTGCAGCCGACAAACTGCGCAAGGCTGAACAGCTCGTCGGTGTCCCGCCAGGAGATCATCTTGGCGAGCGCGTCGGCGCCGGTGATGAAGAAGAGCTCAGCGTCCGGCCCGCGCTGGGCTCGCAGGTCGCGCAGCGTGTCGATGGTGTACGTCTCTCCCGGCCGGTCGATGTCGACCCGGCTGACCGAGAACCGCGGGTTCGATGCGGTCGCGATGACCGTCATCAGGTATCGGTCCTCGGCGGGCGAGACCTCCCGGCCGTTCTTCTGCCAGGGCTGCCCGGTCGGGACGAAGATCACTTCATCCAGGTCGAGGATGTGGCCCACCTCGCTCGCTGCGACCAGGTGCCCGTGATGGATCGGGTCGAACGTGCCGCCCATCACGCCGAGTCGCTTGCCCTCACCCATGCTGTGAGCGTAGCCGCGGCGCGCTTAGACGGGATATGTGATCCCCGTGAGCTGCTCTGACTCGACCCACAGCCGACGCTGCGCCTGCCTGTTGTGTGACCTGGTCGTCGAGGTGACGACGACCGGGTACCCGGTGAGCTGCGCGAAGCCGTCCGGGCCGTAGTAGGTGCCGCCGATCGCGGCCGGATCGGTCGCGGCTCGCAGAATCGGCAGCGCGCCCGTCCGTGCGTCCTGGACGAACCAGGAGGTCAGCGGCGCGAACCGCGGTCCCATCGCCGCGTTCGACAGCGTGGACATGTGCCGGGTCAGATCGGTCCGCGCCGTGCCGGGGTGCGCGGCCACGGCGATCGTCTGGGCCTCGGCCGCGTCGAGGCGACGCTGCAGCTCGTAGGTGAACATCAGGTTCGCCAGCTTGGACTGGCCGTAGGCAGCCATCCGCCGGTAGTGCCGGGCCGAGTTGAGGTCCCCGAAATTGATCCGGCCTCCCCGGTGCGCGTTGCTGCTCACGGTGACCACGCGCGAGCCAGGCGTGGCGAGCAGCTGCCGCATCAACAGCCCGGTCAGCGCGAAATGGCCCAGGTGATTGGTGCCGAACTGCAGCTCGTAGCCGTCCTTGGTGAGGCCGTACGGCGGAAACATCAGGCCCGCGTTGTTGATGAGGAGGTCAATATTCGGAAACCGTCCCGCGAGTTCGGCGGCGGCCTTGCGGACCGACTCCAGCGACGCGAGGTCAACCTCGGCCGTCTGCACGGAGGCCCCAGGCTGCGCCGAGCTCAGCAGGCTGGCAGCCTTCTCCAGCTTTGCCGGGTCCCGGCCTGTGAGCACCACCATGGTCCCGTGGCCTGCCAGTACCCTGGCCGTCTCCAGGCCAAGCCCGCCTGTGCCGCCGGTGATGATCGCTATCCGGCCATGCTGGTCAGGCACATCCGCGGCCGTCCACCGGCCACCGCCAGCGTGCTTCATCAGGAACCTCCCAGTTCGGGCATCACAATGTGCCCACCCCATCACGAGACATGCAGAGGCGCGGGGCTCGGTCTGCTTCGCCGGATCGACGGGTAATGATGGACAGGAACGACATTGCACCTGAGCGCACGGGGGAAGCTAGTGCACTACACGCCAGCGTATGTCGGGCCAGCCCAGGTCCAGACGCGAACCCTGTTCGGCCACGTGATGTGGCTCGTCGCGGCCACGGCCGGCTTCTTCGCTCTCGGCTGCTACGCCGGCCGCAATCTGTCCGGTGGCTGGTCCATCGTCTGGTTCATCGCCGGCTTCGCGTGCCTCATCGGCCTCAACTTCGCCCGGCGCGCCTCCTCTGGCGCCAGCATCGCGCTACTGCTGGCGATGGGCCTGCTCTTCGGTCTCGGCATGGGTCCGGCGGTGGCCTACTACACCGCGACCAGCCCGCGCGCCGTCTGGCAGGCGGCCGGCGCGACGGCCTTGTTCATGGCCGGATGTGGCTCGTTCGGCTACGCCACCAGGCGCGATCTGTCGATAGTCGGCCGCGTCTCCTTTTTCGCCCTGCTCGGGCTGATCCTCGTCTCGATCGTGCTCATCTTCATCCACATCCCCGGTGCCGATCTCGCCTGGTCGATCATCGGCCTGGTCATCTTCGCCGGCCTGACCATGTTCGATTTCCAGCGGCTCCGCCGGTCGAAAGACGTGACCTCAGCGCCCGTCATCGCCGCGTCGATCTTCCTGGACGCTCTCAACGTGTTCCTCTTTTTCCTCCGCATCTTCAGCGGACGGGACTGAGTCCCGGGGTTGCCCCGTTGCCCGCTGGCCGGGTCGCGCTGGCGGGCGGGCCGGCCGCCTTTCTGACCTGCAGACCAGCGCCTGCGAGCGCACCGATGGCAGCGATTCCCGCCGTAGCGAGGAGCGCCGCGCGAACCCCGTGGCTGACCGAAATCGGAGAGGCAAAGCTCCCGGCAGCGGCGAACACCGCCGAGGCGATCGCGATCCCGAAGGCACCACCCACCTGGCGCATGGCGTTGTAGACGCCGGACGCGGTGCCGATCGCTTCCCGGCCCACCGCTCCGATCGCGGCGTTCTGCGCGGCTGGCATGGCTGCGGACACCCCGATGCCGGTCAGCACCATGCCGGGGATCAACGCCGGGTAGGACGCTCCGGTGCTGAGCGCTATCCAGACCAGGCCCGCCGTCTGCCCGAGCAAGCCCATCACCACGATCGGGCGCTCGCCCACCCGAGCGACGAGCCGGCCCGCGATCGGGGCGACGACGAAGAGCGTCGCCGTCAGCGGCAGCAGCCGGACCCCGGCATCCAGTGGTCCCTCGCCCAGCGAAGCCTGCAGGTACTGCACGAAGAAGACCACCCCGCCCATCATCGCCGCGGTCATCGCGAAGCCTGCCGCGTTGGCGGAGACGTAGGGCACGTTGCGGAAGAAACTCATCGGCAGCATCGGCGAGCGCGCACGGCGTTCCCAGGCCGCGAACGCCACGATCAACGCCACCCCCGCGGCCAGCGGGCCGTAGACCTGCGGCGATCCCCAGCCGACGGCGTTGCCCCGGATCAATCCCCACACGAGGCCGAGCAGACCGGCGCCGGACAGGACAAGACCAGGCACGTCGAACGCTGTGCGAGGGCCGCGGGCTTCGGCCATCCGCCGCCCGACGAGTGACATCAGCACGATGCCTACTGGCACGTTCAGCCAGAAGATCCACTGCCAGGCCATGCCCTGGACGACCGCCCCGCCGATGACGGGGCCGCCGAGGATCGCCAGTCCCGTGATCCCCGCGAAGAGGCCCATGGCCCGGCCGCGCGTTTCCGGCGGGAACGCCGCCGACAGCAGGGCCAGTGCCTGCGGCAGCACCATGGCGGTGCCGATGCCCTGGGCTGCGCGAGCCGCGATCAGCACGCTGATCGACGGCGCGAGGGCGCAGGCGGCCGATGACGCCGTGAAGACGGCGAGGCCGGCAACCAGCACGCGGCGCCGGCCAAGCCGGTCCCCGGCCGCCGCTGCTGTCAGCAGGAACACGCCGATGCTGAGCGTGTAGGCGTTGATCGTCCAGTCGAGTTCGGCGATCGACGCCCCGAGGTCCAGCCTGATCGTGTTGAGAGCGGTGGTCACGACCGTCAGGTCGAGTCCTACCATCAGCGAGGCCACCGAGGTGAGGATGAGGGTCCAGCGCTGCCGCGCGTCCATGTGGATGACCTTCCGTGAGTTCATTGCCGTCACTGGTAGGTACTGGATTCGTGGCTGAAACTCATCGCTGCGGGCGCCGATAATGTGAGACGTGGACCTTGTCCAGGCCAGCGCTGCCTACCGCGCAGAGCTGCTCGCGCATTGCTACCGGATGCTGGGGTCGCTGCACGACGCGGAGGATCTCGTGCAGGAGACGATGCTGCGCGCCTGGCGGTTCGCCGGCCGGTACGACGAATCACGGGGGTCAATCCGGACCTGGCTCTACCGGATCGCCACCAACGCCTGCCTGTCGTACCTGCAGGGGCGCCAGCGCCGCGTGCTGCCTGTTGACCTGAGCGAGCCGTCGCAGGTTCGGGACATCGAGAAGATCGAGGAGCACCTGGAGATCCCGTGGCTCGAGCCGTTTCCTGACGCGCTGGTTCCCTCTCCAGATCCCGCAGCTGTCGTGGAGGCCAGGGAGAGCATCCGGCTGGCGTTCATCGCTGCATTGCAGCTCTTGCCGCCGCGCCAGCGGGCCGTGCTCATCCTCCGTGACGTGCTGGCGATGCCGGCAACGGAAGTCGCTGCGCTGCTGGAAATGACCCTCGCATCGGTGAACAGCGCACTCCAGCGGGCACGCGCCCACCTCGCGGCGGCGTCGCCGTCGGTGGACGATGCCAGCCTGGTGCAGCCATCAGATGAAGAGGCCCAGGACTTGCTTGACCGCTACACGGCGGCGTTCACAGCGATGGACACCGAGGCGCTCAAGCAGACGCTGCGCGAGGACGCACTCCTGCAGATGCCGCCGTTCCCTGAGTGGTTCCTCGGCCGCGACGCGATCAGCGAATTCCTGACTACGGGCTTCGCCCGCGGCGGCTCGTACCGCTTCGTGCAAACGCGCGCGAACGGCCAGCCGGCCGTATGCCTCTACCGGCGCCGGGACAGCGAGGCGTACCGGTTCCTGCATGTGCAGGTGCTGACCATCACAGAAACCGGCATCGCCAGGATCGACGGCTTCCACGCAGGCGAGCTCTACGCGCCGTTCGGACTGCCTGCAGCACTACAGGACTAGGACCGGGAGCCTACGATGTCAGGTATGACGACTCTGCCCGACCGCTCCCGGATCCGCCTGCCGGGTATCAGCTCCCGTGCCTACGAGCACCCCGCCGACCGGTCTGCGCTCGTGGCGCTGCGCAAGCTCACCGGCTTCGACACCATCCTCAAGAATCTCGCCGGCCTGTTCAACGACCGGGCCCTGCGGCTGATGTTCCTGGCCAGCTCCGTGCGTGCGTCCCAGGAGCAGTTCCCTGACCTGTACCACGCCATGCTGGACAGCTGCTACATCCTCGACATGCCCAACGTGCCGGAGCTCTACATCAGCCAGGCACCGATAGCGCAGGCGATGGCGATCGGCATCGACCGCCCGTTCCTTGTCCTCACGAGCGGACTAGTCGAGCTGCACGATCCCGAGGAGGTCCGGTTCGTCATCGGGCACGAGCTCGGTCACGTGCTGTCGGGGCACACGGTCTACAACACCATGCTGTACTACCTGATCAACCTCGCGAACCGCCTGGCGCTTGTGCCGTTCGCGTGGATCGGCCTGAAGGCCGTGATCTGGGGACTCGAAGAGTGGCACCGCAAGGCCGAGCTGTCCTGTGACCGGGCCGGACTGCTGGCCACGCAGGACGTCGACGCCGCCCGCCGGGCGCTGATGAAGCTGGCCGGCGGCCGCCGTCTCGCCGAGCTCTCCAGCGACGAGTTCCACAAGCAGGCGCGCGAATACGACGCGGTGCCCGACGTCCGGGAGAGCCTGCTGAAGCTGCTGCAACTGCAGGGCACCACCCACCCGTTCGCCGTTGTCCGGTTTGCTGAGCTCGACCGCTGGGCGCAGGACGGGGAGTACCGCGACATTCTGGCCGGCCACTATGCGCGCCGCGCGGACGACGCTGACACCCACGTCGGCGACGAGTTCCGCGCCGCGGCCAAGTCCTACCAGGACTCGTGGAATCGCAGCGCTGACCCACTGATCGGCGCCGTGCGCGGGGTTGCCTCGGGCGCGGTCGATGCGGGCGCGCGGCTGTTCAACCGGTTCACCACTGGCAGTACCGACCACGACGACGACAGCGACGGCAACTGACCGCCGGTCAGGAACGCTCGACCGCCTGCTTCAGGCGACGCCAGCCGGGCTTTCCGCTGGCGCGAGCCGACCAAGCACGTCTGGCAGCTCGCCGGCATGGACCACCCCCACCTGCTGCGTCGCCCTGGTGAGCGCGACGTAGAGGTCGTTCAGGCCGCGAGGCGAGGCAGCAAGCAGCATGGCAGGCTCCACGATCAGCACGCAGTCGAACTCGAGCCCCTTGGCCTGCCGGACGGTCAGCACCACAACCGGGCTGGTGAGGTCCGGATCGGCACCGATTGCCGTGCCTGGCAGCGCGGCACCGACGGCCGAGCCCAGCTCGGCGGCCAGCTCCTCCGGCACGATCACCGCGACCTTGCCGTCGGCGGCCTGCTCGGTCAGCCAGCGGGCGGCCTCCGCCACCGCCGCTGAGAGCTCGCCGGGCGCGACACGCCGGTGCCACGGCAGCTGCCCGGTCTCGCGGACCGACTGCGGCGGCTCGGCGGCACCGTCGATCGCCGCCAGAACGTCGGCAGCGACCGCCATCACCTCAGCCGGGGTGCGGTAGTTCACGGTCAGCGGCGCGAGCCGCCACCGCTCGGCCAGATAGGGGTTCAGGGCATCGGGCCAGGATGCCAGCCCGGCCAGGTCGCCGGTCTGCGCGACGTCACCGACGATCGTCAGCGACCTGGCCGGGCACCGGCGCATCAGCATTCGCCAGGCCATGGGCGACAGCTCCTGCGCCTCGTCCACGATCACGTGCCCGTAGGCCCAGGTGCGGTCGGCCGCCGCCCGCTCCGCCGCGGTGAGATCCTGGCCGGCTTCGAACCGGGCGGCGAGACGGCTCGCGTCCACGATGTCCGCGCCCATGAGGATCTCTTCGTCGGACTCAGAGTCCCGGCCGATGATGTCGAGCACTCCCTGCGCGTACGCCTCCTCCCGGCGGCGCTGCCGGGCAGCGGCGGCGCGGACCGCCCGGTCGTCGTCGCCGAGCAGTTCGGCGGCCTCGTCCAGCAGCGGCACATCGGCCAGCGTCCAAGGTGCGCCAGGCTCCCGCGTCAGCGCCGCGCGATCCGCCGCCGCCATTCGCGGTGCCGCCGCGGTCAGCCGGGCCGGATCAGACAGCAGGTCGCCAATGAGCTGCTGCGGTGTGAGGATCGGCCACAGCTCGGCGACCGCGGACCGAACCGCCGGATCGGTCCGCAGCTCCCGGCGCAGGTCGGCCATGTCGTCGGAGTCCATCAGCGGGGCACCGGTCCGCACGTCGGTGCCGATCCGGCCCGTGAGCTGCCTCGTGACGGCGTTAAGGATCTCCCTCGCGAACACCGCCCTGGCCTGGTTGTGCGGCCGCCTCGACCGGCGTGCCCGCTCCTGCGCCCGCGCGATCGTGCGGGGCGCGAGCAGGAGCCGGCCGGACTCTGCCGCGAACTCGCGCGGCGACTCCTCTTTGCCGCTGGTAGCCACCAGCCGGACCCTGGCAACGTCGACGCGAACCTCCAGCGGCTCGGCAGGCACGCGCTGACGATCCCGCACCGCGGCCGCGACGACCCTCGCCATTGCTGACCGCCCCTTGATGGCCGCCACCTCGGCCGCCTCAGTCCCTGTCGCGCTGACGCCGGGAAACAGGTCACCAATCGTGGACAGCAGGACGCTGGTCTCGCCCAGCGAGGGCAGGACCTGCCCGATGTATCGCAGGAACGTGGCGTTCGGCCCGACCACCAAGACTCCGCGCTTAGACAGCTGGCGCCGGTAGGTGTAGAGCAGGTAGGCGGCGCGGTGCAGGGCAACGGCCGTCTTGCCCGTCCCGGGACCGCCCTGCACGACCAGTGCCCCGCTCATGGGCGCCCTGATAATCGCGTCCTGCTCGGCCTGGATGGTCTCGACAATGTCGGACATGGTGCCGGTCCGGCTCGTGTTCAGCGCTGCCAGCAGCGCCGATTCCCCCGTGAGCCCCTCATGCCTGGACGGGTCGGCGACAGCGAGGTCGAGCACCTCATCGTCCAGACTGAGCACCGACCGGCCTTTGGTCTTGATATGCCTGCGGACCTTTACATCACCCGGCGACGCTGCGGTCGCGAGATAGAACGGGCGCGCCGCATCGGCTCGCCAGTCCATGAGCAGCTGATCGTAATCGTCGGAATCGGAATGGATGCCCAGCCGGCCGATATAGCGGAACTCCCCATCAGTGAATTCGAGCCGACCGAAGCACAGCCCGTTCTCCGCAGCGTCGAGCTGCGCGAGCTGCTGGCGGTACAAGCCGCTCAGCGCTTCCCGCTCGACCCGCGCCTGATGCGTGCCGCCGGCCTCCTGCCTGAGCACCACCGCCATCCTGCCGGAGGCGCGCTCCCTGAGGTCGTCGAGCCGGGTGTAGAGGAGCGAAATGTAGCCCTGTTCGCGATCCAGTTCCGCGTTTGACAACCATGCTCCTTTGTGTTATTCTGCATATGCAAGTTATCGATGTCAGATGTTTTCCGGCATCGCAAGCGCTACAAGTCTGTAGCGCTTTCTTTTATTTCCAGCCAGCAGAGCATTTCCCGGGCGGGCTAACTCAGCCGGGCGTCGGTACCCCGCGGACCGAGAGCTCCCTGCTCGGCGGCCACGCCCGGCTCCCAGTCGAACACAACGGAGTTGTCCTCCTCGCCGATCAGCACCTCGGCACCGGGTGCCGCGCCCGCCTCAGCCAGCGCATCCTCGATGCCGAGCCGGGCAAGGCGATCGGCCAAGTAGCCCACGGCCTCATCGTTGGAGAAGTCGGTCTGCAGGATCCAGCGGCGCGGCTTGTCCCCCACGATCCGGTAGCTGTTGTCGCCCAGCGCGACCAGCTCGAAGTCGGGCCCTGACACCGGTTCGGGGCGCAGGACGAGCCTTGTCGGCTCGGGCGGCGGGGTGGCCTGACGTACCGCGGCGATCACCGACGCCATCGTGAACGCCAGTTCGCGCAGCCCCTCCGTGGTCGCGGCCGACACCCGGTGCACCGGCAGGCCCCGCGCCTCTAGCTCGGGTTGCACCAGGTCGGCTAGCTCCCGCGCAGCCGGCACGTCGATCTTGTTCAGCACAACGATCCGGGGGCGGTCCGCGAGGACCGCACCGGTGAGCTCCTCGTAGGCCGTCAGCTCGGCTTCGAGCGCGTCCAGGTCGCTCACCGGGTCGCGTCCAGGCTCCTC
>Ga0126373_10001350_pt1 | contig 17380 bp, 18 predicted proteins | sample PanSoiMetPlot_11_FD_92545 | JGI IMG/M metagenome (GOLD analysis project Ga0126373, IMG submission 92545) | Tropical forest soil microbial communities from Panama - MetaG Plot_11 | ecosystem: Environmental > Terrestrial > Soil > Tropical forest > Bulk soil | place: Panama | collected 2016-02-17 | reverse complement strand
GCGCGCGTGAAAAGTAAAGCGCGCAGCCATTACAATCGACAACCACCTTTACTTGGTGCGGTGAAGATGCCTCCGCCGGACTCGCGAACGGATGGGCCGCAGTAACCATGTCGATCTTGCGATCTGACCGGAGCTTTTCGACAAGTTTGTTGATCAAATGCGGCTCGACTTGAGGTTCGTCACCCTGGATGTTGATTATGTACGCGAAGTGCCTCGCCCTTTTTGCGACTTCGGCAACGCGGTCAGTTCCGCTGCGGTGTCGAGGCGAAGTCAATGCAACCTCCGCGCCCCAGTCAAAAGCGGCGACTGCAACACGCATATCGTCGGTTGCAATGATCACGAAATCCAGATGACTGGCCTTTAGGCATCGTTCCCATACGTGGCGCAGAAGTGGTTTTCCACCAATTAGATACATTGGTTTTCCAGGAAAACGTGTAGAATCCCAGCGCGCAGGAATGATTCCAACGGTTTTACTCATTCGTAACACCGATAATGATCTTTGCGGCTTGGGCGAGATCGGTCGCCACCCAGTCCGCGATCGTATCAATGGTATCATATTGAGGACCGGTTTGAACGCGGATTGTGCGTACGCCGGCAATGCGGCCGCATTGAGCATCGATTTCTTTATCGCCAATAAGAAAGGACCGGGAAAGATCGATGCGGTGTTCTCCGGTGGCTTGCAGGATCATCCCGGGAGCTGGCTTGCGACAGCTGGAGTGCTGCTCGGGAACATCTGGGCAAAAATAGGTAGAATCGATCAAGCCGTCGCCCAGTTGCCGCAAAACTTCCGCTTCAACCGCCCGATACTGATTGATTGTCAAAAGACCACGACCGATCCCGCTTTGATTCGTAATGACAATGAGTTTAAAACCCCTCGATTTCAAAAGCCGCAGCGCTTCCGGGACCCCAGCGAAAATTTGTACCTGTTTCGGATCGGAGCAGTAATCAACGTCGCGCATGATCGTGCCGTCGCGATCGATAAAAATGGCGCGGGAGCGTGTCTCGACAGAGGTGTTCATCTTGTTGCTCAGGATGACAGATCATTTTTGAAACTGGCTACAAGTTCGTCTCGCGCGACGGTGGCGGTTCCAAGCTTACTAACAACAACCGCGCTTCCGTGGTTGGCAATTTCCGCCGCTTCGATGGGCGTTGCCCCGCAAGCTAGGCCAAGGGTAAAAAGAGCGATGGCGGTATCACCCGCGCCTGAGACATCAAAGACCTGCCGTGCCTTGGTCGCGATATAATGCGTTTCTTCGTTTTCCTGAAAGAGCATCATGCCGTGCTCACCCAGTGTCACTAAAACATAATTGGTCTGCCATTTTTTTAACAGTGCTTCTCCAGCGCGCCTAAGATCAGGATCTTTCGATGGCGTGTCACCCAGTTCACGCAAGGGAATGCCAGCTGCGAGGAGCGCTTCGGCGCGATTCGGCTTCACCACAGTAACCTCGCGCCAGTCAACGGAATGCCGTGGGTTTGGATCAGCGGCAACGATTTTGCCTTCTTTGCGGGCGTCCAGCGTGATTTGCGAAACCAAGTCCGTTGTTAGAAAGCCTTTCCCATAATCTTCGAAGATGATCGCATCCGTATCCGCGATATTCTTGCGTACCGCGGCCACGACCTTTGCAACCTGCGCCGGCGACGGGTTGGTGAACTCCTCACGATCGACACGAACGACCTGTTGATGACGCGCAATGATGCGCGTTTTGACAACGGTACGAAAGGCGTGATCCTCGATTGCATTGGACACATCCATTTTTTCCTCCACCAAAAGCTCACGGAGTTGCCGACCACTTCGATCCTTGCCGAGCAAACCGATCACCGCGACTCGGTCGACGAACTCGCGGAGATTGCGCGCGACATTGGCGGCGCCCCCCGGATAAAACGATTCTCCGGTAACCTCCACTACCGGCACAGGCGCCTCCGGTGAGATGCGGCCGACGTTCCCCCAGACAAATTCATCGAGCATCAAATCGCCGATCACCGTGATTTGTTTCGAAGAGGCTTGGTCGAGAATGCGCTGTAACCGGGTTAGATCCATAAAGTGCTCCTGCTATTGAGAAAGAAATTGGTTCGATCAGGACGAGTCAAATTCTTTGAGCTGTGATTTGTGTACGGCGAGGGTTCTGCTTAAGATTTGCTCCATTAATCCCGAATACGACCTCAAAATCAACAGTCGAAGCTACCAATGACCCAGTTCAGTAGATTCCTAAAGCTAAGTGCAATCAGTTTGTGTGTTCTCGTTCCATGCGCACATGGTGCGCGCGTGCCACAGCGCATCGATATTAAACAGTTGTCCAAAACCGTCGAAGATGTTGTTGTCCCATTGCCGAACGAAATTTTTGGCGCGCTGAACAAATTAGGTGCGGTAAACTGGAAAGAATACGTCCGGAGCGACAAGGGAATAAATTTCAACGAACGGCCGCGTATTGCCCTATTGCTCGGAACAGTGATTGCAGACGGTTTTGTTGCGGTACAAGCAGAGGATGCGCCAGCGGTAAAAGAGATTGGTCAACGTGTTTTAACGCTCGCTAAGGGAATCGGCGTCGGAAATTCAATTACGCCGCATGCTAAAGCGATCATTGAGGCTGCGGACAAGCGTAACTGGGATGATGTACGGCAGGAACTAGATCGGACCCAAAACAGCGTTCAGCAGGCGATGAACGAAGTACACGATGAGAAACTCTCGCAGCTCGTAAGTCTCGGTGGGTGGCTGCGCGGCACGGAGGTGTTGACGTCAGTAGTGACCAAGCATTTTTCTGTTGACGGTGCGGAGCTACTACACCAGCCCGATCTCCTTTCTTATTTCCAGACAAAGCTGCATGCGATGCCGGAGTTTCAGTTGCCGATTATCCGCGAAATAGAATCTGCCCTTGTGCAGGTTAAGCCTCTTATCGATGTGGGTGACGCGCGAATTCCTCCGGAATCAGTGAGGAAGGTCAACGAGATTACGACACGACTGGCCAACGGTATTGTGACGAAAGACCAGGATACTTAATGAATTCACGCGTGAACGTTCTCTTACGCGGAAGCTTTCCGCTATTGGTAATCCTCGCATTGCGGCCTGCGGCTTTTGCATCCGTCGATGATGCCCAATCATTTGCACTTCAGGCTGCGGAACCGTACGTGAAGGAAGGATTTCAGGTGCGTGAGGATTACTGGGGAGGCGACCTCGGTGCCGAGGAGAAAAAGGCGGTGCGTCAGCAGCTTTTCAAAGGGAACGAATACTGGTTTTGGCTGGGAACGGAGGTCGATCGGGCGAAGATATCCGTTCACATTTATGACTCGGATGGGAAGCTGGCAGAAGAGCCCGACGGATGGGACAAGGGCCATTCTGCGGCTGCCCACATCATTCCCAAAACTACCGGCAGCTATTTTATCATTGTCAGTGTCGAGAAGTCGCCAGAGGAACGTACACACTGGGCACTGGTGTACGGTTTCCGTTAGGCGTAATGTACTTCTCGGCAACAAGGAAAGGCGACTTCCGAGTCGGCTTCGCGGCCCAAAACGGCCGCTCCTTGAACTATGACTAAAACCCGTACCTTACAGTTCGAAAGTCCGCGCGTCTTGCAATCCCTGTACGCAAATGACTTAAAGCTGTTGAAGACGCTCGAAGATACGCTTGGCGTGAAGGTAACGACTCGCGAAGGATGGGTGAAACTGGAGGGTGAGCCAACCGGGGTTGATAAGGCGCAGCATGTCTTCGAGCAACTGGAGAAAGCACGGCAAAAAGGGTTGGACATTCAGAAACACGAATTTAATTACGCTCTGAATTCGGTGACAGAAGCGCGTGACGAGAATCTGGGTGAACTGGCTCTGACAAAAATCGTGACTTCGCCACGGAAGTCGCCGATCATTGCGCGATCTGCGGGCCAACGCCATTACATCCAAGCGATCCAAGACCACGATATTGTATTTGGAATCGGCCCTGCTGGTACTGGCAAAACCTATCTCGCGGTTGCAATGGCCGTCGCCGCGCTAAAAAAGGAACAGGTGACGCGGATCATTCTGACGCGGCCCGCGGTGGAAGCGGGCGAGGCACTCGGATTTTTGCCGGGAGAACTGGAGCAGAAAATCATGCCATACCTACGACCGCTCTATGACGCGTTGCGTGATATGCTTGAGCCGGATGAAATAGAGCGCTTGTTGGCACGGCAGACCATTGAAATAGCGCCGCTGGCCTATATGCGAGGTCGCACTTTGAATCATGCCTTTGTCATTCTCGATGAAGCCCAGAACACGACGATGGAGCAAATGTTTATGCTGCTGACTCGTATCGGTCCGGAATCCAAATGCGTGATTACCGGAGACGTGACCCAGATCGATCTGCCGGCGAACAAACGTTCCGGGGTGGTGGAGGCGTTACAGGCCTTGAAAACCGTTCCGGGTATCGCGACCGTTTATTTCACTGAGCGCGACGTGGTGCGGCATGAGCTCGTGCGTGCTATTATCAGTGCGTACCAACAGCACCGTTCGCCAGCGCCGACATCACGCAAGTAAAGATCGGTATGTTCGATTTTCTCAAACGTGGACGACTCATCCGGCGCGGACTCGCCTCGCGAAAAATGCGGCGGCGCCGGGCACGAAGCGAGTTAGCGCGTAATCTAGAATACGCGGCCTATATAAAAGCGTTGATCTTTGTGGCCTTTGTCGGCGGCCTGGCGTTTCTGGTCTTTAGTGGCCAGCAACCGGAACCGACGAAAAATTTTGTGATTGCGCTGCTGGTTTTGGCCACTGCCATTACGCAGCTCTGGATCAATCAACCGAAGAGCTTTTCGCAAACATCGCGGATTCTGCTCATTTTCGGAGTTATCTTGGTGCAATTGGCAGTGACGAAGCTGCTGTTGGTGATTTGCAACAGCGGCACTTATTGGTTTTTGAAACCGGAGATGGGCGGCCTCATTACGCCCTATGCTTTCGCGCCCCTTGTACTAAGCGTCTTACTAGGGCGTCATCATGGCCTTTATGCGGCATTCTTCGTTAGCCTGTGGAGCAGTGTTCTGTTCGGCCCAATTGACGCTCCGCTTCTCGTCACCAGTCTAATCAGCGGATTCACTGCGGTTTCGTTGACATTACAGGTGCGACGGCGCAGTAAATTGGTTCGCGCAGGAATAGGCGTCGGACTCGCCATTTGGCTGTTGTCGCTGACGTTCGGTTTGATTGGGCCGATCAACTGGTTTTTCCCCGTGGCCAACGACTGGGGGATGATCGGATTGCAAAGCGCTCTTGCCATAGGCAATGGAATTGTCACTTCAACAATTGTCGGCGGCGCGCTGCCCATGCTCGAGCAGCTGTTCCACATTACAACGGATGTTTCTTGGCTGGAAGCGTCCGATCTTAACCATCCTTTGTTGCGGCGAATGACAATCGAGGCGCCTGGCACTTATCATCACAGCTTGGTTGTTGCCAACCTCGCTGAAGCAGCGGCAGAAGCGATTGGCGCCAACGCCACGCTCTGCCGTGTCTGCTCTTATTTCCATGATGTTGGCAAACTGGTGAAGCCCGATTACTTCACTGAAAACATGAGTTTTGAGCGGAACCCGCACGACGATCTCGCCCCTAGTATGAGTGCGCTGATCATCATCGCACATGTCAAGGAAGGCGTTGATCTCGCTCTGAAGTACAAGCTCAATCAGCGCATCATTGATATAATCCAGGAGCATCATGGCACTTCGCTCGTTCGCTATTTTTATCAGCGTGCACTACAGCAGCACGAGGACGCACGCGCCGGCGGCAAGATCATGAAGCTGCGCGAGGACGATATTCCTGATGTGTCCGAGGAGAGTTTTCGCTACAGCGGCCCGAAGCCTCAGACGAAAGAAAGTGCCATCGTCAGTTTAGCGGATGCCGTCGAGAGTGCTTCGCGCAGCCTGGAGAAACCGACGCCGCAGAAGATTGAAGCTCTTGTGAATGAGCTGGTCGAAGAGCGCATTGCGGATCGACAATTGGACGATTGCGATCTTACGCTCGGCGAATTGAAAGTTATCGCCGAACGGTTCCGGTTCACGCTCACGATGATGCTACACAGTCGGATCGCCTATCCCAAGCAGACGCCGAAGGCCGCCGTGCCGCGCGATAAGATCCTACGTCCCGACGTGATGGCTGCCACGCGGAAGCCCGAAACTGCACCGCCGGTCTCAGCCGCGTAAATGGGGCGCGACCGCCGGGCACGCGGATGAGATAATTAGTGTCGTCCGCGAATGGACGGAAGGGTGGCAGGAAGCGATCGTTGCGGTCAACATCCGACGCTCCACGAGACAGGCCATACGATTTGTCCAGGTGTCAGGTTTCCAGCGCGATCACTGACAGCGTTCCGCCAGCACATGGACGATGACCCAGGACTCCGCCAAATCATAATTGAGGCGGTCGGCCACGCGGTTCGCGCTCCTTTGATGTGGCAGTGCTTGGGACCGTCACAAATGGGCCGCCTTCGAGAGGTGTGACTTTGGTGAAAGCAACGTCGGGCATCTCGCTTGGCAAACCTTCGAGCGGAAAATCTTTTCGCAGCGGAAAGTAGGGATAACCCTCCCACATCAAGATGCGACGCAGATCGGTGTGCCCGTTGAACTTGATGCCCATCATGTCGTAAATCTCGCGCTCGTGCCAGTTCGCAGTCGGCCAGATTTCGGAAACGGTATCGACCGCGCCGCTCTCTTCAGGGACCTTCAAGCTCAACCGCAAGTGAACGCCGAGCGGCATCGAGTACAGCTCATAGACAATCTCAAAACGCGGTTCCTCGCCGAAATTGTCGATGCTGGTGATATCGATCAAATAATTGAAGGAAAGCTCGTCGCGGCAGAATTTCGCAATCTCACGGAGATCGCTTGCTGCAATCGCGTACGTCGTTTCCGCTCGGAATTCAGTCTTGCTTTGAATTTTTCCCTTGAACGATTTGTCGAGCGAATCGAGCGCTTCGTGTCCAGTCATCTGTTTACGCGGTTATAGAGCAGGCGCGCAGCTTGCTGGAATGAGAACGAAAGGCAAGCAGTGTGCTTGACCTACAACTCCAAATTGCAGCGCATGCGTTCATGCGAGCGCTTCTTCGAGCTTCTCCGTCAACATAGGCTTTTGCGCGGCCAGCGAGCGTTCACGGGAAATTTTATCCTGCAACTTCATCAAGCCAGCAAGCAATGCTTCGGGTCGCGGTGGACAACCAGAAATATAAACGTCCACCGGTAAAAGCTGATCGATCCCTTGCAGCACGGCATAGGATCGATACATGCCGCCTGTGGAAGCGCATGCGCCCATGGCGATCACCCATTTTGGCTCGGGCATTTGCTCGTAAATTCTTTTTACTGCCAACGCCATTTTATAAGTGACCGTGCCGGCAACGATCATTACATCACATTGTCTCGGTGAAAACCGCATTACCTCGGCGCCGAACCGGGCGATGTCGAACCGGGATGCAGCCGCAGCCATCAACTCAATCGCGCAACACGCCAGTCCCATTGGCATCGGCCAAAGCGAATTTTTTCGGATCCAATTGAGCGCAGCATCGAAGCGTGTAAAGATCACGTTGCCCTCGATCTTGGAATCGTACGCTGTCGAGCGGGTGACGCGCGTTTCCATGTGAAAACGTTAGGATTCCACAGTTAGCGTGCAAGCTGAATTGCGGTGTCGGGATCCACAATTGTAATTTTAGGTAGGGCGATTGACCTCAATCGCCCTCTCGATGATGATCATGGCTCACGAGGCGGGCGGTCCAGATGAACCGCCCCTAGCAGACGGTTCATGATGGTAGTCGAACGCACACATCTCGATCAACTGGAAAATGAGAGTATCTTTATTTTTCGTGAGGCGTATCACGCCTTTAAAAACATCGCCATGCCGTGGTCGATGGGAAAGGATTCGAACGTCCTCATCTGGCTGGCGCGCAAGGCATTTTTCGGGAAAGTGCCGTTTCCAGTCCTGCACATCGACACAACTTACGAGTTTCCGGAAATGCTGGAATTCCGTGAGTGGGCGACGAAACATCACAAGCTCAACCTGATCGTAAAAATCAATACCGCAGCGCGTGCGCGCGGTGTCGGGTATGAAACGCACGACCCGGTCACCGTGACGCACGAGTTAAAAACGGTAGCACTCCAGGAGGCCCTGGCGGAATTTAAATGGGACGCGCTGATTACCGGCATCCGCCGCGATGAAGATCCAACCCGGGCGAAGGAGAGATATTTCTCACCACGCAACGTCCAGTTTGAATGGAATTACAAGGACCAACCACCTGAGTTTTGGAGCCAATTCATGACGGCAACATCGAAGGGCGAACATGTTCGGGTGCAGCCGCTACTCGATTGGACCGAGGTCGATATCTGGCGATATATCCAGCGGGAGGACGTCCCGATTCCGAGAATGTACTTTGCGCGAAACGGAAAACGGTACCGCTCGTTAGGTTGCAGCCCCATCACGCATCCGATTGAAAGCACCGCCTCAACAATCGACGAAATCATAGCCGAACTTGAGGCGACGAAAACGACCGAGCGCGCTGGGCGTGCGCAGGATTATTACGAACGCAGTGCGATGCAAAAGCTTCGCGCCCGAGGTTTTCTATGACAGAAGACGACCAAAAAGTTAAAATCGTCTTCGTGGGTCACGTCGACCACGGCAAGTCCACGCTCATCGGCCGGATTCTGCACGACACAGGCTCGCTTCCCGAAGGGAAAATTGACGACATAAAAAAGGCGTGCGCGGCTGAGGGCATGGAGTTTGAGTTTGCTTTCGTGCTCGATGCGCTGATCGAGGAACAAAAGCAGAACGTCACGATCGACACCACCCAAATTCCGTTTCGAACGGCGCGACGTCGCTATGCCATCATCGATGCCCCGGGTCACAAGGAATTCCTGAAAAACATGATTACTGGCGCGTCAACGGCGGACGCTGCGATCTTGGTGATCGGAGCCGACGAAGGCGTACGCGAGCAGAGCCGTCGACACGCGTATTTACTGAGCCTGCTGGGCATTAAACAGATCATTGTCGTAGTGAACAAGATGGATCTCGTGAACTATTCCGAAGGCCGATTTAACGAGATCGAAAACAATTACCGGAAGTTTCTTCTCGATCTTAGCTTGGAAGCGCGAGCGTTTATTCCCGCCTCGGCGAAAGACGGAGAGAATGTCGCGCGAGCAAGTATGAAGATGAAGTGGTACTGTCGCGCGAGCGTTCTCGAGGCACTGGACCTGTTGAAGCCGCAAAGACCGGATACCGATCTCCCACTGCGTTTTTGTGTTCAGGATGTTTATCGTTTCGATGGTCGGCGGATCATTGCAGGCCGGGTCGAGACCGGAACGTTAAGGGTGGGGGACCAGTTGGTCTTTTCGCCTGCAAACAAATCGTCAGTCGTGGCTACGATCGAACGCTGGAACGCCCCGGTCGCCCGCAGCCCGGGCGTGGCGGGGGATTCCATTGGGATCACGTTAAGCGAACAGATTTTTGTCGAACGCGGCTATATCGCGTCGCATGAAAACGAAACACCAATCGAGACGAATCGTTTTCATGCCGATCTTTTCTGGATCGTGCGGGAGCCACTGCGCGTCGGTCCCGTTTACAATCTTCGCCTGGCCACACAGGACGTGAAGTGTCAGGTCGTATCAATCGAGCGGATCACAGACTCGTCGACGCTGGAAACAAGGAGTGATGGGCGCGAACGCCTAGAGCGAAACGAGATTGGCAAATTGACAATCCAAACTCGTGCCCCACTCGTCATTGACAACCATGAACGGATCCCAAATCTGGGTCGATTTATGATCCTGGATGATGGAAGAATCTGTGGTGGGGGCACGATCTTCGGCGGCGTTTACACGGATCGGCAGATTGCAAAGAGCAAAAATATTTTCTGGACCGAGGAAAAGATTGATGCTCGTCAGCGCGCCATGCGAAGCGGTCATCGCGGAGCGGTTGTCTGGCTGACAGGTCTCTCCGGCTCTGGCAAATCGACCATTGCCCAGGCGCTCGAGCGTGAGTTGTTCAACCGTGCGATGCACACATACGTACTCGACGGCGATAACATTCGCCACGGCTTGAATTCGAATCTTGGGTTTTCGCCCGATGACCGGGTTGAAAACATCCGTCGAGTAAGCGAAGTGGCAAGGTTGATGGCCGATGCCGGCACGATAGTTATCACTGCGTTCATCTCACCGTATCGCATGGATCGCCGGCGTGCACGTGAGATCGCACTCGAAGGGAATGCGGAATTTATCGAAGTGTTTGTTGATGCTCCGCTGGAAGTTTGCGAAGCGCGGGACCCCAAAAATCTCTACAAAAAAGCGCGGGCCGGTGAGATCCAGGAGTTCACCGGCATCGATGCGCCATACGAGGCACCGGAGGATGCCGAGATTGTTGTGCACACAGATAAACAAACCGTCGATGAGTCTGTGGCGACGATCTTGGAACAATTGTTGCCGTGCTTGAGAGCGGAGGAATAGATCTCGCGACCGGATGCCAGATGTTGGATGCAGGATTCGTGATGCAGAGTTGAACGACGCTGCAGAGTTGGCGAACCTGATGTGCCAGCTAGGCTACCCGACGACAGCGTCAGAAATGGAAACGCGTCTAAAGGCGATTTTGGCGAGTGCGGCTTACAAAACCTTGGTCGCCATCGTCGATGATCGCATCTGCGGGATGATCGGCACGTTTGCGCATTCCACCTATGAGCATGACGATCCGTCCGGGCGAATCCTCGCGCTTGTGACATCGAACACGGCGCGTCGCCACGGAATCGGTCGTGCATTGATTGTTGCTGTGGAAAGAGATTTTGCCCGAAGAGGAATCAGGCGAGTCGCTTTGGACACGCGGCTTACGCGAGAAGACGCGCACAGATTTTACGAGGCCCTTGGTTACGAACGAAACGGCTGGCGATTTGTGAAACAACTTCCGGCGAGCAATTATTGAAACTGGATGTGGCGAGCTTCGACCGTTCTTTCGGCCACGGCAATTGCGTTCATCGCAATTCAAGACGCTGGGGGGCACATTGATTTACGAAATGATGGATTATTCCAAAACAAGCTTCCGCTTTGCGAAGAATCTCACCACCTTCGATTAATTTATAGGAATTAATATCGAACGCGGACGAGGAACAAGCCTTCGGCTGGAGCGGCAAGGCGCGCGTGGCCGGGCTGACGGGAATTCAACTGCTCAACCACATCTTGGATCTGCATTTTACCTGTCGCGCACCGGATGAGAGAGCCGGCGATCAATCGAACCATCTTGTAAAGAAACCCGTTGCCATCGAAATCGATCGCCACACAAGAACCCAAGCGACGGACCCGGACGGAATAAATTGTTCGAATCGTGTTCCTCTCGGATTTGCCGCGATTAGCGGCGAATCCGGCAAAATCATGGGTGCCGACGAAAGCTTTGGCGGCTTTGCTTAGAATTTTCAGATCGATTGGCCGGGCTACGTGCCAGGCGCGGCCATATTCGAAGGGCGGAAGCACTGAAGCCGACCAGATTCTATAACGATAGAGTTTGCCCTTTGCGGAAAGGCGCGCATGGAAATCATTGGAGACGTACCGGCAGCGAAGCACACGGATCGTTGGCGGCAATAATGCGTTGAGCGCTGCCAGCCAACGGGGGGCCGGTAATCGAGCGTCTGGAAGATCGGCATGTGCGCACTGCGCCAGAGCATGGACGCCGGCATCAGTTCGTCCAGCCCCATGAATACGCACGGGCGTACTCGTTATCCGCTTAAACGCGCGCTCCAGACGGTCTTGGATCGTGTTTCGATGAGATTGACTTTGCCAGCCGGCAAATGGCGCGCCATCATAAGCGAGAATTAGCCTTAATCTTCGTGACATTGCTCTTCGGCTGGCACGTGTTGACGCTCATCAAGGTAGCCCTGCAAAATCATTTGAGCTGCTACTTGGTCTACATAACCCTTGGTGTATCGCGTCTTTTTGCCTGCGTCGTGTAACGCCCGGTGCGCGGCGGCAGTGGTCAACCGCTCGTCCGATGTTGTAACTCCGCATGGAAGAATTGCACGCAGTTTTCCGACAAACTGGAGGGCCTCTATTGCTGCGGCGCCGATAGCACCGCTCATCTGCCTCGGGAGTCCTACAACCACGTGATCGACGTTCTTTTGGCGAACGATCTCTGCCACTCGCGACATCGCTTGCGCGTCCGACCGGATCGTTTCAAGCGGATGGGCCAGCAATTGTAATTCATCGGAGATGGCGACTCCGATGCGCGCCCGGCCAAAATCAAGAGCCAGGATCGGCCTCTTCGTCCTGCTCATTGCAACTCACGCGGAAGTTTGGCGATTAGTTTCTTGATGTTTTCTGCTTGATTGCGATGACAGACTAGAAGTGCATCATTGGTTCGAACGACGATGAGATTGTGAACCCCCAGCAGAGCGATCGCTCCCGAGCCTGCCGGACCTTCATCAAAGACGATGTTGTCGGTTGAATCGACCGCAGTGATGGCACGGTTCGCCGCATTTCTCTGGTCAGCCTTATTGAAATAGTTGGCCAGCGCCCTCCAGCCTCCAATGTCGTCCCAGTCAAAGCCTGCTTCCACCACTAGGACGCGATCTGCTTTCTCCATGATCGCATAGTCGAATGAGATCTGCGGCAATTTGCTGAAACGCTCGCGCAAAACCATCTCAAAGTTCCCCGGTTCTCGAAGTTGGGAAATGAATTCCGCCAGCTCGGGTGCATGCCGCTTCAATTCACCTAATACCGTAGGCACCGAAAAGACAAACATTCCTGCGTTCCATCGAAAATGTCCCTTTTGCAGGAATGATTCCGCCAGCTCGGGATTCGGTTTTTCGCGAAAGCGCAGCACTCGATAGATCATGGATTTATCATCATGTTTTCGCAGGTGGATCGGCTCCCCGTGCTCGATGTAACCAAAACCGGGACATGCCCATGTAGGTTTGACGCCAATGGTTACAAGCTCGCCTGTTTCCTCAGCCGCGTCGACGCCCAGCGCCAGCGTTCTCTGAAATGCTTCTCGGTCTGCGATCACCTGATCGGCTGGAAGTACGATCATTGTGGCAGCATGATCACGCGCGGCCACCCAACCGGTGCCAAGCGCAACAGCCGCAGCGGTATCGCGTTTCGCCGGTTCTGCCACGATGTTCTCCTTTGGGAAATCAGTGACTATTTTGCGAACGGCGGCTTCTTGCTCCGCATTTGTCAGGATTAGAATCCGTCGGCTTGGGACGAAACCTTCAAGTCTCGCCAGAGTCTGTTCGAGAAGGGTCTGCTTTGAGACGAGGCGAAGCAGCTGCTTCGGGCGAGCCCGCCGACTCAAAGGCCAGAAACGCTCGCCGCTGCCACCAGCGAGAATGAGCGCGTAGATAGTATTGGGCATTGAGAAAGCGCGCAGCGGTTTTTCAGGTCCCGAAGATTTTCCCGTTTCTTTTTCGAAACGAGACGTATATGGTAGGCGATGTCTCTTCCAATATCCATTTCAAAAACGACTGAACAGCTTCCAATTGATCCCTTACTTGTACTGACGCGTACGGCAATCGGCGTCGGCTTGGGAATATTCGTGGCGGAGAAAATCAAGCCGCCGTTCCGCCAGGCGGTCGCGATCGCGCTCGTAGCAATTGGGGCGCTCGCAGCTACGCCGTGGCTGGTGAAAATCACGATTGGTCAAATCAATCGGCCAGAATCGGAATGGGGAAGTCGTGCTCGTCTCCGCTCGATTCGCGGCGATTCCGGTTACACTTCCGATAACGACATCTATTGATAAGGGTGGCGAAATGCGGGACCGCAGGGCGGCGGTCATCCAGCCTTCGCAGCCACTACTGCGGAGTAGGTTAGGCGGCCTGTACAAGGCTTGATTCAAGTTGCTTCGCGGATTAAGCGTGCTTCGCGTCATGTCCCGTACGTCGACATCTTCCAGCAATGAAGTATTGCGTGCGCACTGCGCAGCAATTGCTAAGGAAGAGTCGGCGCTGCGCGAAGGCGGGGGTAAATCCGGCCATGACCGTCAGCGCAAGATGGGGCGGTTGCCAGTCCGGGAACGCCTCAGCCATTTGCTGGACAAAGGCTCGTCATTCTTTGAGATCGGCCTGTGGGCCGCGTACAAAATGTACGAGCGATGGGGGAAGATCCCCGCCGCGGGTGTCGTCGCCGGTATCGGTAATATAGAGAGTGTGCCGTGCATGGTTATTGCCAACGATGCCACCGTAAAGGCGGGCGCGTTCTTTCCACAGACGACCAAAAAAGTAATCCGTGCCCAGCGGATCGCTTTTGAATGCTCTCTGCCAATCGTTTACTTGGTGGATTCCGCCGGTGTGTTCCTGCCGATGCAGGATGAAATTTTTCCTGATGAAGACGATTTCGGGCGCATCTTCCGCAACAACTCAGTGATTTCAGGCGCTGGCATTCCGCAGTTTGCCGCCATCATGGGAAATTGCGTTGCGGGCGGCGCCTATCTTCCGGTCCTGTGCGATAAAATTTTGATGACGAAGGGCAGTGGTCTATACCTTGCAGGTCCGTCTTTGGTAAAAGCTGCGATTGGACAGCTTGTTGATGCGGAGGAGCTCGGCGGCGCCCAGATGCACGCTGAGATCAGCGGGACGGTTGATTTCTACGAGAAGGACGATGTGTCGTGCCTGAAGCGTCTTCGTTCACTCATCGCCCTACTGCCGGAAGCGAAAGAATCCAAAACGGCCGAGACACACAAGGAAACAGCAAAACCGACGAAGAGTCCGGACGCTGTCTATGATTTAATCAGTTTTGATGGGCAAAAGCAGTACGATGTCCGCGATCTGCTAGCCACAGTGATTGACGCGAACTCAATCGACGAATACAAAGCCGATTACGGAAAGACGATCGTCACAGCATATACGCGCATTGACGGACGCGCCGTTGGTGTTGTTGCAAATCAGCGCCTTCAGGTTCGGACAAAGAAGCAGGGTATCCAGATGGGGGGCGTTATCTATTCCGATAGCGCTAATAAAGCGGCGCGTTTCGTCATGGACTGTAACCAGTCAGGCCTTCCGATCGTGTTTTTCCAGGATGTGACCGGCTTCATGGTAGGACGTGATGCAGAACAAAGCGGAATCATTCGCAGTGGCGCGAAATTGGTAAACGCGGTGAGTAATTCAATCGTGCCCAAGATCACCGTAGTAGTCGGTGGATCATTCGGGGCTGGGAACTACGCAATGTGCGGAAAGGCGTACGATCCGCGGTTCATCATGGCCTGGCCGACTGCTCGCTATGCGGTGATGGGTGCTGCGCAGGCGTCCGACACAGTTTTTTCGATTCTTGCCCGAGCTCGCGAGCGAGGCGACAAAAAAGCTACACACGAAGAACTCGAAGAACTTCGGGTAAAAGTGAAACAAAGTTATGAAGAACAAACGGACATACGCTACGGAGCTGCGCGTGATTGGGTGGACGCAATCGTTCAGCCACACGAGACACGCGATGTCCTCATCGAATTGCTACGGTACGTTTCGCGCCCAACGCCCAAAGCACGCTTCCACACGGGTGTGATTCAAGTTTAACTGGCCATTCGGATTTCGACATTTGCGTTATGCCGGTCGTTCTCATCGAAAAACAGACGCCGCAGATCAAAACGATAGTGCTTAATCGTCCGGAACGCCGAAATGCGCTGACGCTCGATCTGCTTAGCGAACTGACCGCAGCGATCAAGGTTTCGTCGGAACAACCTGAGGAGCGGGTAATCATTTTGCGCGGAGCAGGTGCAGCATTTTGTACCGGCCTGGATTTGAAGGAAGCAGCCGATCAAACAAAAGCACATGCGACGGCAGAGATGGTGGCCAAAACTTTGATCACCCTCAGCCAAACACGTCTCATTACAATCGCGGCCGTCCACGGTGCCGCAGTCGCCGGCGGCGCCGGTATTATGTCGGCATGCGATTTTGTTATCGCAGCGGAAAGAACGAAAATCGGGTATCCAGAAGTGCGCCGCGGTTTAGTGGCCGGTTTGGTTATGACCTTTTTGCGACGCCAGGTCGGCGAACGGAATATGCGTGAGCTGTTACTTGGTTCCGAATTGATCGACGCAGACTACGCAAGGGAAATCGGGCTCGTTAATCGTGTTGTTGCTGAAAAGGACTTGATGAGCGAATCGCAGAAGTTTGCTACGTCTGCCTTGCAAGGAGCACCGTCAGCGCTCGCACAGACAAAACGGTTAATTGAAGAACTTTGGTGGCGCTCGGTGAAGGATGATGTCGATCTTGCGTTGAAGTATCACCTGCAGGCGCGCGAATCGGACGAAGCCCTTGAAGGCATCGCAGCCTTTAACGAAAAACGAAAACCAAAGTGGGTAAGCTAGCGGCAGTCGACCTGCGCGACTTGAAATCAAGCAGGGGCAACTTCCAATCCTCTCTTTTTTTGGAGACGGCGGACTAGAGACTGCCGGTCCTTGTTTTCGCCGACTGGCAACCGTCGCGAGAGTCGCTACCGTGCGACGCGATTGCTTCGCGCTAATGAAAACGAGAAGTGGATGGGCAAAACGCAATTGGCGGCCCCGGGTTGGATGGGGCGTGCCCTTAGCTTGGTTGACGCTTTGCGCGGTTTGGAGCTCGACCTGGCTTGCAATCAAAATCGGCTTGCAAGATTTGCCGCCGATTTCGTTTGTGGCGATTCGTTTCCTAATTGCAATCATCGCGTTGCTAGCTGTTTCGATCGGCCGCACCCGATTACTGCCTCTGCGTCGTAAGGAGTATGCGGTCCTGGCGATTACGGGAATCCTCATGTTCGCTGTGAACTACACCTTGCTGTTCTGGGCGGAGCTGCACGTCTCATCTGGTCTTGCTGCTGTTCTGCAGGCGACAATTCCGATCTTCGGCATGTTCTTCGCGCATTGGATGCTGCCGGATGAACCGCTGCGTTTGCAAAAGTTTTCCGGCGCAATCATCGCGCTCGGCGGGGTGACGCTGATCTGTGGACGACTGCTTGGTTTCAATGGGCCGCTCGCTTTCTGGGGGGGCTTGGGAGTTGTCTTCGGAGCTGCCAGCGCCGCTTACGCCAACGTTCTGGTCAAAGCGCGATCGATCCAGCTTGCGCCCGCTATGCTGGCCGCGTGGCAGATGATTTTCGGGATCGCGCCATTGTTGATCCTTGGGTTGGCCGTCGATGGAAACCCGACTCGTTTTCACTGGACTGGCACGGCACTGTTCTGCCTGCTGTACCTTGCTGTTATCGGATCGGCACTCACGTTTCTGCTTCTTTATTGGCTGCTCCCCCGAGTAACGGTGGCACAGCTACAAAGCATCTCTCTCATTACACCGCCCGGTGCAGTTATGCTCGGTTGGTCGTTAGGCGGCGAAACGTTTCCGGTCTCGTCTTTGTTAGGTGCTGCCTTTGGTCTTGCTGGCGTCTGGATGATTTTCCGGAGAAGAACAGCGCGCGAACCGCTAAGCAAAATCAATCGCCCCCAGTTCTCTTTGCCGCGGACATGAATTTCCGGT
>Ga0126373_10001348_pt1 | contig 17387 bp, 18 predicted proteins | sample PanSoiMetPlot_11_FD_92545 | JGI IMG/M metagenome (GOLD analysis project Ga0126373, IMG submission 92545) | Tropical forest soil microbial communities from Panama - MetaG Plot_11 | ecosystem: Environmental > Terrestrial > Soil > Tropical forest > Bulk soil | place: Panama | collected 2016-02-17 | reverse complement strand
GCTGAAAGGACGATGTTGATGCCGTCGGTGACGGCGTTAAGGCCGAGCACGGCGGCGTCGTGTTCGGTCGCCAGGACAGCGTCCGGGAACAGTCGGCGCAGGACCGCGCGGCTGCCGGGACTGAACGCCGGTGGGTAGTAGGCGATGTTGGTCTCGTCGAGGGGGGCCAGTGCGGTGTCCAGGTGGTAGTAGCGCGGGTCGACGAGCTCGAGGCTGACCACCGGTACGCCGAAGAACTCCTGCGCCTCCCGGTGCGCGCTGGGGTCGGTGCGGAAGCCGTGGCCGGCGAGCATCAGTTCACCGACCACGACGAAGTCGCCCTCGCACTCGTTGATGTGCGCGGGTTCGCGGACCTCGGTGAGCTCGCCTCGGGCGGCGGCGTGCTGCAGCCAGGTCAGGTACGCCGGACTCTCCGGCTGGCGCTGCGGGTGCTTGAGGCGCGCACCGAGCGCCATGCCCGAAAGCACCAGCGCCCCGTTCGCCGAGAACACCATGTCCGGCAGGCCTGGCTTGGGTGACAGCACATCCACGCTGTGGCCGAGGTCCAGGTAGGTCTGTCGCAGCGTTTCCCACTGGCGCATCGCCCGCGTCTGGTCGACGGGCACAGTCAGGTCCATCCATGGGTTGATCGCGTACCGGACCTCGAAGTGCTCCGGGGGACACATCAGGTAGCGGCGGCGGGTGGCGACCCGGTCGACTGGGCTCGGCTTGGAAGGGACGGAGGTCGTCACGGTGGCTCTCCTGAGATGTTGTCGGGTTATCCCGAGGCGAGGCAGGTCGGCTCGACGCTATGACGCAGTCCCGATGCAATCAATCCCTGTCCATTGCGTCTGGGCGCGTGTTTCGTTGCGTGAAGACATCACTTATGGCAGTCTGTTGCGCAGGAGGTGGCGTGCTGTGGACGACATCGATCGAGGTGTCATCGGGTACCTAATGAAGGCAGGCCGTGCCACCTATGCGGAGGTCGGCGCTCAGGTCGGCCTGTCAGCGCCAGCGGTCAAGCGTCGAGTCGACCGGCTACTCGCCACCGGTGTCCTGCGCGGATTCACGGCGCTGCTCAACCCGGCCATGCTCGGCTGGGGCACCGAGGCGTACGTCCAGGTCCACTGCCGGGGCAGCGTCCTGCCCCGGGAGCTGCGCCAAAGCGCGGAGGCGCTGCCCGAAACCGTCAGCGCCTGCACCGTGTCCGGGGCCGCCGACATGCTCGTGCACCTGAGAGCCAAAGACGTCCAGCACCTCGAGCAGGCCATCGCGCAGTTGCGCAACGGACCGAACGTCGACCACACCGAGAGCGTCATCGTCCTGTCCAGACTTCTCGACCGATCAAGTGCAGCGGAGCTTCGCCTGGAACACCCACAGCAGCCCCGCTCCACGGGCTCAGCCACACGGGAAACATAGCGGTTTCAGTCATTGACTCCTCACCGCCAGAAGCTTGTGAGCAGCGGCAGCTACACGCCGGCGATGGACAACATCCAGGCCATGATCTCGGCCAGCAGGATGATCAACGCGATCTGGAACAGCTCGCGCAGGCGATGGACGATTTGACCGTTGCGCTGCCAGTCCGCCTTGATCCGAACCGCGAGCCGGCGGTGCATGTCATCCATCAAAACCGGCTCGTCGCTGTCGACGTAGGTGTCCAACAGGTCCTGAGGGTCGAATCGGAACGTGAGGTTGTAGTACGGCCACAGCAGCGCGACGGTCAAAGCGCCGATCCCCAGCAGCAGAGAGATCGCGAGCCAATCCCAGCCGCCGACGCCGTCGGCCAGCGCCCGGCTACCAAGCAGGGAGCTGGCGAACGACGCGGCGAAGACGAGTGTCGCGGCGCGGTTGTGCAGGCTCTCCACCGCGGATTGCTGTTGCAGCAGGCCACGCAGCGCCTCCTGATAGACGAACGCAAGACGTGGATCCTCTGCGGCGCCCTCATCCATGCGGTAATCGTGGCCCATCCCCTTCGCCGCCACGACGGGTTTACAACCCGTGTCGGCCCGAACGGGCCAGGCTGAAAGCTGACGTCGCCGCGCGAGATGGTTCTGCGAACGCGAGCCGCACCGCGAACGCCGCCCAGGTGACCCGCTCACGGCGACAACCCGCGACCGGACCGACCGCTCCGGCGCCGGCCTCGAGGATGCCGCAAGCCTAGGTTCACCAACCCGACCTACGTCACGCTGCCAGTCGCCGGTCCACGACGGCAACCTCGGCATCGACGCGGTGCCGGTCGTCATCGACTCCGGCGGCAACCACGCTGCGGCCGACGGCAACCCGCTGCAGTGCGTGAACGTCGGGCGCGCCGACCTCGCCGCGGGTGCAAGGTCGTGATCTCGTGGCCCCCGCCACTATGTTGCCGGTCGCCCCTAACACGCCGATTCGCGTGTCACCCCCGGACTGCCGGCGCGTAGGTCAGGTTCACCACGCCGGAGTCGAGGGTGCGGGTGGCGGTCAGCTGCAGGGTTGCGTTCACGCCACCCTGGGGAAACAACTGCGTCCCACCACCTAGCACGATTGGGTGCACTGCGATGCGGTATTCGTCAATGAGGTTGTGCCGCATCAGCGTCTGCACCAGCGTGGCGCTGCCGTATACCTCGATGTCCCCCCCGGATTCCTGCCTGAGTCGGGCGATTTCGGCAGCCACGTCGCCTTTGATAACCGTCGCGTTCCAGGCCAGCGGCCCGCTGAGCGTGGTTGACGCCACCAGTTTGGGGATCTCGTTCATCCGGTCCAGGTACGCGCCGCCCTTAATGTCCGCCCATGTCTTGTGCAGCAGTTCGTAGGTGACTCGGCCAACCAGAAAGTAGTCACTCGCGACCAGATGCTCCCACGCATCCTGCTGCGCCTCTGCCGTGAAGTATTCGTTGGCCCAACCGCCGCGGTCGAGCTCGCCAAACCCTCCCGGGTCTTGAATGACGCCATCCAGCGTCACCAGAGTCGACACGCTCAACCTGCGCATGATGATCCTCCTCGATACCTACTGCCTGGGGGCCAGGTCGGCTCTTCCCGGCACCGGGGGTGAGCAGGGCCCCGTCGTGTTCGACGTAGCTCCGCGGCTGCCGGTGGGTCTTGCCGCTCTTGCGGCCGGTGAAGGTGATCAGCATCAGCCGCCGACTCAGTGGAAGTCGCGATCGGAAGTCCGAGCACACGCGCATCGGCACGTTGACCACCGCATGGCGCGGGTCTGCAGGCGCCTGCGCAGCGGACGTCGGGTCTTGCCGGGGCGGGACGTGGCGGCGCTGGTGATGAGGACGCTCCCCGTGGTTCTGATATGGTTTAGTCATACGCTCTGTCTGAATGAATTGCAAGGGAGTTACCTCCATGAGCCCGCGGCCCTACCAGCTGGGCCGACGCCAGGCCGACATCGATGAGGGTCGACGCCGCATCCTGGACGCCGCGCGCGCCCTGCTCGCCGAATCCACCCACTACGCGCAGTTCACCGTCGATGCCGTCGCCAAACGCGCGGAGGTCGCCCGCGCCACTATCTACTACCAGTTCGGCTCCAAGACCGGCCTGCTCGAAGCCCTGTGTGACTCACTCGCCGAGCGCGGCGGGATGAACGAGCTCGCGGGCGCCTTCACCGCGCCCGATCCGGACGAGGCGCTGCGCCTGCTCGTCACCGCGTTCGCCCGGTTCTGGTGCACCGACCGGCTGGCGATGCGCCGGCTGCGCGGCCTCGCCATGCTCGACCCGGACGTCGCCGCCGTCATAGCCGCCCGCGACGAGCGCCGCCGCCATGCCCTCAGAACCTTGCTGGCCCGCCGCGACGACGTCGCCGACACGGCGCATGCCGTGCGAGTCGCGCACATGCTCACCAGCTTCGAGACGTACGACGCGCTGCTCAGCCCCCACCAGCGCCCCGGCGATGCCGTACCCACCCTGCTCGACCTGATCAGCACCGCCATCCGGATGGCCGCCCCCACCCGATCACGACTGAAATCATGAACAGCGCGAGCGTTTGCGTGGCGCGGTTGCGCAACGCCGGCGATTCGGACAGCGCGCCCTCCTTGACCGACAATGCCACGAACAGTAAGCCGGTCAATGTGCCCGCAACGGCTGCCACTGCTCCTGCGAAGGTGGCCCACGCCGCAGACACGTATCCCATCGCAGTTAACCCCCGACACTCCGCACTTCGGATCGGTCGATTCTGCCCGCCGAACCCTCACCCCGCCTGCTCCGCCGAGGGATCGGCGCCCAGCACCCGGCGCGTGCCGCCCATGGGTGACGAACGACGGAAAGCGACAGAGCGTAGGCCGATGAGGACCGTGGAGATGCTATGCCAGCCGATGGGGTCGCCAGCGGCTGGCTTGACTCATCGGCGGCGGCTTGGGTGGTCAGCCCCGGAGCGGCGCGCTGGATGGCGAGGCTGCGCGTCGTGACGTGGCCGCTGGCGGGCGGCAGCTCACATGGCGGCGAGGTACTTTCCGATGCAATCACTGATTGCGAGTGGAAGAGGTCGGCTCATTGACTCATCGGGGCAGCGGCGATCGGCGAGCGCACGCAGAGCGAGACGCGATCAGGCGAGTGTGCGAGCGCCTCTCCAGGCAGTTTCCTGAACTCCCGCCGAAGGAGATCGAGAAGACCGTCTATGGCAAGTACGACAACTTCGCCGAGAGTCCGGTCCGGGAGTTCGTGCCGGTACTCGTCGAACGTGGCAGCCGTGAGCGGCTCTCCGCTCTGCGGCGCGGTTCTGGACGCGCCTAGCGATAGTCGAATGACCGTCCATGGGGCGCGGCATGCTTGCGGTCGGTCGCGAGCCCGCGATGCTGGCCCGACAGGTGAGCCTCGAGGACCCGCGCGGCCTCCCGGCCCTGGTGAAGCAAGCGTTTCGCCTGGCGCCGTCACGGCTGATCGTCGGCGAAATGCGCCTGGAGGATTGCCTCGACCTCGTGGAGGCGTTGAACGCCTGGGCACCGCGACTGGTAGGCGAGAACTTCTGCACCATTGTCTGTGACGTCGAACCCGCTGCTCTACCGTGTGATCCGCAATCGCGTAAGGGCCGAATTACCCGGCGCATGACGACGGGATGGATCCAGAAGGGTGGATCCATCCCGTCTGGGAGGCTGGGTTTGTCGTCAGGCGGCTGCAGCGTCCACGGCTGGTTCGAGCGCGGCGACCTCCTCAGCGCTCGCCTTGGCCCGCTCGAAGCCCACGCTGGCTACTAGGGCACCCAGGACGGCGAAGACTGCGATCACGATGCTGGCCGAGTGGAATCCGCTGAGCAAATGCCCGGTTCCGCCGGCCGGGGAGCGGATCGCGGAGCTGCCGACGATGACGGTGGCGACGATGGCCACGCCGACGGCGCCGCCGATCTCCCGCATGGTCTCGACGAGACCGGAGGCGAGGCCGGCGGCGGAGTTGGACACACCGGTCAGTGCGCCTACCTGCACCGACACCGCGCCCAGCCCGATGGCCACTCCTGCAAGCACGAACGCGGGGAGCAGGTCTCGGACGTAGCTGGCGTGTGTTGGCACTCGGGTCAGCAGGATTCCGGAGCCGGTGAGGCACAGCATCGCGATGGTGAGCAGTCGCCGCACCCCGAAGCGGGCCATCAGTCCGGCTCCGGTCAGTCCCGCGACCACGAAGGCGACCACCGAGGTCGCCAGCCATGACGCGCCGGTACGGGTGGCGGAGAACCCGAGAACCTGCTGCATCAGCAGAGACCCGAGGAAGATGAAGGAGAAGAATCCGCCGAACAGGAAGAAGGCCATGGTGTTGGCGGTGACCAGCCGCCGGTTGCGGACGATGGCGCTGGGGATCAGCGGCTGGGCGGCCCGACGCTCGTTCCAGAGGAAGAGCGCGAACAGGGCGGCGGACGCGGCGGCGAAGGCCAACGTTGACGCTGATATCCAGCCGTGGTCGGTGGCCCGGTTGACGGCGTAGATCAGTGCGACCAGGGCGGCGGTGACGCTGAGCGACCCGACGGCATCGAAGTGTCCGCGGCGCGCGCGCGGTTCATCCTTGCCGAGGAGCAGCACGGCACCCGCCAGCAGCGCCAGGCCGACCGGAACGTTGAGGAAGAACACCCAGCGCCAGCCGGGGCCGTCGACCAGTAAACCGCTGGTGATCACACCGATCGAGGCCGATGTGCCCCCGACGGCGCCGAAGATGCCGAGGGCGCGTTGACGCTCCTCGTCTCGGGCGAAGGTGACGGCGAGGATCGATAGCGCGGCCGGTGCCATCAGCGCTGCGCCGAGACCTTGGGCGCCGCGGGCGGCGATGATCAGAGCCGACGAGCCGCCGAGTCCGGCCACCAGCGACGAGCCGGTGAACAGCACCAGCCCGCTGATCAACACTCGCCGACGCCCAACCAGGTCGGCCAGCCGCCCGCCAAGTAGCAGGAAGCCGCCGAGGAAGAGGCCATAGGTGATGACGAGCCACTGCAGGCTGCTCTCGGATAGGCCGAGGTCCTGCTGGATGGCGGGCAGTGCCACGTTCACGATCGCGATGTCCAGCACGACCATGAACTGCACGATGCAGGTGAGGGCCAGTATGAGGGCCTTGTGTGTCGATGTGACGGGCATGGGGTCCACCTCCAGGGAGTTCGCAGATTGAAGTTTAGTTGTTTTTAGCAACTAGACTTCACTTTGTCAATCGAGTTGAGCTAGACTCGGGGCATGAGTCGCGACTACCAACAGTTCTGCGGGCTAGCGCACGCCCTCGAGCTCGTCGGGGGGCGGTGGAGCCTGCTGATCGCACGCGACCTGCTGAGCGGGCCCAAGCGCTTCACCGACCTGCGCGCCGGACTGCCCGGCATCCCCACCAACGTGTTATCCGCACGCCTGCGCGAGCTGGAGGACGCCGGCGTGGTCCGCCGACAGGTGCAGCCCCGCCCGTCGTCAGGGATCGGCTATGAGCTGACCGAGTACGGCGCAGCCCTGGAGCAGCCACTGATCGCGCTAGGCATGTGGGGCGCACGCTCGATGAGCGCACACCGAGACGGCGCATTCAGCAGCATCCACGCGCTCTCACTCGGGCTGCGGGGCATGTTCCACCCCGACCAGGCCCGCGGCCGCACCCTTCGCTACGAGCTGCGCATCGATGGACAGTCCTTGGGAGTCGCGATCGACGACGGAGCACTGCACTTCGACAAACCGGACGGATCGACGACCCGCGTCGTCGTCGAGACAGACTCCGACACCATGTTCGCGATGCTCACGAAGCGCCTCACCCTCCGCGCGGCACTCTCCTCCGGCCGCGCCACCACCGAAGGCAAGCGCACCGAAGCCCAGCAGTTCTTCGAGATCTTCAACATAGACGAGGCCGACCTCATCGCCCATGGATGAAACCGCAACCCGTGTCTAGGGCGGTGTGCTGAGGCGACGTTGATTGCGGTGCTTTGTCGCGTGGCGGTTCAGGACCAGCTGCGGCGGGCGCCAGGAGCATTAACCTGTCGCAGCCGATCCACAGTTACGTTATAGTCCGTATCGGAACGGATAAGGAACCTCTCGGTGGAGGCTGCCGTGGATCGTGCCGCCGGATCTCGCTCCGACGCCGGACGCGACCGGCACGCTCGCGGCACCGCCTTGGCGCTGCTGGCGTTCGCCATGCTGATCGTTTCACTGGATCAGTACATCGTGGTCGTGGCGCTGCCGGACATTGGGCGTGACCTGGGTTTCTCGGCCCAGACCCTGCAGACGGTGGTCACTGCCTACGTCGTCGCGTCGAGCGGGTTCCTCCTGCTGGGCGGGCGCACTGCTGACCTGCTCGGGCGGCGGCGCGTGCTGGTGACCGGATTGGCGCTGTACGCATCAGCGGCGCTCGCCGGCGGGCTCGCGCAGAGCCCGGCGATGCTGCTCGGCGCACGCGCGGTCCAGGGCTTGGGCGGTGCCGTCGTGTTTCCTGCGACGCTGGCCCTTGTCAACGTCACATTCCCGGAGGGCCGGGCACGCAACCGCGCGCTGGGCGTCTGGGGCGGGGCCGGCGCTGCTGGTCTGGTCGTCGGCGTGCTGCTCGGCGGTATCCTCACTCGCGCGTTCGGGTGGCAAGCCGTGTTCCTGATCAACGCCCCGTTGGCCGCCGCGGCCTTGCTGCTGGCGTTCCCGCTGCTCGACGCCGATGTCCGGCGGGGGAGTGGCCGCTCGTTCGACATGCCGGGCGCGCTAAGCGCGGCCGGGGCAATCAGCCTGCTCGTGTTCACTCTCGTGCGAGGTCCCGAGGCCGGCTGGGGCTCGACGGTCGTGCTGGCCACCGCAGGGGCGGGGCTGGCACTGCTCGCCGGCTTGGTGCTGATTGAGCGGCGAGCCGCCGATCCCCTCGTACCACCGGCGCTGCTGAGAAACCGCAACGTCATTGCCGCCGCCGCGCTCGCGGCGATGTTCGCCGCGACCTTCGGCTCGGTGCTGTACTTCCTGTCGCTCTACCTGCAGAACGTCCGCGGCTACGACGCCCTCCGGACCGGGATGGCCTTCCTGCTACCGACGGCCGTCGTGGTGACGGGCTCCACGGTAGCCGGGCAGTTGGTGACGCGCTTCGGCCTGCGGCGCACACTCGTCGCGGCACTGGCGGTAGGCGCGGTCGGTGCCGCCGCGCTGGGACTGGCGATGACCGAAGACAGCTCGTATCCCGCACTCATGCCAGGTCTGGTGCTGCTGAGCATCGGCGACGGCGTCGTCTTCACCGCGATGTTCATCGCGGCGGCGACGGGCGTGGCCGACGGGCAGCAGGGCATCGCCTCCGGCCTGGCGTCCACCGGATCCGGGGTCGGCGCGGCGTTCGGCCTGGCTGTCCTGGTCCTCATCGCGAATCACGGCGCGGGAACTACGGGCGGCGCCGGGCTCGCTACGGCTCAGGGCATCCGGACGGCGGTCTTCACGGTGGCGGTCGGGATCGTCCTTACCCTGCTGGTTGCCTCAACACTGCGTCCGGCCACCGGTTCCCCGGCCCGCGACGCCGCTCGCCCGCGCGGGTGTCAGCCGTGCTGATGACGACCGGCGGCGTTCACCCGACGGCTGTGTTCGAGCAGGCGCGGGTAGTTGGTCGCGATGCCCTGCATCAAGGCCGTGACCGCGCGCTCGATCTCCTTATTGCTCGTCCTCGCGTGACCGAACAACGCACGGTAGTAGACCAGCGATCCGAGCAGGTCCACGATCAGGTCGAGGTCAACCTGCTCCCGCAAGTCGCCCCTATGGTGCGCGCGGTTGAGGGTCTCTTTCACGGCCGCGCGCGGTGGATCAAACAGCGTAGTCATGAAGGCCCGCTGCAGCTCCGGATCGTTCGCGCAGTCGGCCAGCAAAGGACCGAGCACATCGGGAGTGATCCGACGGAATACCTTCACGAAGACCTTAAGGCATTCCTCGACGTCGCACAGTGTGCAGCCCGTGTCCGGCGCGCGGGCGCTGCCCAACCGCATGCCCAACGCGGCCAGAACAAGCTGCTGCCGGGTCGGCCAGCGGCGATAGATGGCCGGCTTCGTCGTGCCGCCCCGCCGCGCAACCTCGTCGAGGGTCAGCCGGCCGTATCCGGATTCGCCTAACACGGCGAGCGTTGCCTCGAGCACGGCTGCGTCGATCAACGGGTCACGCGGGCGGCCGAGACGAGGGCCTCTGCTCACATCGTCTGACGCGGGGTGCACAAGCGAAAGTATAGGTGCGGTTGGGCCCGGTGTTCCATTCCAGCTCGGAACATAATTGATGTTGCGGTAGGTGTGTCCGATCTCGGGGCACAGAGTGTTTATTCGCTGCGGTGCAGGGTGATGTTCGCGTTGTGCCGGTCACTCCTGGTGCAGGTTGATCAGGTTGCCGAAGCTGTCGGCAAGGACGGCGTCGATGCCGCCGTAGTCCATGCGTGTGGGTTCTTTCACGAATACCACGCCGAGGGCTTTGAGCCGTTCGGCGTCGCGTCGGCAGTCTTGGGTGCGTAGGGATAGGGCGGGGCGGCCGGGGTCGTGGTTTGCTTGTCGGAACGCTCGCGCAGGTTCGTCGGCGAGCCGCAGCGCGAGCTCCACACCGTCGGGTTCTTCAGGGGACACTACGGTCAGCCAGCGCTCGGTGTCGGTGTAAGCGGCGTCGTCCTTGACCCGAAGACCGAGCACCGCCGTGTAGAACCGCTGGGCTTCGTCCTGATCGTCGACGAAGACGCTGATCAAGCCGATACGCATCTGAGGCTGCCTTTCCTGGCGGTCGAACACAGGGGGAACCCTGCGTCGCTTGGGGTATTGGATGCGCTGGTCCGCGGCCGCTCAGGCGGCCAGTTGGACCTGCGCATCGGCGGCGTAACGCAGCGCGAACCCGAACTCGGTGACGGCGATCGCCACCGCGGCCGGGCCGACCTCGATCCCGCGCACGTGCAATGACCAGTCACACTGCCGCACGATGTCGCCGGGATGCAGGTCACGGGCGAGCACCTGCCGATCGTGCCCGACCCGCGCGGAGTGCGCGCGGTCAGGCGTCTGGACGGCTCGGCCCGGGTCTGCTGGCTGCAAGGTCAGGATGCTGATATCGCTCAACATTTGCCGAACTCCTTCCAGCTGACCCCGATGTCTAACCCCCATGCTCGACTGTCGACGGACGCCGCCGCATCGCCGCAGGGGTGGATTCGAAACTCCACCCACAGACGTAGACGCGGCATCTGCAGCAGTCGCTGCGCGTCAATGACCCTGGCGGGACGGCTACTCGTCGTTGAGCGGATCGGGTCTCCAACCGGCGAGTTTGGCGTCGCGCAGCATGTACGAGCAAGCTCGCGCTGCCTGTGGAACCTGGCTGGACCGACGACAGCGCCGCGACTAACTGCCGGATCGTTGTCTGGTAACTGCCGCGTCAGCGCCGCGGACGCCGGCCAGGCGGAGGCACGGTTGCTCAGACGCCGAGTGCCTCGATGACGAGTCGGGCGGCTGCGGTGCCCGAGTATTGCTGTTGACCGGTGATCAGGTTTCCGTCCCGAACGGCGTGCGGCCAGAAGCGGCCGGCGACGATGAAGTTCGTTCCTGACAGCGCCTTGGCCTCATCCTCGATCCGGAACGGTTGGATTTTCTGCCCGACGTAGTTGTCGGCGAAGTCTTCCTCGGAGTTCGCGAAGCCGGTCCACGTCTTGCCGTCGACCAGCAACCGTCCGTCACGGAGGCGAACCCTGAGCAGCACACACGTCGCGTGGCAGATGATCGCCGTAATCTTGCCGGCTTCGTAGCTGTCACGGACCAGCGCGTGTACCCGCTCGTCGCGGAAGAAGGTGTACATCGGGCCCTGGCCACCGACCAGCAGAACCGCGTCGTAGCTCGTCAGATCGACGTCCGCAATGGCCTTGGTGGACTCGATCAACGCAGCGTGGCGCGGCGAGTTGATGAAGCCAAGGCTGAGCAAGTCGTCGGCCGAATAGCCGCTCGCGTCGCGCGGATCGCTCCAGGAATCGGCGCGCAATGCGCCGCCGTCGGGGCTCGCGACCTCAACCGTGTACCCGTGTTCGACGAACTCCCAGTATGGGTGGGTCAACTCCGACCACCAGAAGCCGATCGGCCATCCGGTTTGTTCCGATGTTGCGGGGTTGGACACGACGATCAAGACGCGCTTGGGATGCTCCGGGTCCCTAACACTGATCTGCCCGCTCATGCGATCACGCCCTTTCCAGGTGGCGGGACAATTACCTACTCGGCCGCGCCGGTCGCTACCCAGCGCTCGAACGTCTGCAGCTTCGGTTGATCCCAGGGATCGTCACAGGGCATCGAGCCGCTCTGCAATCGCTCGAGAATGGCCTTTGCATTGGCCTTGACGTCGGCGTAGCTCCACAGGTCGAACGCGAAACTCATAGACTGCCGGTCGCGGGCGCGGAAGAGCGGCTTGACGTGGCGGCTGAAACTCACGCTGTCGTCGGGTCCGGGCGGGGTGGTCGCCACCTCGCCGTCTTCCGTCGCGTCAGTCGACTCTTGGCGCACTGGTCGCCCGGCTACGCCCCAATGCCATTGCGGCGGCCGGGACTCCGACCGTTCGGCTGCGTCAGTGGATGCCTTCTCGGGCATCCGGGAGTCCCATTCGAGAAAGGACGCGAAAGCCGAACGGAATTCGGCGTCTTTCGGCAGACCCGCCTCCTGGGCGCATTGCAGCATGAGGCTGACCCATCGGGCCCGCGCGTCCTCGGTCAGGTCTGCGTCGGCGCCCTGGGAGATCAGCCGGGTCGGCACTCGCCCATCGCCGTATCGGCTGCTGTCGAGCTTCGGTCCCGCGAATACCTCGGCCAGCCAGGCGCCCGCTCGCTCAGGCTGGTCTGGGGGCATGCCCGCGAACAGGCGCGCGAGTTCAGCATCGGCCGGCACGTACTTCTCGTAGAAGAGCTCCATCATCCTGGTCAGCGCTGGTAGGCCGCCGGCCCATTCGAATAGGTTGGGCTCCGAGCCAGGACCGGGCGTCGGGTCCTTGAAGTCCACGTACCAGTGCATGCCGCTGCAGAACGGTTTGTTGAGTGAGTGCCCGCAGCGACATAGTGCATAGTGCTCGCGCGAGCTGCCCGCGGCTCGCGTTACGTCGGCTCCCTCATCGTCCGTAATCGGAATTCCACCGGTGACGCGGTACGGACCATCCAGGCTGACTTCGATGCCTGCAACCCGCCTGTCGTGGTGGTCGACGGTGGCGCGTTCTTCGACGCCGTCGACGGCATAGCTCAGCGCGCCGGACGGACAGCTCCGGACCGCCCGGATGAGGTCATCCAGACGCCCGCCGCTCGGCGTGACGAACGGGTCCGCATCGGCGTGGAACACAGCGGCGAGCCGATCCGTGCAGAAACTCGAGTGCTGGCAGATGCCGCGGTTGTCGAAGATCGTCACCTGCCGGCCGGGGTAGGAATCGCGGCGGTCGGGGACACGTTTAGGGTCTTTGGCCCCGTTGAAGCCGATTCGCGCATGTGTCCCGTCGCAGAAGGGCTTGCTGCTCGATCCGCCACAGCGGCACAGGGCCATCTGTGGCCGGGCCGGCAGCTCTTCTCCCAGCCAGTTGTGCAGATTCTCGACGTTGGTGACGAGGTAGGGCCCGTCGACGGAGACCCGGATGCCGGGTGCCACACGCGCTTGCAGCTTCCTCAGCTCAGCGAGCCTATCGGCTACATTGCCCGGCCCCTGCGTTGTCGCGAGCCGGCAAGCAAGATCCTGCAAGGCGGCTGTTGCCTCGAGCAGGCCAGCCGGTGCGCTCGGCGCTGCGCGCAGTCGGGTGGCCGCTTTCGTGACCTCCCACAGCTGCGGGCCGAACGACGCGCCGTTCGCGGGCGCTTCGGGTTCTTGCTCGCCCGGCGCGGCTTCGCCGCGTGTGTCCGCGCGCGGAAGCGATTCGGCCAATGGCCGCAGCACGCTGTCAACCAGGCGCGCCAGTACGGCGGTCCCGGCATCCGCCGCCGCCGCGGCCCGAGCGAGCGTGTGCACGTCGGCCACCAGGCTTCTCAGTGAGCGCGATGCTGCGTCGTCGCTGTCGGACTGCCGCGACGACCTCGCCAGATCGCCGGCTCGTACCAGCAGCGCATCCACCTCGGGTCCAGTCGCCGATGCGGCATGCGCCGCAGGCCGGTCATCCGCCCACCGGCTGGTGCTGCCCCAGTCCGGGAAATGGGCCGCGAGTGAGTCGGCAAGTTCGTTCAGCGCGGGGCCGATCGGCGTGAGCCCCGCACTCACTCGGGGTCCACCTTCGCCGCGAACGCGCTCCGCGTAGTCAGCCGCTTCGCGCAGCCGCTCCTCCAGCAGCGCCCATGCCGCTGCGCGGTGCGGCATCAGGTAGTCAGTCTCGTAGAACAGCTCGAAGCTGGGTCCCGCCGTGCGTCCCGGATACTCCGGGCCCGCGGGAAGCGTCGTGATCAGATCACCAAGCGGCTTGATCACCCGGAACATGAGCCCGACGGTCAGATCGGCCAGCGTTGCCAGCTGGGTATCGCTTTCCTCGGTGTGGGCGAAGTAGCGCTCCAGGGTTTGCAGCAAGACCTCATACGCGACGTTGAACAGATCGGTGCAGTGGGCGGTCACGGGTTCGCTGATCAGCGGCACATCGGCATGTTCCGATGGCCGAACATTGACCGCGATCACTGGGCGAACCGGATCGAAGTCCGGGTTGGCCGCTCGCATGGTCTGGTACTCCTCGAGTATCTTCACGAACTGGCCGAAGTGCGCGCTCTCCCAGTGTCCGAGTGCTCCTTCGCCTTGCTCGAGGATCTCCTCCACGGCGCGCCGCGCCGACGCCAGATCGGTCACGGCCACGAGTCCCGGCCACTGGAAATTGGCCGACGTGGCCTGCGCGCGCGGCGGACCGACGAACAGCCAGCGCTCGCCGAACTTCTCGGTCAGATGCGCCAGCCCATGCTCGATCGAGCGGTACAGGTGGCCCACTGTCGCGAAGTCCTGCAGCCGCGGGACGATGTCGTACGCCCCCATCAGCGGCTCCGCGTTGCCGAATGCAGCCAGCCCTTGGGCGTCATCCAAATCCATGCCCTCGGGCCGCTCGAGGAACATGAAATGCCGCAGCGCCTGCTCGCCGAACGGCAGCAACGCCAGCTGCACCCCAGCCGGGTAGTGATTGGCGGGCTGCGGAAGATTCGGCCGAGGCAAATGCGGCGCGGCCCCCACTGCGCTCAGCAGGTTATGCACGAGGGCGAGGTGCAGCATCTCCTGGGTGGCGACGTGCGAGATCTGCCGTCGCCACCGGGTGACAGCATCCAGTTCGGTGTCGGACAACCCTTCCTCGGCTCGCTGCTTCAGCGAGAACGCCGCGAACAGGTACTGGCACATGATGCCGTGCTCGAGCTCCGCGGCCTGGCACAGCATGTAGATCAGGGCTTCACGATGCTCAATCACGAACGGCATCTCCGGGGCAGCCGTTCCACCGCGCGTCCGAATGACCTGCGCCAACCTGCCGACTGGTTCCGACGGTGCACCAGAAGTGCCCGCAATGCCATCCATGAACGCTCCTCAGGTTCGGCAGGGCCGCATCATCGATGCCACGAGAAACAATTCGACGCGGGAGGGCCGCCGTTGCTTGCTGTCTCATGCTGGACGGACGCGCAGCCCGAGTACAAGGGCATTTCTCCTTGTCGTTCAACAAGTATTCCTTGTCGCTGGGTCCTGCTCCGCGTAGCGTGTGGGGAGCCGTGAGTGCTGATCGGGACCTCGAGCTGCGTCAGTTGCGGACATTCGTTGCTGTGGCGCGACATCGCAGCTTCACCCGCGCCGCCGACGATCTGCATATCGCGCAGCAGGCGGTCAGCCAGCAGATCAAGGCACTGGAACGCTCCCTCGGCGTCGCGCTGCTACGACGCAGCTCGCGCCGCGTCGACCTCACCGCCGAAGGCGCCGTCTTTCTCGCCGATTGCCGGCGAGTCCTTACGGCCGCCGACCGCGCCACACGCAGAGTCAAGGCGGCAGCACGCGGCGAAGCCGGCACCGTGCACCTGTGCTACACCCTCACCACCGTCTGGGACACCATTCCTCGGCTACTCGCGCGGATTGCAGAGCGCCACCCGCAACTCAGAGTCGAGGCGCGGGAGGTGTTCGGTGGCGATATTCCCGACCTGCTGCTCGCCGAGGGCTGCGACCTCGCCGTGGCTCCGATGACCGCCTACCCGCGCGGCTTCCGGCGCCGGATCATTCGCCGCGAGCCGTTGTGTGTTGCCGTCAGCGAAACCGACGCCCTCGCGGGGTCGAAGCGAGTCGATCTTGCGCGCCTGCGCAACCGGCGTTTTGAGGTGTGGCCACGCGAGATGGCCCCCGGCTTCTACGACACGGTCGTCGGCGCGTGTCGCGACGCCGGCTTCGAGCCGGCCCTCGACGAGAACGCTGCGGGCAACATGGTGTGGGGCTACCTGGCACGCGGCCGCGGCGTTGCGCTGATCAACAGCTCGCTTGCCGAACAACTCCCGAGAGGCGTCACGCTCATCGAACTTGCACCACCTGGCGCAGTTCTCACTTACGAGGCGGTCTGGCAGCGCGGTGACATTCCGGCGATCGATCGCGTCCTCGACGTGGCGGCCCAACTCGCCGGCGAGCAGAACTGGTAACGGACCGAGGCCGGGGGGTTGGGCTCGAACCCGGCTCCGTGACCTCTCGGGTGCCGGTTGGATGTGCACTAGGGCCAGCCTGCGCCGGGTTTGCTGACCTGGGTGGTGAGCACTTGGCCGCTGCCGGGTTTTACCATGTCGGGATCGGTCATGCCTTGCCATTCGGCGGCCACGATGAACAGTGTCGCCGTGTCGGGACCGCCCAAGGCGCAGGCAAATGCGCCGCGATCCAGTTCAATGCTTTGCAGGGCTGTGCCGCCTTCGGCGACGCGGACGCACCGCTGGTTGGGTACGTCGGCGTACCAGACGGCGTTCTGCGAGTCGATGCAGATGCCGTCCGGGACGCCGTCACCCAGGTCGGCCCATTGGCGTCGGCTGGATAGCCCGCCGTCCTCGTCGATCGTGAAGGCCACCAGGCTGTGTCGATACGAGTCGGCGATGATCAGCGTGGAGTTGTCGGGAGTCACCGCCATGCCGTTGGGGAACGCGATGTCGTCGGCCACCTGGCGTACCGATCCGTCTGCGGTGGCCAGGTAGACGAATCCGGGTTTGAACGATTCTCCGGCCATCGGATTGAAGCCACTGCGGTTGACGTAGGCGTTACCGCGACCGTCGGCCACGATGTCATTCCAGCCTCCCTGGCCGAGGTCGGCATGGGTGACCAGGCGCCCGTCGGGCTCTTTGCGCAGCAGCCGCCCCTCCGCGGAGGAGACGATCAGCAGTCGGTCATCTGGGAGCCACGCGGTGCACAGCGGGATCGACTCCACACGCGCGATGATCTCGGTGTGCCCGGCGAGATCGACGGCGATGACCTCACCTGCCGACCAGTCGGAGAAATACAGGCGGTCGCCGTGCCAGCGCGGCGACTCGACCAGGCCGCGACCAGAAAGCAGGGTCCGGACCTCGTTCATCAGGATTACAGCCCTTCTCGTGTACTGACGTGACGGCAGCGCCCGACGAGGCGCAGCACTGACGCTTCTCGAGATCAACAGTCGAACGTCGCCGTTCCGCCGCGGGCAGCGATCGTTCAGGTATTAGCAGAACGCACAGGTTGGCACTACCGGAAATGGGTGTCCTCTCGGCGACGAGGCCAGCTCACCCCAGATTGGGCGCGTTGGTGGAGGTCGGCGGTTACGTCGACGTAGTCGCGATCGAGTGTTCATGGATTGACGCCACGTCGCGAAAACACTTTGCACGGCTACCGGGACGGGAGTGAGGATGTCCGATAAGCATGCGGGCCAACCGTCGCGGCGGGTGGCGGTTGAGCGTGGTAGGGACCACGCTCCTGCAGACACGGCAGATGCTCGCCCGCCGCGCATCGCGTGATGTCTCGGCAGGTTTCCTGCCCTCCTATGCCGGCGGTTACGCGATCTGGCTGACCTACGGGCTCAGCACGGCAGCCTCGCCCTCATCGTCGTGGACGCCGTCGGCCTGCTCTGCGCCGGGCT
>Ga0126373_10001347_pt1 | contig 17390 bp, 8 predicted proteins | sample PanSoiMetPlot_11_FD_92545 | JGI IMG/M metagenome (GOLD analysis project Ga0126373, IMG submission 92545) | Tropical forest soil microbial communities from Panama - MetaG Plot_11 | ecosystem: Environmental > Terrestrial > Soil > Tropical forest > Bulk soil | place: Panama | collected 2016-02-17 | reverse complement strand
GCCCGGTGCTGGATGTCGAACACCTCACCATTGGTGTCGATCAGACCGGGTTGCCCCGTGGCACGCCACTGGTCGGCGAGCATGTCACGGGCGTAACGCTGGACGGTGCCGAGTGAGGCCTTGCGGTTGCGCTTGTTGCGCTTCAGCAGGTCCTCGGACAGCTCGGGTATGAGATCCCACCATCCCGATTCCCAGGTGCGGGTCGACGGGTTGTCGTCGGCCCATTTGTGGAAACCATCGACCGCCTCCTGAAACGCTACAGCGCTGCAGTGAAACAGATCGAGGGTGACGGCGGGCGCCCAGCCGGGCGTAGGCTCAGCAGTGTGAACCATAGTTTCCTCCTCAAAAGCGTCGAGCGACAGAATGTCTGTTGACGCACGCGCAGGCTAGGCCTGCATAATGAATGTCGTCAAGCAGTTTTAGGGCGTATATTTCCACTCGTGAAACGCCGTGAAACTGCGTGATGCGTGCGGATGCAGCGGGACACAGGCGGATACAGATGGACGAGAAATCAGCCTTCCGAGAAGCGCCAAAGAGCCTGCGCAATCCGCGCGTGACGGTGCTGTTTTCCGATGAGGCGATGGAATGGATGGAAAAAGAGGCCAGAAAGCGCTCTACCTCGATTGCCGATCTAATCCGACGAATTGTCGACGAAACGCGCGGCTCGTTTATCCGTCATCGATAGCACAGCAGCCTGCTGCAAAAACCGCTATAGGCCGGAATCGGTCTCAAATTTTTTGGGGCGATTTTTCCCGAATCCTGACCTATTAGGCGCGCGCCGGCCGGCCCAGGCGCGCCCGGGATTTTCGACGTGAGGATGTCATCCCATGATGACCGACGCAGAGTTTCGCGACTATATCCGCAAGGGATTTGGCGGTGATGAAGGCCTGATCGGCGGCTACCTGCAGTGGTATTCGACCAGGCCGCCACAGGTGCGGGCGCTGATGCGCGAGTTCCCGATCGGCGACAAGGTGCTGATGGGAGCGCAAATCCTTTTCATCATCGGCTACACCGAAAACGACATGCTGATCGTCTCGCCGGTCGATCCGAAGAGCGACGACTGTAATGAGGACGAGATGCGGGCTCGCCGTGAGTATCTCTGCGCCGATCATCTGCGCGGGAATGAGTGCAGTCACGATCACGGCACTGCGGTCCTCAATCCTCGCTCTCGTCGTCGTTAAACTGCTTCTCCAGCCCGAACAGATCGAGGATCAGGGGCGAGAGCAGGATCAGCAGCACGGTGATGGAGACGAGCACCTCTAAGGCGGTGATGATGACGCGAGCGACCGGCTGCTCTAGCAGGACCTCCATATACCCTAGCCAACCTCTCGGTTAGGATAGGCCCGGTCGACCAACCGATGGAGGGGACCGTGCGCAGACTGATCCCGCTTGGCTTCGCTCTTCTGCTCGGCGCCTGTGCCCCGACCTGGGGCGAGCAGCCAGCGCCAGTTCCGCCACCCGTCGCGGTTGCATACACGCCGCCACCGCCAGCCCCGTACGTCGCGCCGTCTTACGGGCGCCCTTACCTCCCGCCCGCCGACGTGGTGGTCCGGCCACACCACGCCCGATACCACCGGCATTACCGCCACCACTACCACCACCGCGGCTACGTGCAGGCGCGGGCGGTGCACCATCACCGCCGGTCGATGACCAACAGCGGCGGCCTGCCGAAAGCTACGGCGCAGTAGTTGACTTATAAATCAACCCGGGTTGGCTAAAAGCGAAAGCCGAATACCGCCAGCCCGAGCAGCGCGAACAGCAGCATGTAGAGGACGTGCGACGACCACGTCCAACCAGCCCACGGTGAGCCAGGCCATGGGTGCAGGATCATTCCGAGCACCCAGAACACGATGAATAAGACGAGCAGAACCATTTGGTCCTCCCTCAACCGTGGTAGCCGCTGTAGTCGTCGATCGCTCGCTGGGTATTCGGGCCCCACAAACCGTCTATGGTGCCGGCGTTGTAGCCCATGTGGTTGAGGCCGAGCTGCAGCATGCGAATCGCCGGCTTGACCACGTCAGGCCGCGGCGGCAGCGGTGTTCCATCGTCGAGCCAGGCCGTGAGGTCCTCGATGGTGATCGGTGGAGCGAGCTGATCGAGGTCGACATGACCGGCGATGCCCGGCACGCTGCCGCTGTCGCTCGACTGCCAGATCGCCCAGCAGTTCCGCCAGTCCGGGTTCGCATCACCATTCCACGCCGGTAGTTTCAGCCCCGACTGGCTGGTGTACTCGGGAAAGACGCGCGGCCACAGCCCGATGCGCGGCGTCGGTGTCGCCGGCGGATACAGTCCGTAATAAGCGGTGCCTTGCCGACTGAAGCGAGCCTCGTACGCATCCATCCACGCCTCGACGATGCTCGTCGGCACACCATTCTGCTCCCAGTCGAGCATGATCACGGCGCCATCGAGGGCATCGAAGCACTGCTGCATGCGGGCACTGGCATCGCTAGCGTGCAGGAAGACGTAACCCATCAACGGCATGGCGACGGCACGCGCGTTAGCCAGGTTCTCTTTGAAGTTCGGGTCGGGGCTGTCGCCTTCCCAGGCTTTGATCATGACAAACTGGATGCCGCTCGCCTGCATCTGCGCCACGTCGGGTGGGTGGGTGGTGTTGGGCGGGCTCTGATAGTGCGAGTAGTCGCAGCCGCGTACGGTCATTTTTCCTCGCCTAGTTTTTTCGCCACCGTCGCGCAGTCCTCGGCGACGGCAAAGACCCGGCCATTGGTCATCACGACCACGCATTTAACTCCCTCGATCCAGTCGCCAAGCTTGGCGATCGGCGCGCGCAAACTACTGACTTCGGCAGCGTTAATGTGAACAGTTTCCCCAGCCGGACCATGCAGTTCGATAAAGAGAAGGACCAGCGCTTCGCAGATCATGGCGACGATAAAGCGAACGGATTGGTCGATCTGACCGCGCCCGGGTAGCGCATCATATCGACCGCCCGCATCCGCTGCTGCGTCGCTGAGCCCATCCCCGGCATCATCCGCTCCGCAACCTTCTTGTTGATCTGACTGCGCATCATCGAGGCGATGCTCGGCTTGAGGACACCAGCCTCGATGCCTTTGCCGATCTGTTCGTGCGCCGCCGCCATCGCCGACATCGCCGCATCCTGGTTGCCGGCGTGCAGCAGGTTGGCGATCTCATTTTCCTTGCCGGAGATGTAACTGCGGTAGCTTGCCTCCGTCTTGAATTCGCGCTCCGTTTGCCACCGCTCTTGCGCCCGCGACCGTGGCTGAAAGCCGGCGAGAACCTTGGCCAGTTCACCCGGGTCGCGGATCGGCCGCAGCGGCGTGCCGCCTTTCGCCGTGAGATCGGTGAGCTCCGGATACATGTACTGCATCGGATGCTTGATGCCGTTCGGCAGCGCCTCTACCCAGGCTGCCCGATAATAATTCTGGTCGGTCGCCTGGCCGCTGCTGATCCGCTCACCGGCACGCTCAGCGGTACCGACAATCAGCGATGGCACGGCACCGAGGATGCTGATCGGCGAGCGGAATTCGCGGCCGATGATATCGCCAAAACCGATGCCACTGAGATCGACACCAAGATCGGGGCCGTGCTGGATGGTCTCGCTCCAGCCCGGCGCGATGGCCTCCGCCAGATCGCGGACGTATTCATCGATACCCGGGAAGCTTTTGTCGATCTGCTTGCCGATAAAGTCAGCAGCGCCGGTGATGTCGGTGAAGAACGGCAAGGCCGCGAGCCCGCCGAGGCTACCCATCGCCGCCAACATCAAGCCCGCCGTCGCTTTACCTTCAGGGCCGAGCCGCCACATCGCCTGGTTCAGGTTCGAGATCAGCCCCGCCTCGTAATTGTGGAACTGGAACATCACTTGGCCGAGCTGCGAGCGGAACAGCGGCACCGAATTGAGGGCGCCGCTGATGCCGACCGTCTTGTTCACCATGAACTTGGCAAACTCGATCGAATTCTTCTGCGCGGCTGACATCCCGTCCCACAACTGGTCGCGACCCCAGACGCGGTTGATCCCTTCCATGCCGTAGCGCTGTGCCATCTTGTGCGCCGAGATAAACATCGCCGCGCGCACCGCCTGGTCCATCGAGGCGACGGTGCTGCCCCAGATCGTCTCAATCCGGCGCAAGAGATTGGCGCGTGGGGTCAGAGCCGACTCGGTACCGCTGCGCAGCACCGCCGACATCTCCTCGAAGGCATGCGAGTGCAGCGTGCCGTCAGCGATCGCAGCACGCAGACCGGCGGCCAAGGCCGGATCGCTGCGCTCGAAACTGGTGGCGAGGTGCTCGAGGTCAATGAACATGCCACGCTGGAGATCGCCGCGCATCGAACCCATCGCCTGACCCAAAGCGCCGATCCAAGCCGGCACGGCAGCGGCACGGCCCCCTGGACCAAAGGCAGTGCCGAGCATCGGGATCCCGCGCAGCGGACCGTGCAATAGGATTTTCACCATCGTCGCCGCGTTGCCGCCGAGCAGCAGGTTGAAGGCCATGCGCTTGGCATAGTTCAGCGGGCCGGCAGTCGGGTTGTCCCAGTCTTCCTTGCGCCGGTTCCAGTCACGCCACCAGGCTTGGGTCAGCGGATCAGGATGATCGGTCTGGATCTTCAGGTCGGCGGCTTGGATGGTTGGGCGCCACCGTAGATCGGCTGTCGTGTGCGCTGCCCAGTTGAGGTAATGCTGGGTCGACTGCAGGAAATCAGTGCTGTAGCCGGCGATGTTCTCGCGCTGCTTCATAAAGCCGGCGACCCTGGCATCACGCATCTCACGGCGCAGGATGCCAAGCATGTCGTCATAGGCCTGGCCGGCCCGCGCCGCCGCATCCTCAGGCGACAGACCCGACTCGCGGAATTCTTTTGCAAACCGACCCTTCGCGTCGCTGCTGATCAGCAGCATCAGCCGATCGATCAGCGGCATGCTGAGGTCGCTCACCGTATTGCGAAACGCGTTACGGTCCATCATCCAGCCATGTTCGATCTGGTACTGGTCTTCGGGGAACATTTGCCGGAGCCGGGCAAGCTCGTTGTTTATCGTGGCGGTACGGTTCTCCATGACGCCGCCGAGGAATTTCTCGAGACCGGAGCGGGCATCGATCATCCCGAAATAGGTGGTCGGCTTGGCGCCGGTGCCGTCCCACTGGTTGACCCTGCCATCACCGGGGACGATCGGCTTGACCCGGAAGAAGTAGTCGCCGAAACGCATAAACGGCACGTAGTTCTGCTGCCGGTGGTAATAGAACAAGGCCAAGGCGTCAGAGGCCAACTCCAGCCGAGCCGCCAGTTCCGGATTGATTGCCCGGTTCTCCTCGGCCAGGCCGCGCAGCACCCGGGGATGCGTGCCGTACTGGGTGGGGACCTCGAACTGCTCGGCGATGGCCTTGGCCATGTCGGCGTAGGAGGCATCGAGCACCCGCCGTATCGCCTTAAACATCGCGACTTCTTCGGGGTTGGTCAGTTCAATAGCTGACCCGACCGGTGTGTGCTGGACCTGGTGCAGCGCCGAGTTCGTGCCGCCATTGACCACCCGTAAGGTCGCCGCATCCATGTCGAGCCGGGCGCCGGTGAGCGAGGCGATCTCGGCGAAATTAAAGACGCGCTGCCACTGCTCGGGCGTTTTCCCCTCCGGCAAGATGCCTTTGTAACTGCGCAGGAGGGTCGCTGCCTCTTCCCATCGTCCCTTCTCGGCTGCGGCCTTGGCCCGGCTCAGCGGATCGCGCGCCGCCATGCCGAGGAACGTCGTCATCTGCGAGGTAAACCAGTTCAACCAGTAACGGCGCTCGAGACTTGGCACCGCGTTCAATGCCTTCAGCGTGTTGAGGAACCGCTTGGTGCCGCCGGGACCCCACCAGCGGGCGCCGTCGCGGAACACGGTGTCGAGCTCATCATCGACGCCGCCTTGGGTGTCGCGCCGAGCCCTCTGGTTAAAGGTGCGCGGCTGATCATCACCCATTACCGCGTCGCGCAGATCCTGCTCGAGTTTCGACGTCGGTCTTGACCGCTCTGCCGCAGCCCGGTTGACCCGCTCGATCGGGTCGGCGCCCCACATCCGATTGAGCACACCGCGGAGCTCGGAACTGACTGGCTTACCGAGCCCCACCGCAGTGCTGTAGATCCGCTGCAGCCATTCGCGGAACGCCTGGAAGGCGCGGCCAAGCGCGCCCTCGGGGGGCACACCAGACCGGGCCCACGCTTCATTCGCTTTGGCGAAAGCTTCGTGCGACGCGTCGGAAATCGGTTCTCCCTGTTTGATGCCGAAGGTGTCACGGATGATCTCGGCATCACGCTTGAGCCAATCCGGCGCGTCGGGATGCTCGGCATAGCGCAGGCGGTCCTCGAGGAAAATGTGCGCGGCTTCGTGGATCGGGGTCGACGCATCATGGTTTCCCATGATCTCCATCAGACGCTGGCCGTCCTTAAAGAAAGTGACGCGTCCAGCGGTGCCTGGCTCGGCCGGTCCGACACCAGGCGGACCACCGACGATCTCCCTGAGAAGCTCGGGGAAGTCGTGGGCGTAAAGATATTCAGGGCTGCCGATCTTGCCGTCAAAGGTGGCGGCTAACTGGTCATAGTGACCCTTGACCAGCGTGCCGAACGCCTTCGCCACCTGCGGGTTGATGCCGGCCGCCTCCGCCTGCGCCTGCAGGTGCTTGTCGATCCCCATGCGCTGGGCATCTTCAAAGCGGCGCTGCTGCAGGTCGACCGGGTTAGGTTCACCCGTCGGTGGTGCCGCCCGACCGGACGGCTCAACGAAAGGGCCACTGGCAGCCTGATGAAAGCGGTCGGCGGCAGCGCGATCGTTAAAGATAAAGCCGTCGCCCTCCGGCATCTGGTGCGAGGCCATGTACCGACCGCCGAGCTGCACGGCTTGCGTTGCGAGCTCCTTAAACTTGGGCGAGCCGCGCTCGTACGGGATCCGGACCAACGATACCGGCGCATTGGTCTGCGGGTTGACCGTGTCGATAACCTCGGGCGGCTTTGCCCCCTGCGCATAACTGTTCGCCCGGGGATCGCCGGGCTTGAGCAGGATCGAATCGAGCTTCGCCTTGACCGGTTCATAGCCAGCCGGACCCGGGCCTGGGTCTGGCGCGCCGAGCATGATGTGCTGACTATATTTGTTTCCCCAATCAAACAGCGGCCGGTTCTGCCCGAGCGTCCCCATGTAGACCATTTGGTCCATCTGCTGTTGCCGGGTGAAGGCGGCGAGGCCGCGCTTCTTGGCAGCAGGATTACGGGGTTGCGCCGGCGCCGTTGTCGTCTGACCCGTGTTCGTGTCGACGCGGGTCACATCGGTCTGCGGATTGCCGCGTCCGGCGAGCTCGGTGTGCACCGCCGCGAGCTTCGCCGCCATATGCGGCTGGTCTTGCAGCGCGTCGGCTAACGCTTCGAGCTCATGCGTCGGGGCGTTCTTGTACCGCGCCGCGGCATCCGGATCGACCGCCGCCGTCGTCGGATCCACCGTCGGCTGGGGATGCGGGTCGGTCTGCGGCGGCGGCTTCGGCACCAGGTTCGCCAGGTGATCGGCGACCGGCTTCAGCGAGTCGGAGGAGAACCGCTGCTGCAATCCACTGTAGGCGGCGTTCGCTGCATCAACGCCGTGTTCGGCAAATGCTTTGGTAATCGCCTGCCGGCCGGCCTTGATGTCGGCAGGCTTGGCCGGCGGCAACCCTTCAGCCGCCGTCGGGGCCAGCGAGGCTGCTCCGGCATCCCCGGTCCAGAGCTTCGCCTTGGCCTGGTCGACATTGATTGGCATGCCGACGCCGACGACATCACCGGCCGCATTGCGGACGAACATCCGGTCGTCGCCTTTAGCCTTGGCCTTGCCGACGAGCTCGCCACCCGGCGGCATCGCCGCATTCAGCGCGTCGAAGATCGGCTTCTGCAGTGCGACGTAACTGCCATCCTGTCGGGTGCCGATGACCATGGTTTTGCCGGTGTCATCGGTTACCGTACGTAGCCAGTTCACTGGCGCTAAAGGGAGCTTCGGGTCAGGTGTGGTGACCTTGGAGATCGCGTCCGGCGCGAGCCCCTCACCGCGCTGGGTCGTGGTTTTTAATTTACTCGCGGCGTTGTAGGCGCGCTCAAGAACCGTGCCCTTGACGAGGATATTGCCGTTGCCGAGCCACTGATTGCCGGCGGCGTCGGTGCCGCGGATGACGCTCTTGTCGCGGTTGCCCCCAATATTGAAAACCTGGCCGGCCAGTTTTGGCTCGGGGACAGGATCAGTCCCCTCGTCGTGGATGCGCTGGTCGACCGCAGCCTGGTGCTGGGCGGCTGAATCTTGTTCTGCCTTCTGGCGTGCCGCTGCTCGCTGGTTCCGCTGCTCGCTGGTAAGGTTAGGGTCATACGGGCCGGTGCCGTGGACATAGGACGCCTTGACCGGCGGGCCCTCAGAATTCTGGTACTCGGCTATCGCTGTATCGTGGGCCGCGGTTAGTCTCTCAATCCTTGCCGGGTCTGGGTTCCGCGAATTCTGTTCCCTGGTGAGCGCCGCCTGCGCCGCATACATGCGGTCGGTGATGCCCTTGAATTCAGCCGCGGTAACCGGACGCTTGGCAGGCTCGGCACCTGCGACCGCCGGCTCAACCGCACCGGCTTCTCCAGCAGGACCAACGGCTCCAGCAGGCTCGCCACCACCGGCCTCTTCAGCCGTGGTCGGCATCGCTGCCACCACCTCGTCGGCTGTCGGGCCTGCAGCAGGCTCAGCCAGACCGGCCTTGACCGGATCGAACTCGGCATTCGCGAGCGAGCGGACGTCCTCAGGCGATTTGATCAGACCCTGGTCGTAGAACGGCTTGAGTTGCCCGAGTAATTTCCCCTCTGTCTGCGCAACAAATTTGTTTTGCCCCTGCAGAGCGTCGAAAACACCCTGATAGAACCCTTCGGTGATGCCCTTCCCCATCGCTCCGATAGCGGCTGGGAGTTCATCGGCGCGGATGGCAGTCGGTTCTGCCGATGCCGGGACCGATGTCGGTTCCGCTTGCGCCGCCGCAGCAGCCTGCTGTGTCTCGGCCCGCTTGGCGAGCTCAGCCTCGATGGCGCGCTTGATCATCGCCCCGCGGGCGCTTTGCGCGCCGCTGAGCGTAGCGAGCTGCTCGCGCAGTGACTCATCAGTCTTATTGGCAAGCGCTGACGCTGTTGCGGGATCGATCCCCGTCTCTGCCAGGACTTGTTCGGCAGTCTTAAAGCCGCCCGCTGCTGCTTGCGGCTCCGGTGGCACAGCGGCGGCCGGCGGTTCCTCAACTGCCGCTTCTGCGGGAGCATCGACGATTAATCGGTCGGGGCGCCTGGCGATCTCGGCCGCGCCCATGCTCATGCGACCGCCGCTCGTGAGCGTTAACCCTACCCGTCCCTTCGCGAGGTTCGTTACTGTGGCCTTATTAATATTCCCGCCGTCAGACGTGAGGGTGACCGTGTCGCCCATACTTATCGGCGAACCGGCGCTATCGCTGAATTCAGATGCCGGCACCGCGTCCGGTTGCGCTGCTGCTTCAACGGGTGGCGCTTTGATCTCTTCCTGGATGATCCGGAGCGCCTCTTGCGGCTTCAGCGCTCCGATCTGCGCGTCGGTGTAGCCAAGCGCCTTCAGTTTCGCCAGCACCGGCGCGGTGAAGGCGAATTCAGGCGGCGTCTCCTCGGCTGCGCCAGGCGGCTTGGCCTGCTCTTGCAGTGTGGCCTTAGCCGCCTCTTCCTCTTCGGTAACCTCCTCTTTTGGTGCTCCTTTCTCTTCGGTCTTGGCGATGTCGCCGAGATCAAACAAATCTCGTGGTGCTGCCGCCTCTTCGGTCGGTGCGGCACCCCGTGGCGGTGGCGGCGTGACGATCGCCTCGCCTGACGGAGCGCCACCAGGCGGACGCGGCGGTGGTGTGCCTGGCGGCGTCGGAGCCGCAGCGGCTGGCGGTTCTTCTGTTCCCGGTGGGGCCGGCGGCATGTCGCCGGGCGCTCGCGGTGGTGCCTCGGCCCCCGGCGCAGCAGCCGGTTCAGCCCGCAGCGCCGCCCAATCGAGGGGTGCGCCGGCGAACCTGGCATGGAGCTCATCGGCCATCGACCGGGCGTTGTCTGCTTCGTTCGGGTTCGCATCTGGATGCTCAGCATGGTTGATCATGCTGCGGACCCGCGCGGCGGTAGCCTCATCCATCCCCTCTGGCGGCGTGTATCTCTCGCCCGGGGTGAGCGGCGGCGACGGTAGGGCACCTGGCGGCGCCGCAGCACCGTCGGCTGCGGTCGCTGCAGCAGCCGCCGGATGGGCCCGCCGCATCGGCGACCAATCGATGCCCATCTCAAAGGCCTTCCGGCCCCATTTCGTCGAGTGGCCCGTGAGAAAGCCGATGCCAGAAGCCAGCGCCACGGCACCGGGATCGATCGGCTGGCCCTGCGATGCCTGCGAGACGACGCTGATCGCACCATTGATCCCGGCGGCAATGGACTGGGTGGCGCCGGGCTTCTCGATGATCATCTTGGCGATAGCAGACGCACCTTCCGGTGCCACCTGCCGCAAAGCACCGGGCGTAAAGAAAATAAAGTTCGGTACCGCTTCACCCGCCTGATACCAGTACGGGTGCGCCTCACGCGCCGCCGTCTGCTGCTTCTCCGAAATGCCGAGCGACTCCTTGAGGCTCTCCGGCATCTGCGAGATGACCCAGTCCTGCGCCTTCGAGGCGATCGTCGCGCCGGCCATGCCGCCGGCGATGGCACCAGGGATCGCGCCGGCACCAAAGGCCCACGCACCGACACCGGCACCTAGACCGGCACCGATCGCACCGCCGAGCGCCGGGATTGCACCAAGCTTGGCGCCAGCTTTGGCTGATTCAAAACCGCTCGGCGGCTCGGTGCTCTCCGTCGGACCGTAGAACCCGGTCGGGAATTCAATCTGCTTCCCGGTCCGCAGGTCGGTGCCGTGCGACGGACCGACTGTCTGCGCCATCCGATAGGTGCCAGGATGCTCCTTACTTTCGAGCCTGACATACGAACCTGGCGGCGCGTTGCGCGAGAATTCCTTGAGCTCCTCGTCGGTGTTGCCGAGCCCGGTCGGGATGTACGGGTTCTCTTTGGTCCAGCCGGTGATGTGGATCGGTTGGTTTGGGTCGATCTCCGGCGGTTTCGCGGCCGGTGCCGCGGCAGGAGCTTCTTCCGGACGCGCCGGTGCTGGTGGTGGGCGTGCTCCGATCGTCGCCTGGCCGCCAACATAAATGGGCGCATCGGATGGAATCACCGGTGGCTTGGCCGGTGCTACGCCTGGTGGCGGCGGTGGTGGTCCTTCGCTCTCAACCGGCGGCGTGTCGATCGCGGTAGGGTCAAAGCCTACATCAAGTGGTGGCATCGCCCGCTTCCATTTATGGTGGTGTCGTCTGAGTCGTGGCGACCCACTTGCCGTCCTTCATTATGACGTTCCACCACAGCCCGGTCTTAGTATCATGATACTTGCCGGGGGGCTGGGTGCCGGCCGCGGGACCAGCCGGCGTCGCACCGGGCAACGAGCCAAGCGAGCCCGCAATCTCCCAGCGCCGCATAACATTCTTCTCGGCCATGGCGTTCAGCGTCGCGTCGTCGTAGCCCATAGCGGACTGTTCGGCCTGGATGGTTTTCTTCTCCACCGCGACGTCATGGTTCCATTCGGCTAGGGTCTTGTTGAACGCCCCGGTCGCCCGCTCGATCGCCTTCCTCGGGTCACCGGACAGGGCCATCTCGGCGTCATAGACTTCGCGGAACTTGGACGGCTGCTGCATCCGGCCGACCCCGATATCCGAATCGAAATGCACCTTCCCGGTGTCATAGTCGACGAATGTCCTGCCGGGGCCGATCTGGCCGGTTACCGGATCCCGACCAAAACCAGGAACCCCCAACGCCCACTTAGCCCGACGATCCCGTTCTTTGTCGTCAATCCCCTGAGCTTTCAGGAAGACGTCCCAGCCGTCCTTCAATGCCTTTTCCTGGAGGGTGGCCTGCCCCTGCGCGATCCTGGCTTCGAGCTTTGCCGACTCGGTAATGGCCGTCTGGATCACCTTGTCGTTCTGCTGCTTGATGCGTTCGAGATTGGTCTCGTTCTTGTTGGCAGCGATCTCACGCTGCGCATCTTCCTTGTCGACCGCCATCAGCATCGGCGCACCAGCCTTGAGCGCCTCGATGCCGGCATTCGGTGAGCGCGAGCCAGCCCACGCCAGACCCATCAGCAGCAGTTGCCAACCGTGCCGTGCGAGGAAACCCTCCTCCTTCGGGCTCCCCTTTGTGTTGATCCCAATTTTGTCTAGGGCGCCCTTAAGATCGTTGTAGGTCAGCCCCGGGATGGGCTTGCCGTCGGCGCCGATGAGGTTACCGTTCTCAATCGGGGCATACCCCGCGGCGCCCCCACCGCCGCCGCCGACACCACCGGGAGCGCCGTTATTGGTGGAGAACAGGTTCGGGTCACCTGCATCGCCTCGGCGGATCGCCATCGACAGACGACCATTGTAAGGCTGCCAGGGGTTGAACCCTTCGGCCTTGTAGGCGGCCTCAAAGACCCGGTCCTGCGACTCCGGACTGAAGTCATGGATGCCAAGTTGCGTAGCGTACTTGGCCCATGTTCCGGGTTCGAACTGATAGGCGCCGGCCGCATGCGAGACACCTTGCGGACCAGGCCGTCCCTGCCAGATCGGAAAACCATCTGATCGCATCGGCATCTTCGATAGGTCGACCCCGGTCCATCCCTTGTAGTAGGCACCACCGCTTTCGTAATTCTTCACCAGACCAGCGGCACTAGCGATCTGAGGCGTACTGAAAGTCGGCTTATAGACATAGGCAGGGCTCCCTACAGGAGGCTGCGTGACGGCGCCGGCAGCCGGCTGGTTCCCGGTGGCTGGGGTTCCAACAGACAGCCCCGGTACCGGGCCCGCTGCCGCGGCCTGCCCTGGGGTTAGCGCCACATCACCGGGGCGAGCTCCGCCAGGTCGTGCCGGCATCGTCCCTGCCGCTGCCGCGGCCCCGCCGGTGATCACACCCGGCGCTGCTGTAGCGGGAGCTCCGGCCGTCGCCGCCGGCGCGGCCTGGCCGTTCCAATACTGGCCGACCTGTGCATAGCCTTGGTGGTTGAGATGAATACCGCCAAACTTCGGATCGATGTTCTTCGTCCACTCACCATCAAAGCCGACGCCCTTGTCCTGTGCGATCTGCGCCACCTGGGCAAAGATATCCTTCGGCATCGGGGCGAGTTGATTGCCCTGCGGACCCGTCACCGAATGCTGCCCGGTAAAGCCGGTGATGCCGACGACATTGGCGCCCGCATCCTTCATCGCCTGGATTACCCATGGAACCCAGCCGATCTGATCCGGGGCATTCGCTAGGCCTGTCGACACCACCCATGGCGCCGGGGTGCCGTCCGGGTTCTTAAAGTAGTTCGGGTTCTTCCTCGCCGTGTTGATGATCCACTCGTACTCCTGCTTCGGCGTGCGGCCGGTCTGCGCGGCGTAATCCAGCACGCCGTGGGTGTGAGCGCTCAGATCGGTGCCAGTGCCGCCCATGCCGCCATAAGCCTGCAGGCCGCGGGCATGGCTATCGCCCGTGACATTGACCCGCTGCTGCGGTGCCGCTGGTTGCGTTGGCGCAGCACCGGCCGGCGCGGCGGCGGTTGGCGCGGGACCTGGCGCGGCCGGCGCTATGGTACCAGGCGCTCTTGTCGGCGCAGAAACGCGCTGCGGCTGCGGGCCAGCGGCAGCACGCGTCGTCGGGGCTGGTGCGGGAGCCGGCGCCGGTGCGGGCCCAGCCGCGTCGCGCACCTCATCAGATGGCGGCAACAAGCGGCCGGTGCTGTCGTACCCGGGGCCTTCTCCCCGCGTCGCTGGCCGCTCTGGCAGCGCTGACGCTGGCGGTGGCTTCAATCTCCCCTGGCTGTCGTATTCAGGACCCGACCCCGGTGTCGCCGCCGCTCCGGGTAGCGGCGCGCCGGCGCCAGGCTCTGTCACAACCGCTGCCCCCGGCGGCACGGTCGGCGGCGCCGCCGCGGCTGGCTCAAACAGTTTACCAGGGGCCGGAGCGCCACGCGGACGCGGCAGGGTTCCGAACCACCCTTCTGTCAGCGCCGGCTTGGCCTCGGCAGGTGGTGCGGCGGCGGCAGGAGCCGCTGTCGTCACTGCGGCTGGAGATAGAGCGGGAGGCATGGTCGCTGCCGCCGCTATCTTCGGCCGTGCCTCTGTCGGTGGCGGCCCAGCCTCAACTTCGGCCGGCGTAAATGGCTTCCCGGTTGCAGGATTAATAGGCAGCGGCGCGGCCTCACGGCGATCGGCAGGCGCGGTCGGCACCGCGGCAACTGCGGTCGGCTTTTCAGCGCCGGGGCGATACACATCCGGCAGTGGTCGGAACCCTTCCGGCGCAAAGGCACGCGCCAGTTTCGGTCCCCACGGCTCATCCCAGCCGCCAGGCTCGCGACTGACGTCCCGCTCCGGCTGAGCCTCTTGCGTTGCCGGCACCGGGTACCCTTCCGGATTGAAGTAGCGCGCAATCTTCCGGCCTAACGGCTCATCCCAACCGCCAGGACCACGGCCGGTTGTGTCAGGTGGGCCGGGCTCAGCCGCTGCCGCCGCGGCTTGTGGCCGGTAGACCTCGGGTAGCGCATGGATACCCTCGGGCGCGAAGGACCGCAGCAGCCTCTTGCCCCATGGCTCGTCCCACCCACCCGGCTCGCGGGCGCCAGCGCCGGCCTCTGTCGGAGGCGGCGCTGCCGTTGTATCCGGCTGTCCGCTCACTGCCCGCAAGAGCTTGCGGCCCCATGGCTCGTCCCAGCCGCCATAGCCACGGCTGCTGGAAACCTGCGGCGGCACCGTCCCCTCGCTCAGGTTCGCCAGGTTCATCGCCCGCTCTTCGTCGGTCGGCGGTGCTGGCGGCCGGTAAGCAGTCGGCGCGGTCTGGCCGGAAGGCATCACATCCGGCGGCGTCCACAAGGTCGCTTCCTTGGCAGTTTCCCTCCGGCGTGGCGGCATGACGCCCCACTCCGCCCGCTCAGCCGCGCGCGTGCCGGCACCCATGTCGATCGGCTGCGGTGGACGAGGGGCGGTTGACCGGGTCGCGATCAGGTTCAAGCCTTCGGCTGGGGCTGGACCCGGTCTCCCTGATAGAGCTCCCCTCGACGGCAGGAACCCCAGTATCGAAGGCTGCTCTTCCGAACCGAGATCCTCTGTCGGCCAGGCCGCTCCTGCCGTCTCCGGGATTCCACGCTCTCGCAAGATCGCCTGGGTCGCCTCTGAGGGCCCACGATCCTGCGCCGCGAACTGAGCTCGCGGCGTTTCCTCTGACGACGGGACGACGGTCGTCTTCGCTACCGATATCGCCGGACGGTCGCCGTAGTCTGGCGCACCGAAACCGACATCCGGCAGCGCAGAGGGAAGCTCTTCATCGCTCCCGCCGCGCTCCGGCCTGGTGCTCATCGGCCGAGTGAACGTCGTCGGCGCCGGACGGTCACCCGCGCCGCCACCGCGCGGCGCTCTGAAGCTGCGACCCAGCATCGGCCGGCCACTGGGCATCGGGATATCCCTGTCCTCGTCCAGCGATGCCTGCTTCAGATCCTCGGCCACACTCAGCGGGTCGGCCTTCTCCGGTGGCTCGACGCGATCCTCGCCGCGCCATGAGGCCGGAACCGCGACCCAAGCACTGCTCGGCGCGTTTTCTGCCGTCGCGGTTCTAAGATTTGGCCCCGACATCGCCCTGTCTGTTTCGGGATTAAAGAACCGTGGATGTGGCTCCGGCAGTGACACGTCGTCATCGGTGCCGCCTTCCTGGAACGAGCCGCGCAGTCGATTGGCGTACGGTTTCTGCGACGGGAAGCCGAGATGACGGGAGGGCGGTCTGAATGACCGAATTTGTCCACCCATGTCGTAGCTAATGCGACCGCCCTCCGCGAAACCGGAGCTCAACCAGCTCTGAATCGCCGGCGAGTTGCCACCAAATCCCTGGTTATAGGCCTGGTTGATCTCGTCATTGGTGTAACCCCAGGCGTGGATCTGGTTGATCGCATCGGTCGGCGAGGTGCCGTTGTGAATGGCGTCAGTGATGATCGCGGTCAGTTGGTTGACGCCACCCGAGTCGAGTGTGCCACCACCGCCTGTGGGGATACCACCACCGCCACCACCGCTCGCTGGGGCCGCGGCAGGGGCGGCTGCAGGAGCCGCTGCAGGAGCTGCCGCAGGAGCTGCTGCAGGGGCCGCGGCGGGAGCGGCGGCGGGGGCAGCGGCGGCGGGTGGATTTTCGCCGGCGTTGATCCAGTCGAGGATGGGCTGACTGTTGCCGCCAAACCCCTGGTTATAGGCCTGGCTGATCTGGTCGTTCGAATAGCCCCAGGCGTGGATCTGATTGATGGCGTCGGTCGGGCTCGTCCCATTGTGGATCGCGTCGGTGATGATCGCGGTCAGTTGGTTGACGCCGGACGTGTCGAGCCCGCCAGAGCCGCCACCGCCGCTCGGGGCCGCGGCTGGTGCGGCTGCAGGCGCACCACCTCCACCACCGCCGCCAGATGGCGGGTTGATGCCAGCATTGAGCCAGTCCTGAATGGCCGGCGTATTACCACCAAACCCCTGCTGGTACGCGGTGTTGATCTGGTCGTTGGTGTACCCCCAAGCGTGGATCTGGTTGATCGCCGCGGTCGGATCGGTGCCGTTGTTGATGGCCTGGTTGATGATGTCGGTGAGGTGGCCGACATCGAAGCCGGCGGCACCACCACCGCTACCGTCACCGGCACCAATGGGACCAGAAGGCGCCGCGGCCGGGGCTCCGCCACCGCCACCACCGCCACCGCCGGATGGCGCTGCGGGAGCGGGAGCGGGAGCGGGAGCAGGTGCACCGCCACCGCCGCCGCGCAAGCCGCCACTGGTGCCGCCAACAGTGGTGCCGGCACCGCCTTCTGGGAAACCCACACCAGCGCTGTTTGGGACACCAAAAATATGGGCGCCGAGAGGAGGAGTGCCGAGCACGCCGGGCGCACCGGACGGCGCCGCCTGGCCCTGCGTCGGCGTACCGGTCGGAGCCTGGAAGGCAGGTGGGATGCCCTGACCGGCCGCCGCGGCGAGCGGTGCCATCTGTGGTGTGTTCATGGGGTACTGCGGGAAGGCGATGCCTTGTGGGCCCTGGATGGTTCCCGGTGGAATGTACTGCTGCATCGGCACCATCCAGGCACCGACGCCGCCGCCAGGCTGGAACATGTTACCCGTGGCAGGATCGGTTCCCGCATAGTCGGCGAAGGTGTGCGCCGTCAGCTGCGGGATGCCACCTGGCGGGGGACCACCTTGGGCACGCCCGGCCCGGCGCATCACCGGCAGACCGAGGTCGAGCTTTTTCCCCTCCGATTTGTAGTAGATCACCACGGTCTTCCCGGAGTGATCGACCACCGGTACCGCGTCGAGCTCGTCTTCCGGCACGTAGCCGCGCGGATCGTCGATCGTGCCGCCTTCCGCCGCGGTCTGGAT
>Ga0126373_10001346_pt1 | contig 17392 bp, 19 predicted proteins | sample PanSoiMetPlot_11_FD_92545 | JGI IMG/M metagenome (GOLD analysis project Ga0126373, IMG submission 92545) | Tropical forest soil microbial communities from Panama - MetaG Plot_11 | ecosystem: Environmental > Terrestrial > Soil > Tropical forest > Bulk soil | place: Panama | collected 2016-02-17 | reverse complement strand
TTCCTTACTGGAAATATGCGCAGTGTTGGCTCCTTCGATCTCTCTTTTGGCACGAGGCGACAACATGGCATCAAACTGTTGAGGAGAGAAACCAGCGGCGACAGCTTGGGTTCTCATATTGCGCAATTGGCCGCCAAGAAGCTTCTTCGCCTCTCTCATAACGCCTGCCACGGCCTCTGGCGAACTAGCCTTGTCCAACTTATCCCTCAAATCAGTTCTATCGGCCAATGCTGTGGTGCCGATAATAGCACTGGCAACCTCTGCCAACGCGATTGACTTGACGAATTCAAAATCAACAGGTTCCTCGTGACCGAACTCACGTGCTACATATTGATTAAGAGCATTTAGAACTCTGACATCGCCATTATGCAATGCCATGGCCGCGTCAAACATAGTATCCATATGGTCGATCGCGACCGAGAACTTTCGGGCTTGGTTGCCTTGTTGTCCCGAGGAGAACGTCCAAGAGGCCCGCTGTTTTGCGCTGTATCGAGTGGCGTCGTAATTGGGATCTAACTCGTAAACCCGAGACATGATCTTCTGGCCGGACGTGCCACCCCGCGAACTTGTATATGGAGGCGCGTCGTATCTAATGATAGCATTAGCGAGGCGGTCTATTTCCTTGTCACTTAACGGCTGCTGTGCCCCACTCTTCGGAATTACCCCGGTAACATCCAAGTGACGATGTTCCGCATCCGCACTCACCCATCCTAGCCCATTCGGGTCGGCCACTGCCTCGACAGGCTGGGTTTGTCCCTTCACAGCCACCATTGTTGGTGGTCCGTACTTCTGCGTGGTCGCAGTCCCGATCTTTTGAGACCCCGCCGGTGTGTATGGTTGGGTTCCGTCGTAATTCATAGCGCCAGCGCCAGGACCTAGCCGGGGGTTCTCCCAATACAATGTGGGTTTGCCATCTTGATCCAATCGGTTTGGATCTTGCTTGAGCACCCATCCCGCCTGAATGAACTTCTGATTGTTGGTTTGCAGTGTGATCATTTTCCATTGGTTGGTGTTCTCTATCGCCGCCATTTTTTGTTCTCGGGCGTCTTGGGCAGCCAGCATCTTAGCGTCCCAATCGGCAACGAACTCCGAGCCGTGGATGCGAGCTTGGTCTGCTAAGTCGGACAACCCGGCTGCCCGCAATGTCAGATCCAGTTGGCGATTGCGTTCAGTGTCGGAAATCTCCTCGTCTACCAGAACATCGTGCACTGATTGCCGCTGCATCTCGGCAATCTTAAAGAGCATATCAGTTTGGGTCTTCCAATTGTCATAGGCGATCTTGTAATTGCGTTGGTCGCCACTGTTGTATGCCTCCAATGCGGCTGCGCCAGCGTTGATAGAAGCACGCATCGGGGAGCGTGTTAGAAGACCGCCCAAAATGCCTACAACCACGCCCAAACTACCCAATTTGGAGATTGTATCGAGTTGTGGGTTTTGGGGTGGACTCTTTATCGCTTGCATTATCTCATCTTGGGCCTGCTGTGCCTTATCTTGGGCTTCCCGGACCCGCTTCATCCCCTCTTCGAAGCTCTGACCCTGCTTACCGATCTGCTCCATGATGGCGCGAGCTTGCGCATTCAAATTGTCGGCCCGCTGACCCGCCGCATCTTGGACCTGCTTGATCTGGTCCATTGTGGATTGGTGATCCGCCGCCGACGCCAGCGACGGGTACTCATGCGCTAACCGGCCGAGATCAACCTGTCCAGCCTCTATCGCTTCCTGGAGCGTATGTCCGTTCCTATCGATCCCATAAATATGTGTATCTTTATACTGCTGAAGTTTCTTTCTATCGTCAGGGCTCCTGAAGTCAGGTATCCCCTGACCAGGATTATCTTTCATCCACCGTACTACAGTGTCATGCCACGTTCTCGGCTCCCATTGCCCCTCATCAGCGGCATGGGAAATGCCTGCCGGCCCTTCCGCACCGGTCCACTGCGGGAAACCATAGTTGCCTTCTGGCCCAGGCGTACTCGGCCAAGTACGACTGTCACCCCCTTTGTACAAAGCGTTGGGGTTGTTGCCACTCTCCTTCTTGTTGACGACTTTCTGGTAAAAGGCGTCCATCGGACTTGGCGGTTTTGGGACCGCTGGCATCGGTGAGCGCGGTGGTTCGGGCATCTGTGGCCGCGGCGTTTGCGGCATAAACCCCGGCTGTCCAGGGGTTATAGGACCCAAAGGAGCTACAGGACCGATAAGTGACTGTGGATTGGGCGGCGGATAATACTTGTTTGGCACGCCCTCACTAACACCACCACCAATTGGCGGCAGTGGGGGCTGGTTCGGGTCTTGATCGCTGCCAGGGACGTAATTAAGTGCCACGCTTCTTTCCCAACTTCAGCTTGGTCTTGGGCTTACCGGCATGCATTTCCGCTTCGTGTTGATGCACGCCCTTTCGGACTTTCTCGTTGACCGCTTTCTTCGATGTCTTCTTCCGGGTTGCCATCATTCTATCTCCTATGCTGCCGCCATCGGCGCGCCAGCCAGCGCCGCAGACATCCGAGCAATAGCCAGTTGGGTCAGGTAGTCTTGCTGTAGCTGGGTATTCATCAAGTTGGAGTAGACTTGGTTGGCCGCGTTTATGGAGTTTTGACCAGCGTTGATCTGCGACAACCCGGTCTGGGCGACCCCTTGTAGATCGGCGAACTTCTGAGCGGCAGCAGCTTGTTGGATGCCAGCGATTGCTTGGTCCTGCATCGAACTGCCCGACAACCCCAAACCGGCGAAGTTGCTTGCTACAGTAGCTTCGGCCGCGGTGGTGGCTTGATCGATTGCTGCTTGGGCACCCGGTGGCAACTGGCCTGTCAGGAGCGCATTCGCTTCTTGTTGACCGGTGCCAATTAGTGCGTTACCCGTTCTAAGCCCCGAAGCAGCCGAGCCAGCCTGTGGACCAGCGTAGGGGATGCTGTTGTTCATCAACATCGACATCAACAGGCCACCACCTGCCAATCCGAGCCCTCCATAGTCTTTCAAAAACTGTCCCGTACTGCCTCCGAAAAGACCCGAACTAGGTGGCACGTCTCCACCACCACCCGGACCTGCTGACAGCGGCACCCAATCACCGCTGGCGTTCAGATACCCACCGCCTGGACCTGTCGACCCAAGACCAGTAGCGAAATCCCCTCCGCTTGGCGTTGTCAAGGCAGTACCAGCAGTACCGGTGGGAGCGGCAGTTCCAAGGCTTTGGGTCAGTGTGCCACCGGGCGCCCCTGATGCTGCTGGGCCTGTCGCTGCAAGTTGGGTAGGGGCGGTGGGCAATGCACCCTGGATGGCAGCACTGCTTTCCGCTGCGCTGGCAGCACCAGTGCTTGGTGCCAAGGCTCCAGGTGTGGCACCTGCACCGATCCCCGCAGCCGTCCCCGGTCCTGGAGCAGCCACAGCCGCAGCCGGGACGACTGGAGGAGCAACCGTAGCGCCAACGCCTGCCGCCCCAGCCGCTGCTGGCCCTGTGACCGCCGCTGGACCGCCCGGAACAGCACCTGGTATCAACAGATCCGATGCGCCACCCGGTGCCGCCAGCGCCGCCGTGTCGGTAGTACCTCCTAATATCCCGCCTAGCGGGTTCGCGGTGCCAAGGAAGCCCTGGCCAGCAGCCAACTCGCCCAATCCTGTGCCAACGCCGGCAAGCCCACCAGCTTCAATGCCGCCAAGAAGCGCTTGGCCGGGCTTCTCTCCCGATGCAATTCCGCCAACAGTTCCACCGATGGCAGAACCGATACCTACGTCAAGCGCTAGCGGCAAAGGCCCCAATACCGGAGCCAACACTGCACCGCCGATGCCTCCTAGGACATCACCCAAAAGACCGCCGATACCGCCACCACCACACATTATGCTGCCTCATCCAATTCCGGCAGTTGCATATCACGCCGGAGATGCTTGACGAAGAACTGACCGGCCACGTCATGGCCGACCTTCTCGGCGAACTTTCGGATGTCCACTCCTGTTGAGGAGCCATACTGAAAGCCGCATGCACCAATGTCGATCGCCCACTTCATGCCAGCCCGGTAGAGACGGGTTACCTCGCGGGGCACCGAAATCCGGGACACCATGAAGGTCTCGTAGACGAATAGCTCCGGTTCCCACGGGGTCACTTCCGCGGTGAACAAAGCGCAGGCATCATCGGTTCGGAAGAAGGCCAACTTGCCGCCTCGGCACGCCATGATCAACATCGGCCGGATCGTCTCTGCGCGGGCACGCGGATACCGAGCCAGGAACCGGGGCAGCCCCCATTCCATAAGCTGATCGATCTCCGCTTCGACCACCCGGCGCACGCCTACATCAAATCCTGACATCGCTCTTGTTTCCTTTTGGAAAGTGATTGGTTCCCAAGCCGACAGTAGTGGGTTCTCGACGATTGTGTCTACGTGGTGGGGCTGAGCCAATTTCAGTACTGGTTGGTGACCCATCGGGGGCAATACTACAGTTCTGACGTGGACGTGCGGCTTAGCGGCTTCAATCACCGCCTTGCCGGCCCTAGCCACTGCCATCCGCGCCTTGGGGTCAGTGTACGGCATTATCCATTTATCCCCAACTTCTTGTGAGCCAGTATATGCTCATTTGCATGGAGAAACCATATAAATTCGGCTTCCGAGGGGTCGTCGAAATTGATGCCGGTGAAATCGTTGCCCCCGATGTGGAGGATGTTGTCCATTTGGTTGTGCATGAACTGGTGACGGAGCAGGAAGCTCCCGTAGTCGGTCTGAGGTAGAGGGTCCAAGACGTAAATGGACAAGTGGCGGGCATTCCGCTTCGCTCGAAGGGCGTCCACAATGAGTTGGTGCGAAGCGGCGTTCGAGAACGTCCACTCGTTCAGATCGCTTTGCGATCGGGGGATGTTGTAGAGCAGAGCGACGCTCACACTTTTAGCCTTCGTGGGTTTTGTTGGAGAATTTCGTGCTTGACCAACACAAAATCGGGTGATGTTGATGTCATGGTGAAGCCGATGCAGAATCCCAAGCTGTCAGGCACCACGGAGCGGCCCCAATATGTAAGAGGACTAGCTTGCTGTGAGCTAGTGAATGGACCCTGAGTTACTGCTTGGGAGCTTGACTCGGTGTCGATGGTGAAATTGAGTGAGACCACATGATTGGTAGCAGCCCACAAGGCGTACATCTGGAGCGGCTTCTTCTCTTGGAGGATGGTGGGCTCGCTGCCGAGGCGGGATTGAAGGGTTTTTGTCGTTGAGTGCGTAGTCTGGGCGAAAAGGGGCCACACCGTTGTGCCATCCGACCCGTAAGCGTTGATGTCGCTGCCCCATTCCAGTGTTTTCATCAACGTCAAGCTGACACTCGGGGTGGCCGTCCACCATCGTTTGCCATCCCACAGAAATATGGCATTGCGCTGAGAGCCGCTGATTGGGTCGATTATCGGTAGTAGCAAGGCGTAAACGTGAACCCCGAATATTGTGGCGATAGCCGACTGTGGCCCCTGGGGCATCGCGTTTAGCCACTGGTTCACACCTACTGAGTTGAATACACCATCCAGGGGGGTCGAGATTTTCTGAACAGCGCCACCATAAATGGCGTGAACCCCAAAGGAGTTGACCATGATCAAGGCGCGGCTGTAGACGGTACAGCTATCCCGATACGGGGAGCCGATTTGTGGGTCGATGTTGAGATTGCTGAATGTAGTTATAGGAGGGGAGCCGCTGGTCTGCACTCCTGAGATGTAGTTGACCGAACTGTCCCCTATTAGATACAGGAAACCATTGCTTTCGAGTAGGCGGGTAATCTGGTAGCGGAGGATGCTATCGGTAACGGGGAATACACCAGCACCATCTGGGGGTCCAAAGTCACTGACCGTGTTGGGAGCGCTGAAGAAGGTCTTCACCCGCTGGAAGGTAGTGCTGATCCACACGATGCTTTCATAGACTTCGACGGTATTGCCGCTCACACCGAACGGCATGAGCTGGATCACCGCGGCGGCCGGTCCACTTGTGGCGATGAAACCAACGGTGACTGCACCAGTCGCTGTTGGATATCCCGCACCAGTAAATGTTTGGGGTTGGTTCCCGAGCAAGACGGATGTTATGGTGCCTGCGCCACTGAGAACGGCAGTACCCGTCGCACCAGAGCCCGTCGCGGCCAGGAATATCACTTGCGGTGATGCACCATAACCGCTGCCAATCGCGGTCATCGTCACCGATGTGATGACGCCATTTTCTACAGTCGCGGCGCCCTGGAAGTTCGCACCACCACCACCAGATGTGGCAATGCTGGGGTTAGAGTAACCGTGACCCGGCGACACTACCGTCAATTGCGATATCACTCCACCACTAATCCCGGTCACTATTATACTAGCACCGGTTCCTGTAGCATCAGTGATAACGATCGTAGGGATGGAGGTGAACCCTGAGCCTCCGTTAATGATGAAAGCACCGGTTATGCAGCCGTTTTGGACCACTGCTGTGCCGTATGCACTGCTTCCAGATCCACCACCTGTGAATGTTAGTAGCGCCTTCGGGGCATCCGATGCGACCCATCCCGAGCCCGCTGAGTTTGGGGTTACTAGGGTGACTCCCCCATTGGCGATAGTTGCAGTGAATGTAGCGCCGCTGCCCGATCCCCCCACAATTCCCACAGTGGGTGGGCTGGTATAGCCGGTGCCCGGTGACTGTAACGTAACCTCGGGGCCGATAGTCCCCGCCGAGTACAGAACCGCACCATCCCAAATCCAGTAGTCGTTCTTGTTCGCGTCAGAAGTGAACAACAGGTAGACTGTGCCATACTGTCGCATAGCGGGGATGTGTGCCGCGGCAGTAGGAAATGTACCAGCGGGCGCGATGGCGTAGGTTGTTTGAGGGAGATTGATCAACTTCCCCTGCGCACTGCCGTCGCTTAGTAGTACAACAATCGATGGGCCATTGTTGACCCCACCGGGCTGCAAGCCGAAGAAGTCGTAGTCCAAGATTGTCAGACCCATCGGCGCTACATAAGCGGCAGCATCAATATCTGGCATGGCCCGCAGATTGTTGGGGCCAATAGGCATTATATTGTCGCACCACGCACAGTGTTGAGGATCAACACCTGATCGCGGTGGCTTTGTGTCAATGCCCTCCCATCCTGCGAACTCGACTACGTCCGCATTCTCGGGTAGGCCAGGAGTTGGCTGTGGCGCCGCTGCTAACGACGTACTACGCGCCATCTCAGAGGTCTACTCCCATTTTTGTCAACGTATCTTTCACCCGCTGGATTTGCTGCTTGATAAACGGAAGCACTATCTCAGGTGTGAGTTGGATGACCACTTCAGTGTTTTGAGCAGGACTACCAGGGACTGGTGCATAGCCATGGGCCATATCCGCAACCATGAGACGGGCCTGCTTGAAGACGTGTGGCTCGGCTCGCATCTCAGCGTCCAGCCACAACTTCAGTTCCTTCTCCAGTTCGGATGCTCGCTGGAGGTCGTTTATGTGCATCACACACGACCATAGTAGCTGCTGACCGTACCGGGCTGAGCGAACGCCCTAGCGCGACGCATGTGGACTTGAAACAACCCGCCCGTTCTGTCGTTGAAGTATGTCTGAGCCAATGGGAGCATTTGTGGCACTTCCGCGGATCTGCTCATTAGCGCCAAGTGAGCAGCGTAGAAGGGTACTGCTTTGGTCCAAGGCTCGGGGATCGCTTCATAGATGGTTTCATCAGTCAAATCCGCGGGCAGGCAAAGACAGTCCCATTGCATTTGGTATGGTTGATCGGGCAAGGGGTACATCTTCAGACTGCCTGCCACACCCTGCCCAAACTGACATACCCACACAGGAGGTGCATAGAAGGATGCCACGTATTGGCGGATCATAGCTTGGTATTTGCTGAATGAAACAGATGAGCGAGACCACTGCCAGTTATTCCATACGAAGCTAACGCTTCGTACTGATAGTATGCTTCGGATGCCGGGGAACGGGGTTAGATCGATGTTTTTGAAGTAGTAGGTCTCCTGACCAAATACGGTTGTGTTTGACGGGGATATAGTGGCTATCAAGGCACCGCCAGTGCCTGCGCTGTCGCTCACCGTCACAGTGGGTTGAAAATAGCCTGCACCGCCGAATGTCACACTAGCATTGCTTAGACTACCACCCACTTGTTGGACAGTGCCCAGCGCCTGCGCTCCCCTGGGAAATGGTAGATCACCACTGGGCGCATCCGGTGCCGAGATGGCCACGACCGGATTGACATATCCATGACCCGGTGTGACTACTTGTAGCTGAAGCACCTGTCCCGCACACGGTGTTAGTAGGCGGATGCATTGACCTTGGGCCGCCACCTCAGCACGGGCCGTATTGATGAACGCCAACAGATCGTCGATGTTGTAGAGGGCTTCATGTTGGTCAAACCCGACCAGTCGCTGGACCTCCTTGAGGTAGTAGGTGTAGGGGGCGTCGGTCATCGGAACAAGTCCAACAAAAACGGGGAAGGATGGCTACCTAGGTACTGTTCCAAGTCACGTTCCAGATAGGGATGCAGCGTCTCGTATCGCAGATCCGCCGCGTTGGGATCAGAATACGATGGCCACCTGTTCCACCCAACCTTTGCTGCCTCGGCCGTAGCCTCTTCCACCGATAACTCTTTACCATTCCAAATAGTGGGAATGTTGTAGGACTTACCACCTGGACCTTCGACCACTGCTTGTTTAAGCGTGCTGACACTTCCATCCGGTTGGATGTACTTGCCTGATCCATACAGGTTGTTCATGTGGTGCCAATATAAATATTGCTCCTGGGGCGTCAGCTTCATCGAACTTAACGCTTCAGAGAATGGCGAGCCATTGCCCATACCTGATTTCACACGCTCGTTTTGGGCATACTGGTTTAGTGCTGATAACACCGGGTTCTGCGGCGGGCTCTGTGATGCAATGTCAGCCATTATCGCTGTCCAGGCTGACCCGTCAGCGGCATATTGGCCGAGGCACCAGTAGCACCAGTATTACCAGGATACTGCCGGGGCAACCGAGATGGCGTGGTCATCTGAGTGGCCCGCCACTCAAACAACTGATAGCGGTCGAACATCATCGTTGCGTCTGAATATCGCTGCGCGTTCAAGAGTGCCAAATAGGCGGCGTAGTACTGGATGGCTTCAGTCCACGGCGCAGGGATCAGTTCAACTTCCGTGGGGGCACCCGTCAACGCAGTCGGATACTGGACGCTATCCAAGCCGATTGTGTAAGACATATCCGGTACCGGATCGAAGTACAGCGAGCCCCCGATGCCAGGATTAAGCTGGGCCGCCATAGTGGGCAGCCCAGGATTGTTGATGATCTGGCACAACCGGAATGTAAAGAAGTACTCCCACGGCCGCATTTCGATGCGACGCCACCCAGCCGGCGGCCCCACAAGGACTTGCACCCGAGCCATCCTGACCGATAGAAGGCCAGCAACACCTGTGGGGAGGCCAGTGGCAGCCGTAAATAGGGCTGACTGTTGGGCAGCGGCAAGCGACAGGGTCGCTTGGCCTCGAATACTTTCCGAGGCACCAGCGATTTGGACGCGAGCGTCGTTGATGTACGTGTTGAGGTTAGCGACCGTATATTCTACGGCGCCGAAGTCATCCAGCAGTGATTGGACTTGGGCCTGATAGCCGGGGAGCGGTGAGGCCATTCATCCTCAGACCCATGCGCCGATGCTTTGGAGGATGATCGTGTCACTCGCCGCGGTGGCGATGCCGAAGTTCACCGTCGCCGTCGCCGACGTTCCTGCACCAGCCACCGTTAGAGTGATGGACGACTGCGGAGTGCCGGGGTTGTCCAACACGACCGCCGTCAGCGTACCCGCACCGGTCAAGGTGCTAGTCAACACCGGGATTGTGATCGAACCCAGCGTTGGGTCTTGAGGGTGAGGGATGACCTGCCACGTCGGGGCTGCCGAGTAGCCAGCACCTTGTGCAACCACCGTCACCGAGTTGATCGCGCCACCCGACACGGTGCATGTCGCCGTGGCAGGCACCCCACCAAGCGCCGTTGCTGTCGAGGGCAGACCCGTAAGCATCGGAGGCGGGGCAGTGGCGACCAGCGTCGGGGCGAAGGTGAAGTTGGTTCCGCCAGTCGTGCCCTTGGGATCAGCACCGATCGTAACGGTATTGCTGATCTGGCCGCCAATGATGCCATGCCACAGCGACCCGCCCTGGTTCGACGTGATGGTAGTCGAACTCTGGACGTAACCCGAGCCGGCGCCGGTGACGTTGCCCGAGACGGGCACGCCTTTCGGGTTCAAGATCCGGATGTTGGCTCCATCCCCGTTGACGATGCCTGTCCGGGCGATGGCCGTGGCGGCTACCGAAGTGGGCTGCCACATACCCGTGACTGGATCGAGGAACTGGAGGCAGCAGAACGATCCGAGGTCGTAGTACCACCAACCCGCCGGGACCAAGATGACGTTGCCGGCCGCCAGCGCGATTGAGTTCGACTGCGGCTGGACCGCGAAGTTGGTCGGTAGGCCGGGAGTTACCGGCTGGGGGAATGGAAGGCCGATGCCCTGACCAGCAATCATCTCAAACTACCTCAAAACGGTGCGCCGGTGATGCCGGTGAAGATCGCTCCACTCACCGGCTTGGTGGTGATGACATTGTAACCCGTGTAGGCCACGCCCACCAAGGCTAGCTGCCCCAAGGGAACCAGCGAATAGAAGCCAGTGAAATCCCACTGCGCATCCTCGCTGATGTACATAGCAGTGTACTTGGAGTTGAACATGATGGCGGTCCCGGTCGGACAGTAGTAGTCCAGGTAGAAGGGTACGCCATTGATGTTGACGTTGGGGAACCCGGAGCGGATCGTGGTGTCCAAGTCGAAGTTACGACCGGGGAACACGTTGATCTGCTCGACCCCGATGAATTGGGCGGCCAAAACGGCGAAATCGCCGGGCGACATGATGACCGCGTCGGGCACTTCGCCCCCGGCCAGCTTCGTCACCTGGATAAGGTAGGTGGACCATGCCGACCGGGTGTTGTTGGCGCCGACACTGGTGAACTTGTTGCCAGCCCAGAAGGTGTTGCCCGTGGCCGTACGGGTGATGCCGCCGTAGGTAGGAACGGCAGAGCCATCGTCCATCGCTTCGATGAAGCCCTGGGGCATCAGGGGCATCGCCGAGTTGTTCGTGAACAGGGCAGTGGCGAATTGGTTCGCCATCACCGCGTACACATCGTTCATCCGAACGTCCAGGATCGGGACGATCGCCTCAGTGCTTTGGATGAAGGCTTCACCCATCACCAACGGCACCGGAACGGTGTAGTAGGAGAGCATCCACTGCGCGGGCTGGACACCAGGAATGATCTGGGGCTTGTTGAAGTTGCCCGCGTAACCAGCCCACTGCCCCTGGACCATCGATTGGCCCTGCACAGGTGCTGTGATCTGGTTCAAGCCACCTGCCGCCCTTTGAGCGGCTCCCATCAGCATGAACAGTGAGGGCGAGCTTTGGTAGAGCTGCACCACAACCGTGTCCATGTACGCCCTTCGGGTGAGGGCGTTCAATTCAGTGAAGACGGGACCTGTCGGGGGGGCGATACCGGTGCCTGCTAATGGGAAAGCCACTGCCTTCGTGCTCCTATGCCGCCGGTTTCAGCGAGCGGCCAAACTCGTCGATCTCGCCGCGCCGCAATTGCTGTAACATCTGGGGAATTCTCTTTTGGCGATATTTGAGAGGGTCGGAGAGGCGCAGTTTCATGTCCGCCGCGCTCTCTTCGGTCTCGGCCTTGAACCAGTCCAGATTGCCACCCCTGATCGCTGGCAGATCCGTTTCGGTCGGCGGGTTGCGATCCCGCCACAGCAGGAATGCTGCCTGATAGCTGGGGATCTCTTCGTCTTGCATGATGCGCTCGACGCTCTTCACGCCATCGTCGTCGAGCTTCTTGTCCCGGCGCAACCACGACCGCCCTTGCTCGACAGTTTTGGTCGCCCTCGTCTCGCGATCCTTGGTTTCGCGCTCTTCGTCCTTTTTCTTCAGCGCTTCGATGAATTCGTCTTGCTTCTTCTCCATGGCAGCGATCCGGTCATAAGCCGGCTTGGCCGCATCGATTTCGGGAATTGGGAGATCAGGGTACTCTTCCTTCACCAACTCCAACCACTTAGACCGGCGCGGCCCATTCTGGATCTTTTGCAGTTCCGCCATCGTCTTCGCCGATTGGGCGAAAGCAGCAGTCCGATCCTGGTATTTGATGCCATTCTGCGACATCGCAGCGGCAGTGGCGTCGTCGATTTCGATCAGAGGCATTTTTTGGTTACTCGATGTACATGATGGTGCCGATGGCGGTGCCCGTATAGGACAGCGACAAGGCACGAACAGCGACACCGTTGAGAGCGGTGTTGGGAATGATGATGTTGTCACCATCGTCGAGGGCGCGCCACCTGAACGTTCCACGCTGGTTCAAAGCGGGGTTCAACATGCTCAAACCAGAGCCTGCCGCGGCGATTGCCGCGGGCTCACTAGTGAGGTTGTTGTTGAAGGTGGCAAGCGAGGCTGGATCGGCACCGTCCAAAGGGTTCGGGGTGAAAGCAGTGCCGGTGATGAGCGATGTTGACGTGAACCGGGAGACGTCGGGCAGGACTTGGGTGTCGTTTGTGGTGTTGAGCGCACCCGCCAATCCGAAGACGATTTCGTAGATGCCGATCCGGCGCGTCGTACCACCAGTCTGCAACGCACCAAGCGACTTGTACGCCGTGCTGACAGTGCCTTGTAAAAGTTGTGCAGCGTAGCGGGGCATCGGCGTCTCTTAGCGGCTCGAAACGTGTTTGATGCTGATTTTTTCGTTCTTCATCAGCTTCGGCAGATGCGAGGCGCGAGCGCCCATATCAGCCTGGGTCAAATTGACCCGAACGATCTTGGGATCGTCCTTCGGCACTGACGATGGCAAGTTGCCAAACATGTCCTTCGGCATTTGGGTCTCCTAACCCGCTGGAATTGGTCCTGGCGGTGCTGCCGGTGGTGCACCCCCTGGGGCGCCGCCTTGTCCCATCGCCGCCATAATGTTCATCATCGGAGCATTTTGCCGGTGCTGAAGCATGAATTGCTCCATACCCGCCCGCTCCATGCCCGGTGTCACTACTCCTTCAGGCAATTGCTTGCCCAGAACTTCCAAGGCTTTCAGGATGGCTTGACCCAACTCTGTTTCGGCACCCATTCCTGGGGTGCCGATCGCCTTCTCCAGAAGTTGCTTCGCGTGTGAAATCAGGGCGACGCCTTCCCCTTGCAGTCCACGATGCGGTACGGGTGCGCTGATCGGGGAGGAACCAAATGGTGGTTGACCCGGCAGCGTACCAGCACCCGCCACGGGCGACGGGGGACGACCGCCCATGGCTTGCAACAGTGCTGGGTTAAGGGGAGGCATCGTCCTTTGGTGCCGGCTTTAGCGCTTGTGCCGACGGTGCTTGCGACCTCTGCGCATCACAACCTCCGTTGGGTTTCACACACTCGGGCCTCAGAGGGTTCCTCGTTTCCACCACCCATCGGCATCGCCGCGGTAGCGCTCTCCAGGGGTCCGATCAGCCACAGAGCCTATATTTAAAGGCAAGCCTCCCATACACACATTCTTGCTTGCATTGTGATGTCGTTGCTGCTACATGATGTACTCATGACAAATCCACCAAACCCCGATTGGATCGGTGCCAAACAAGTCGCCGGCATGCTCGGCATCAACCTGCAAACATTATACAAGTGGCATAGAGAAGACCGAGCACCGCCATTCTGGGCAAGCGTAGGACCGAATGGTGCGGTGTGGAGACGCTATGAGAGATCAGAAGTAATTAAATGGATCGAGGCAGGAAGAGTGGAAGGCAAACATGGTCCAAATGGAACGGGTTCTTAGTTCGCACGTCTTGGATGTTGGCTACGCTGACGGTGAACTGCATGTGCGCTACGCGCCGACTGTGACAGAGCCGCAGGGGCCACTGGTCATCTATAAAGATGTACCCGCTGACGTAGCGGAGCAGGTTATGGGGTCACCCTCGATCGGCGCGGCCCTTCACGCGAATGTCAGAGGCCGCTTTGACTTCCACTACCCGGAGCGCGACTAGTGACTGACTCCTACCGAACCACCGTGAGCGTGCCCACCGCCGATCGCAAAAGCATGGGGTGCTGATCGAGAACCCGAGAAGTCGTACGGCGACCAATGAGATGTGATCTCGGTCTTCGACATATCGACCATTTTCCCTGAGATACCACGTCCACTACCGTTCACATGATACCCGATATCGCTATACGGGTGATCGCTTGGACGCCCTAAGAGCATTACTAAAATCACGAACGGGATCACGATTGTACCTATGAGACAGTTGTCTCCTTTGTCTCTATCATACAACTCGTGACGCTTTTATGAAGATTGTCTAAGACACCACGTTGAATGTGGTGGTCGGGCTCAACGGCATGTTGCCCCGAGCTACGTAAACGGACCACTTCCCGACCTCGCTTAGGTCGCCCCTCCCGAATGTGTAGATCAACACCGGCCAGCCAAAGGCTGTAGCCGGCACCACTGCTGAGTAGGTGATCGCCGTCGGGGTGGTTAGCATCGCACCGGACGGCTTCACGAACACCAAACTGGTGCCTTTGAAGCTGATGACACCGGGTGCACATATATAAACGGTGAACCCGATTTCGTTTAACAAGGGGACTGGTTCATCAGGGTATATGTTGAATAGCGACCCATACTGGATTACGCGGCTCAACCACCGCCCATTTGGAGTGGTGAATGGAGGTGGTGCTGGGGGGATAATGATTGACGGAAAGATGTCCAGCCCACTTGGGATGATCCCACCCCGAGCCGTGACAACATTCTTTACAAGGACATCCTGACCTAACCACCCAGCGAACACCGCTGTTGGGGGCGTGATCGGTGGTCTGTCGATCCTGTTGGTATATTCAGGTAGTGCCTGATACCGGCGAAACGCCGGTAGATCGGGGAAGTTTATGAACCATCCATCCGGTCGTTGTAGTGGGATCGGTGATGGGGGTAAGTCAGCCCCGGTCAGCGGCTTACCTCTTCGAGGTATCAGATCATTAACAGTTACCGACCACCCGTAAGGGAAGGCGGGTATGACTACCGTACCAGTGAAATCAATCCGTGATGTGAGTTCTGGTAGCGCTTCGCGCCGTCCGAAATGGGGTATTTCGGGCAGAGCAACGGTCCACCCAAATGGGAATGGTCCCAGGATTTGTTGCGGGGGCAGATCGAGACCGGATAGTACGATGTGTCGCGGAGCTGTTGGTATTTCGGGTAATGCGACGGACCATCCCCACGGTTGTTGTTGGGGGGCGAAGCTAACCCGCCATGTGTATTCAGGCATCGCCTGCCGACGAATAAATCGTGGCAGATCAGGCGTGACAATATTCCACCCCATGGGGTAGGGCTGAATGGGCTGAGAAGGAAGATCACCACCAGCTACAGTGAAACGGTGGGGTGCAGGTAGATCCACCGCGATGACAAGCTGCCAGCCATAAGGTTGAACCACAGCTGGTCCGGCGGCAGGCTGGTCGATCCTTAATGCGAGTTCGGGTAATGCTTGACGCTTCACAGCTTGGGGAAAGTCGGGAATTATGACCGACCAGCCCCTAACAGGTACTTGTTGGATCGTCTCTGGGGGCAAATCAGCACCTGCCAACACGCCTTCGATGTGGGTAGGCTTGACCGGTAGATCTGGAATGTCTACCGACCACCCCCATGGCTGCTGTTGTGGTGGTAAGTCTATCCTACCGCTGGCATACTCCGGGAATGCCTGCCTTCTAATGAATTGAGGCAGTTCAGGGATCGCAACGGTCCATCCCCAGGGCTGCTGCTGTCGAGGCAGGTCAATGCGCCCCGACCATTCTGGCAGCGCTTGGTACCGACGAAATGCTGGTGGGTTCTCATTTACAACAGACCAACCTATCAACGGCAGTGCCGCCGCTGTGTTGTTGATATTGTAAGGAACCCAATACAAGCCAGTGGCCACCTGAGCCGCATTTTTGAATAGTGGTTGCCTTAGAGGTGTAGGTTGGGGCGCTGTCTCAAACCCCAACGGCTCTTGGGCCGCAGCGTTGTTGATGTTGTAGGGGACCCAAGATACACCAGTCGCTACCTGGGCAGCCCTGGCAAAATTGGGTTGTTTTAGAGGAGTTGGCTGAGGCGACCACTCCGTCCCCTGAGGGACTTGTTGTATTGGTTGGGGGACCTCGAATAAGCTTTGATATACGAGGACCGTCATGTGGGCGACCCGCCTACGGCGGCTGGCATTTTGACGTACGGATTTTGGGTGCCAACCACTTCCCAACCCCACGGCACGGCCGTGCTAGGGGGCTGGAATGCAACTACAACCTCAGCCCACTGGTGCGAATTGGCGAGCGTCGGGTTGTATGTAGCTGCGGTCGAGACGATCCCGGTGCCGCCACCGGCCGTGCTGTTCGTGTTTGCGCTACCACCACTCGTCCCGAAGACGTTTGGCGGCGTAGCGAAACCGCCAGGCTGCGTGATCGTGTTCGATGTGGTGTTATCCATCGCCAGGCCGCCGACACACAGCGAATTCGCTGGCGGCGTCGTCGCGAGCGTGGCGCTTGGTGTCGTGCTAGCTCCGGTTGCTGTCGCCTTCGATCCGCTAACTAGCGGGTCTGGGCTTGTCTGCGCCCCATCCCAATAAAATGCCGAGACCGCATAGGTCATCGACGTGTAACTGGTCGTTATTGTTTGCCCGTTGGTGAGAGCAGACGCATTAAAGGCGTACTGGATATCGCAGGTTACAATGGGGCTTTGGCCAGAAACATTGCCCGCATCGTGGTATGTGTTGCTGGCACTGTCTGTAGTCGTGCCCGGCAGCGTTGCACTACCGTTCGTCGAGATGATGACAACAATCAAGACGCCGGCTGGCACCCCACCAGCACCAACCGTAACGGATAGATTGGTGCCCGGCTTGCCGCTAGTGCCACCGATGCTGACAATCGCCATCTGCTAGGGTTCTAGTGCCAACAAGACGCCTACGTAGTCGCGCGCCACACCGAGGGTAGGCTGCCACCGCGGGTTGCTTTGAGCAGTGAGGAGTTGCTTGTACCCAGCATAAACCGAGAAGCTGGTCGTGGTTTGGGAATTGAAGTTACCGGGGCTGATGAATGTCGGGTCTTGGGTGAAACCATCGCTGGAGGGACCGACTACACCAAGGATGCCAATGAGGTAGTCGTTGGCAGGGATCGGACCTAGACCCACGATGGGCGTAGTGTCAGACCCGAAGAGGGTGCTCCCACTGTCCATTACTCCTGACGTTAGACCGGTGGCACTGAGTGCAGCCATGCTACCAGTCATGCCGGCGGCACGCGACAGTTGGAGTTGGTCACGGGTACCACCGCCGCGAAGCTGCACAACCGTGGAGTCGCACGTTACAAACCAAACACCACACGTTCCATTTGGGTGGGCTTCGCCCGACCGCTGCCCATACACGTTTCCGGTCACGGGCTGTCCGT
>Ga0126373_10001345_pt1 | contig 17397 bp, 16 predicted proteins | sample PanSoiMetPlot_11_FD_92545 | JGI IMG/M metagenome (GOLD analysis project Ga0126373, IMG submission 92545) | Tropical forest soil microbial communities from Panama - MetaG Plot_11 | ecosystem: Environmental > Terrestrial > Soil > Tropical forest > Bulk soil | place: Panama | collected 2016-02-17 | reverse complement strand
CGGACTCGGACTCGAACATATGAGCAATATCTGGATCGCAGACGGCGCGGACGCCTTCGGTCACGCCGTCGAGACGCTACTCGCAGATCGCGAGCTTCGCGAAAGGCTTGCCGCGAACGGTCGAGTGGATGTCGAGCAACACTTCGATTGGAAAAAGATCGGAGAATGCCAGCGCGCGCTGATTCGCAGCCTGCTGCCGCCACGCGTCCAAATCCGCACGGCTGAGAAAGTCGACATTCCCGAAATCTCGGCCATTCAGGCCACCGCGCAAGAGGCCTCGCAATGGCAGCCGAGCGACTATCTCGCGCACGATTGCAAGGTCGGAATACTCGAAGGCCGCGTTGTGGGCTTTGTCGTCTCCCGCAGCGTCGGCCAGAGGGAACGGGAGATCCTCAATATCGCCGTGCATCCGGACTTTCGAAGGCTCGGAGTCGGCTCGGAACTGCTGCGGTTCGAATTAACCCACTCGCCCGGGGCGCATTTTCTTGAGGTTCGGGAGTCCAATGCGCCGGCGCGCGAGTTGTACCGGCGGTTGGGTTTCGAAGCGGTTGGATTGCGGCCGGGATACTATGACGACCCACCCGAGACAGGGATTGTCATGAGGATTTTTTCATGATACTGTCACAAATGCGGGGGCCATCGGTGACCACCGCATGACGAATGACAGCGTTCCTACACCCACCGAGCACAACTCAATCCGACAACTCGGCGTGGCAAGCTCACAAAGGAGAATCAAGCCTGATGGAGAACACGCAAGAAGAATTGAAGGCGCACCTGATGCAGACCGACGAAGAATTTCGCCGTTTAGCCGATCAGCATGCGCAGTTTCATACGCAACTTGAGGCACTGGAAGCTAAGTCGCACCTGACTCCCGAAGAGGAGATCGAAGAGCACAGGCTCAAAAAATTGAAACTGCGCATCAAAGACCAGATGAACGAGATTCTGAAGCGCCACAAGGCGCAGCACGTGGCCTGACATCGGGTGCGCTAAGCGTAGTCCGGAACCCGGCTTGATCCGTCAAGTCGGGTTTTCCATTTTAGGGACCATCGCCAGCAGGCCGAGGAATAGAGCGACGCTCGCAAGCGAGAGCAGACAGCCTAGCCCGCGGCCGGGGGTTCGATAACTCAAGCGGAGCGTATGTTCACCCGGTTGGACCGGAACAGCCATCGCAAATCCGTCGGCGAGAACAACCGGAGCAGCGGATCCATCCACCATTGCGCTCCAACCCGGATCGAAGGATTCGAGCACTTTGACGAAACCCCGCGTAAACGCAGTCGCGCGGACTTCGATTTCGTCGCTTGAGCGGCGCACGTAAGTTGCGGAAACTCCTGGACCAGGGCTGCTCTCACTCAACGAAACGCGCGGAACGGGGTCCGCTGTGCGGTACAGGTTCTCGTCGTCGCTTCTGAGGACGCACTCCAGATCAGTGCGCTCTTCCGATGTGATCACGAATCTCACGCCCGCGGCCTGGAGTGCGGGGATGGGGAGGCTGGATGCGTCCACCCGCTGCTCGTTCAAGTCCGATGGCAGGCCCGCGAGACGTACCAGCGCCTGGTATGGATTCGCCAGGAGAATGGAATCGAAAATTCCGGCGTCATCGTAGCGCTGGTAGTATGCCGGATCGTCGGAGGCAGTTCTTGCGTCGCCGATCTCGGCGTCGATTTTCTTTTGAAATGCTGCGGGAAAATCGTCTACGGGTGCGGGCCGGACAAACAAGCGCGCGAAGCCTCCCAGGTCGAGCGCATGCCCGGCAAGCAACGCCACGAGCAGCGCATACCGAAAGCGCCGATTCAGCTTAGCGCCGCGCTCGATGATACTCACAGCCGAACCGAACGCGATGGCGATGCAAAACGCGCACACGTAGAACAACCGGGACGGGCTCCGGAAGAGTGTTCCGTGAATCAGGTGATGCAACGGCTTGGCAATCGGTAGGGACAGTGTGAATGCAGCCGTTCCGAGGAGCGTCAGGATCAGAAATGGACGCGACGGGCGCTGCCTCATGAACAACGCGTGTGTGCCGAGAAAGAGAAGCGCGAACAGCGGGAGCAGACCCATGTACGACGCCGTGTCCCAAAAGTAAGCGTCGTTCGGATAGCCGCTGAACACTTGATGCTGCTGAAGAAGTTCCGGCCAGCCGTCGACACCCGGCAGAATCAGAGCAAGCAGGCGTCCAGATCCCATCGCGACATCGTTTGATGTTGGCGCGAGATCCAGCATGCGTGTGCTGCGGCGAATCAACAGCAGCATCGGCCACCAGGCGAAGAACGTCGAAGCAACTCCCAGGCTGAGGGCGGAGAGGGCGTAGATGACGCGACGGCCCTCGCCGCGGAGCAGGATGTAGAACAGCGCCGAGCCGACGGCATAGGCGGGAATTTGCGGATGACCTGCCAGCGCCGTGCATGCGGTAGCGAGAGCGAGTGCGAGCAAATCGCGGCGGCGGAACCGCGCGCGGTCGGGATCGACGGCGCGATCGGCCAACCAGAGCAGCAACGGCAACGCCGGATAGGCCTCGAGCAGCGGGAGATGCCCGGCCGCGACTCGCGAAGCGAAGTAACCGGCGCAGGCGAATGTCCAACCCGCAGCCACCGACGCCAGTTCCGAGAGTCCAACGCGCTTTGCGAAAAGATAGCTGAAGATCGCCGCCAAAAGGGTCGCCAAAGCGACGCCTGCCAAGTATTCAAGTCGCGGCGGCAGAACCAGCAGAAGGAAACGCACCGGAATCCAGGGGAAGCTTTGAAGATTCGCGGCAAAGGGCGCGCCGAGCAGTTCGCGAGGGTACCAGCCGGGCAGAAAATGAGCGGGACCGAACAAAGCATCGCGCGCAAAGGCGATGTGCCGGGCGTGCAGTTCCCTGTAATCGCTGCCGAACAAGCCGGCGCGCCACACCGAAGGGCGGGAATAAACGGCCTCGGTGAGAATGGCGAGCAGCGCGATGCTGAGCCATGTGGTCCTGCGATTGCGCACGTTACTATTTACTCCAAAAAATCGTGCAAGCGCCGGTCTCTTCGCTGTTCGAGTAAAGCGCGTGCAGGCCGAGCTCTTTGACGCGATCGTCGTCGCAGATCTCGATGGTGTCGTAGAAGCGGGACTTCACCCGGTTTTCAAATTCCCACAAAGGCAGAATGTGCAGCGGTCCTGCTTCCGATAGCGGCATGTCGAGTTTCTGCGAGGCCTGAAATTCCATGCCCTCAGGGACGGGCCGCCGCGTCAGGAAGAAGAACTGTTCGCCAGCCCAGATTTCGCCGCCCGAGGGCGTCACGTCCACGATCTTACGGGCGATGTTCTCCATGGTGGGCCAGCTCATCTCGTCGCTGTCCTCGCGGAGAGCGCGGCCGAAACTCAAGCAGAGCAAAAGCGCGACCGCAGCGACGGACCATCCGGGCCGAGTGCCCGGCATCAGCCGCGCCGCGACCTCATACAATCCGGTGACGGCCAGGATCGCGAGAAAGGGTACCGTGAAAACAAAATACCAGGTGAATGTCGGATGCGCGATGCCTATCTCGAGCGCCATGGCGAGGGATAACCAGGCACACAGGTAGTATTCGGATCGCAGCGCGCGCGGCCACTGGGTTTTTCGAGCCATGAAGACGAGGCAGGCGACGGCGAGAAGGCCTAGCAGCAGGGCAGATCCCGAATCGACCCACGACGTTAACACGTTGAGATCGTGCGTCGTTGCTCCCGCCCATCTCGCCCGCCGGCCAAATATTTGATAGCCGATGACGTTGAATAGGACAACGCGCGCCGATTGCGCGAATAACCAAATCACGGGAAGGAACGGGATGACGCCGGCCACCAAGAACGATCCGCCCTTCAGCCAGTGGTTCCCAACGCGATTGGCGATCAGGATCCAGATGAGCAGCACGGGGACCGCGAGTGCGGTAAGCAGTGATGAAGCCGCGGATGCGCTCACGAGTAACCCCGCGAGTCCGGCGAGCGTCGCATTGGAACTCGAGACTGCTTTTACAGCGACCCGAAACGAGCAGATCAGCAGAAACAAGCAGAGCGCATAGGCCTGCGCGATGGTCCCGAAAAAGACTACCGAATTGTTCAGCCCCATGAAAAGAGCCACCGCGATGGCGCCCGGCAGTCTCCACGCCTGGACGGGAAAGCGCGAGTAGAAATAATCGGCGGTCAGAAGAATCGCGCCGGCGGTGAGGATCGACGCAACGACATGCATCGCGCGCCAGCTTTCTCCAAACACGCGCATCCAGGCCGCGTAGAAATACGCATTCAACGGCGTTTGCGGGAAACAGAAATCCAGATATGGCTTCTTCCCGGAGCGGATCAAAGAGGCCGCGAGCAGGTGAAACCCTTCATCCCAGGAAAACGCCTGGATCTGCGAATAAACGACGAGCCCGGCCAGCAGCAGTCCCACCACGCCGCAGAGCACGGCGAAGGCGGAACGTCGCTCCAGGATCATCGAGACAGATCAGAACGAGACTTTCGGAGGGTTGCGCGCCCCAGGCTCGGTCTTGAAGTAGGCATCGTTGCGCTGGAAGCCGAACAGTGACGCGGCGATGTTGTTGGGGAACAGCTCGATGTCGGTATTGTATCTTTGGACCGTCTCGTTGTACTTGCGGCGCTCCACTGCGATCCGGTTTTCGGTTCCGGCCAGCTCATCTTGAAGGCGCAGGAAATTCTCGTTGGATTTCAACTGAGGATAATTCTCAACCACAACCAGCAGACGGCTCAGCGCGCCATCGAGTTGCGAGTTGGCTTGGATTCTCTCGGCAGGAGTACGCGCGCCGCCCAGAGCTGCGCGAGCATCGGTGACTTCCTTGATCACCGCCTGCTCTTGCTTGGCGAATCCCTTCACTGTTTCAACCAGGTTCGGTATCAAATCCGCGCGGCGCTGGATCGCGACGTCTACCTGCGACCAGGCTGCATTCACGGACTCGCGCTCGGTGACCAAAGTGTTCCGCGCCCCCATGGCCCAACCGAACACCCCGAGCACTACCAGCACGATGACGCCAATCACGATCAATCCGGCTTTCATTCAGTCCTCGTTTCTTGACTTAATCACTCGTCACTTTTCCAGGCGATCGACGTGCGCGACCACGGCTTCAATCTGCTTCAGATAACGTCCAAAAAGCGGGCCCGGTTCCACATCGGCCGGCTTGCGCTTCTGCTCGCGCAGATCGAGCAGAGTTCCGAACGGCTCTGCATCGACGCCAATAACGCCGAGCTGTGCCGCGATTCCTCGCTTATCGGATCCAACCGCGGTTCCAGACACGAGCAGAGCGTGACGCGCTAACACCAGGAAATTCGAAACCGAATCGAGCATCAAGCGCAGCAGTGCCTGCTTATCCCCAAGAACTCCGGCCGCTTTTTGCCGCAGACGCAAGAGCTTCGCGCGGAGCTCGTGCTCCACCTGCGCGCGATAGAACACTTTGTCGATGGCCAAGCCTTCGATCACGTCCTTGCCGAAAAGCACGCGTCGGCGCTCCGCCATATCATGAAACTCGATGGGGAAGCAATCCGTCGACATGCGCACTTCCTCTTCGCTGAGCAGCAGCGGCGAGGGGTTATCGCCAGCGCGCCACCACTTGAAGATCGGTTCGGAGTCGGCTAGCGCCAAGGGCGACACGTCGGTCAGCACGCACAGCACGTTCAGATCGGAATAGTCCTCGTGGTGATCGCCGCCGGCCGCCGACCCGTAGAGAATCACGGAAACAAGCCGGTCCTGATGGGCCTTGCGCAAGCGTTCGACCAATTCATCGAGCTGTTGCCGGATCATCGATTACCCAAATCGTCCCCGTTACCAATCACTCGAAGCCCCACCGCCGCCCGAGTCTCCCCCGCCGAAGCCGCCGAATCCACCGCCGCCTCCGCCGCCGGAATCATATCCCCCGAATCCGCCGCCACTCCATCCGCCACCGCCTCCGCCACGACCTAATAGGTTACCTATAATGAGTCCGGTCCAGAAGCCGCCGCCGCCGCCTCGGCGCATCAGGAACAGCAATAGAAGGATACCGAGTACGACCAGCGGCCACGGGATCGATGGGCGCGGCTGGACCGGCCGAATGCGCGGACGCAGGCTAAAGTTGAGCGCCACGCCCTTGGCGTCGGCGATGCGGGAGCCCATTTGGTCAGCCGCTGCAAACAGCGCCGAACCGTACGCCCCTTGCCGCAGGAGCGGGCGCGCCTCGCGAAGCACACTGCCGTCGAAGCCGTCGGGAAGAATGGGCTCGAGGCCGTAACCGATCTCAACGCGATCGCGCCGATCCTTGATAGCGAGCAAGAACATGATGCCTTCGTCTTTGCCCTTCTTGCCGACGCCCCATTGGCGATATAGCGTGTTGGTAACGTCCTCGATCGGTGCGCCATCGAGCGAATCCAGCGTCACGATGGCCATCTGAACGCCTGTAGCTTGCTCCAGGCGCCCGGCGTAGCTTTCAAGCTGCGCGCGCGAAGAGGGATCCAGCACGTGAGCAAAGTCGCTCACGTAACCCTGTGGCTTTAGTTTGGTAAGGTCGAGCCCGAACAGGAGCGAAACTAACGCGAGCGCGAACGAGAGAGCCCACGTGAAGCGCCGTAGCGGGCCTTTTAGCAGACCAGGTCCTCGCGCTTGATGCGGAAATCGCCGAGATTGCCGAGCATCGCCAGCGTGATGTTCTTCGCGTCGAGCAGCTCTTGCGCGATGCTCTGCACCTGGCCGGCGCTGACGTCCTCTATGCTCTGGATCATCTCGTCGAGCGTGTAGAAATGATCGAAGTAAAGCTCCTGCCGGGCCAGATTGCCCATGCGGCTGGACGTGGATTCCAGGCTCAGCATCAGCGAGCCCTTGAGGTGATCCTTGGCGCGGCGCAGCTCGTCTTCGGGAACCAGATGTTCCTTGAGTTCGCGAAACTCCTTGACGATGCACTCCACCACTTTGGCCGCGCTTTCGAGCGACGTTCCCGCGTAGATCGCCAAACACCCGGCGTCGCGATACATGCTCAGTTCGGAATAGACGGCGTATGCCAAACCTTGCTTCTCACGAACGTTCTGAAACAAACGCGAGCTCATCCCGCCGCCCAGCACCGTATTCAGAGCGTAGCAGGCAAAACGCAGCTTGTGCGGGAACGCATAACCCGGCACTCCCATGTAAAGATGCGTCTGTTCCAGTGAGGCTTTATTCTTGAATACCAGCTTGGCGTGCGGGACCGGCGGGATGTCAGGCGGTAGCGCGCCGTCGAAGCGCAGGTGATCGAATCGCTCGCGCACCAGATCGACAAGCTGCTCGTGCCTCAGATTGCCGGCGGCGGTGATCAGGATGTTCGATGGCGTGTAAAAACGCCCGTAGTAACCGCGCAGCATGTCTTGGTCGAAACCGCGCACGGTGTCCTTGGTCCCGAGGATCGGCTTGCCAAGCGGATGATCTTTCCAGAAATTGCTGGTGAAGATCTCATGCAGCAGATACTCGGGATTGTCCGCCTCCATTTTCAGCTCTTCGAGAATGACGCCCTTTTCCTTCTCGATGTCTTCGGGACGAAACAACGGGTTGAGGACCAGGTCGGCCAGAACGTCGAAGGCCAGCGGCAGGTGCTCGTCGAGAACCTTGGTGTTGTAACTCACCATTTCCTTGGCCGTGAAGGCATCGAGGCCGCCGCCGATGGAATCCACCGAGCGCGCGATCTCCTCCGCGCTGCGATGCTTGGTACCTTTGAAGACCATGTGCTCGATGAAGTGCGAGATGCCGTTCTCGGCACCCGCCTCGCGACGCGAGCCAGTGCGAACCCACAGCCCCAATGACACCGACCTAACGTGAGCCATGCGCTCGGAAATTATGCGCAGGCCGTTGGGGAGGGTCGTAGTTGCAATGTCCCGAATCTGTTGAGCTTCTTCAGTCAGAGTCACTGTTTCCATCTTATCGCGCTTCCGAGCGCGAATCACCGGCCGTGTCGTCGCGAACGCGTGTTATACTCGAAGAAATGCTGCAAACTATTGTAGGAATGGAACTTACAGACCTACAACAGGCCCTCGGACCAAACTTCCCCCTGTACCGCGCCCATCAGATCTATGATGCAGTCTACCGCCGGAGAGTGTCGGAGCTGTCTGGCGTTACTGGGTTGCCTTTAACTCTAAGAAAGGAAATGGCTTCTCAATTCCGTCTGGGATTGCCTCAGATTTCCGCCGAATATTGTTCTGCCGACGGCACCCGGCGTTACCTTCTGGGGCTCGATGATCAGCGCAGTGTCGAGACGGTCCTGATGCCCGAGGATGGGCGCGACACGATCTGCATTTCGAGCCAAGTGGGATGTCCGGTGAATTGCCGGTTTTGCCTGACCGCGCTTCTGGGCCTGGAGCGCAACCTCACCGCCGGTGAGATCGTCGGGCAGGTGTTGTTCGTCATGGGCACACATCGGCTGTCGACGGCGACGGATCGATTGAATCTCGTGATGATGGGGATGGGCGAGCCGCTGCTAAATCTCGCGAACGTGATCAAAGCGACGCGGCTGCTTGTGGATCCGGAAGGCATCGGGCTGTCGCAAAAGCGGATCACGCTCTCCACCGCCGGCATTGTGCCGAAGATCGAGGAGCTGGGGCGTGAGCCGGTGCGGCCGAAGCTCGCGATTTCGCTGAACGCATCCACCGAGGAGCAGCGCCGCGAGCTGATGCCGATCACCCGCAAATATACGCTGAAGGAACTGATCGCGGCGGCGAAAGCCTATCCGTTGCGCCCATGGGAGAAACTGACATTCGAATACGTGCTGTTGAAAGGCGTCAATGACACAGACGCCGACGCACGGCGCGTCGTAAAGCTGCTAGCTAATATGAACGCCAAGGTGAACCTGATCGCTCTGAATCCAGGCCCGGGGATCGCCTACCAAACACCGGACGCCGAGCGGGTCGAGGCCTTTCAGACCATCGTGCGGCCGTCGATGCCGTGCTTCGTGCGCAAGCCGCGCGGGCGCGACATCTTCGCGGCCTGCGGGCAGTTGAAGCGCGAGCAGTTGGTCGAGATCGCCTGATACCGGGCGCTGACCTTTCACGTTTTCAGGGTGCGCCGGAGAGTGTACGCCTCGGCGGGAATGTGTCCGGAGCGCAGCTTTTTCCAATCGTCGCTAGCGTGAATCAATTTGCCGCTGATGTGATTGGAATCTTCGGACGCGAGGAACAAAGCGAGCTGGATCTGTTTGTCGGGCGCTTCGCCTCCGGTCCGCCGCACCTCGAGCGCCTCTTCGGTTTCCTTCCAGCCTGCGCGGTCGCCGGCGCGCAAAATCTCATCCGTCATATGCGTGTAGGTTCCGCCCGGACCGAGACAATTGATTTGAATATTGTGATCGCTGATCTCTTCAGCAACCGTCTCAACGAAACGCACAAGCGCAGCTTTCGATGCAGCGTACAAGGAAAAATTTGGACGGGGAGCCGTCGCACCCGGACCGCTGAGCACGATGATTTTGCCGGCCCGGCGCTCGATCATGTGAGGCAGAACCGCGTGGCAGGCATTCATCACTCCCAGCAGGTTGGTGTGTACGACGTCGGCCCAAGCCTTCGGGGATTGTGTGTTGAACGGCCCTATCTGACCCGGCACACCGGCGGCGCAGATTAGCACATTGACTTCACCGTAGTGGACGCGCATGCGATCCACGGCGGCGCTCACCTGTTCGTAGTCGGTTACGTCAGCGCGGATGCGAAGCGCGTTTCCGCCCGCATGTTCGATCTCCAAGTGTGCGAGATCGAGCTCGGCCTTGCTGCGCGCCAATAAGCCTACGCGATTGCCGGCGGCGGCGAAACCAATCGCCAACCGTTTTCCGATACCGCGGCCCGCCCCCGTTACAAGCACCCCGGCGTTCGTCAGAGTTTGCAAACGCGCGAATCCTCCTTAGAAAACTTGCGCCGCAACGGCGGCGGCGAATTTTCGTGACGCGCGAGGAGGCAACGCCCTCCTCTGGCGCTCCTACGCAACTACCCAGAGAACGGAGCGCGCGGACAGCTTATTCCCGTGCCTGAGGGTCCGCGCCCCTTCCGGACTCCCAACTCAAATTAGTACAAAACGATTTTTGGCGCTGGCATGGATGACGGAGCGATGACTTATCCCGCTGCCTGGCCGTGCTTATGGCGGTACATGGATTCGTCAACGCGCCGGAAAAGCTGCTCGGAGGTCTCGCCGGGAACATACTCGGAGATTCCGACCGAGACGTGCACTTCAACAATCAGCTCCTGTCCGTCGACGGAAACGGTATAAGGACGATTCACCCATTGCGCGATCTGCTGGGACCGCATCACTCCAGGATCCAGGCCGCAGTTCAGAATCACGGCGAATTCATCGCCTCCCCAGCGGCAGACGAAGTCGCGGGTTCGGATCTGGCTGCTGAGGCGCGCACCCAATTGCTTGAGTATTTCGTCGCCGTAGAGATGGCCGAACCGGTCATTGAAGCACTTCAGCGCATCCAGATCGAAGAACAACACGCAAAACTCACGCTTGGCTTCGACGCGCGCGGCTAATTGCCGGTTGAATTCACGGCGGTTCGCGACGCCCGTGAGCGCGTCGCGCGATGCGAGCATCTCCGCCTCCCGCAGGCGATGTTGGAACTCACGCATCTGATCGCGCATCTGCACGAAGGCATCGTGCGTATCCAGCTCGATGGATTCGGCAAAGCCCCGCAGATCCGCTGTTTGATCGCGCAGCTTGGCCAAGTCGCCGGCTTGGACGGCTTTCTCCATTTGATCGACGAAGTCAACCAAATGCCCGACGTGATTTACGTTGCGCATGGAGCGCGACTCTTCGGTCTCAGCCACCAACGCGAGGGTCTGATTCAACTCCTCTTCGAGCGCTTGCGTGTAGTGGCGGGCGCTGACAGAGAAGCCCTCCAAAATCTGATGCAGCGTATCGCAGCTTTCTTCGAGCGTCTTTTTGTTGGCCTCGAATGCCAGTCGGGCGCGCAGGCGGGCGAGCTGCTCGATACAGCCAGTGCTGAGCTCGGGAAAAACCACTGCCAGCATGTCTGCGATGTCGAGGATCGAAGAAAGATAGCAATCGAGCGCAGCGCGGAAATCGGTTTCACGCACAGGCATGGGCGCCGGATGCATTTCGCGCGGAGTCAGGGGATTACTTGGCCGCATCGGGTTTGGGCGCCTCAGGCGGCGCTTTTCTATCGAAACCGTCCTGATAGCCTTCCACGCCCTGCGAAGGCACGGCGATCTTGATCAGCTTGCGATTATCGTCCACCCAGAAGTCGAGGCTGAGAGCCTGTCCCTGCGGAGTTTTCCCTGTGGCGACGATATGATTCAATTCCACAGTCTTGCTTGCAAACTCCACCGGCTCGCGGCCCTTGAACACAACGGTGGCGGGGACCTCACCCTGATTTAACACGTAGATCGGAAACTGTTGCGGATCCTGCGTCTTCAAGTCGGCGCGCATCGCGAGCACGGTCCAGGGATAAAACGGAAACGGATTGTAGACCACGATCGCGTCGGGATGAACGTCGTCTTCCTTGGTTTGCGGCGCCTGGCCACTATTGACTTCATTCTTGGCCTTGCCGGCGGCGAATGTGGTCTTCACGTTCATTTGAATCTGGCCCATCTTGCCTTGGGCGGAAGCCTCGAGCGGCTGGAACTTGTCGTCGGTTACGATCTTGAATTCATCGACATCCACCTTCATCGGGCCGATGGCGGCGTGAGCAGAGCCATCGAGCGTGATTTTGCCCGCGGACTGCAGGACAGTGTAGGTTTCGGTCTCAGTCGGCTTTCCCGCCATATAGACCGTAAGTTTCCCGGCGCCGGCATCGGACGCGAGCGCGGAAGCCGGCGCGGTCTTGGCGGCGACCTGCGGCTTTTTCATGAGCTCCTGAATTTCGGGCGGAACATCGAAAATGCCCTTGGGCAACTCGACGTTAAAGTCTACCTTCTCTATGATGATCTGATACTCCTGGCCGGCCGCGCGTTGGGTGGTCTTGTGCGGAGCCAGAACGTCGCCGTCCTTGCGGTAGTCGTCGTACAGGACTTCAACCGTGATGTCGCCCATAGAAGTGCTGCGCGTGCCGTTCGTTTTGATCAGCAGCCCCGACTTCTTGTCGTAAAACTCGGTGGTCGGGTTGCCGGTAGCGGGAGTCAGTACGACTTTATAGCAGTCGTGGCCCTCGACGGTCTCCGAGCCAGTGGTTTCGATCTTGCTGTAGAGCTTCTGCACAACCAGCGGCAAATTGAACGTCGAATCACGAAGGCTCTCTGTGAGTTCTACGCCCTCCTTTACGCGTGGTCCTTGGAGAGGGTTGTTTTCCCACGCCACCTGACCGTCGCTGCCTTGCTCGATCTTACCGATTCCAGGGATTTCCACCACCAGGCGATTCTTATTGGGCTCAGCCTCATAAACCGTGAGCGCGCCTTTCAGCCCGGCAGAGGCAATTTCGAAGTAGCCGTGCGCCACCTGGTTGTGGCGCTTCTCCAGCGCCGCGCGGCCGCCAGTGGCCTCCAGGTATTTGTTGAGAACTGTGTCCGCGGAAGGAAGGCTGTCTGCGGCAAAAAGAACGAAAGAACCAAGAAAAAAGGCGAGCGGAAACTTAGGCATGGTGTACCTCCGAGCCCGTTTTACCACTGTACCGCAGCGGATCAGGACAGGGCGGGCAGCAGTCTGGCTAGTGCAACGAATTGGACGAAGACTTATCCGCCTTCTGCGCCACTACGGCATGGGCCTTTTCGAGCAGTGCCTTGGACGCAGGCAGCGATTCAACGGCCTTCGCGACTTCGGGATCGTTCTGGAACGAAACCTTGTCCGATTCTTCCTTGCTGAAAGCAGTGATGTAAAGTTCCTCACGCAAGCGTTCGCGGATCCAGGTGCGGTCACGCTCGAAATCCGCCGCGGTGAACTCTACGCCGCGCCGCTTGGCGAAATTGCGGAAATCCTCCATCGCATTCTCGTCCGGCAGCCACTCTTTAGTGAGCAGCTTCGGATCGTGAACGGCGAAAAACTGAGGCGAGTAGAAAAAGAAGACCATCCGGCCTTCAAGCTGCGACTCCAGTTGCGATAACTTGGGTGCTTCGTACTTCTCGTCCGGATTAATGCCGTCGCCGCCGAAAACAATGCGGCCGCTGTCGGTCTTCTTCATGTCCTTCAGGTTCTCTTGCCCTTGGTTACGGCTGAGATATTCGTACAGACCCTGATGCTCGTAGTCGCGCTGGATCAGGCGGCCGCTGGGCGTGTAGTATTTCGCGATGGTCAGCAGCACGGCGCTGTTGCCGGAGAGCATGAAAGGCGCCTGGACCAAGCCTTTGCCAAAGGTTCGTTCGCCAAAGATCCAGGCTCGGTCATGATCCTGAAGAGCGCCGGAAAGAATCTCAGATGCGGACGCCGTCCCGCGATTCACCATTACTACAATCGGAAACTGCGCGCCGCGCTCGCCATGCTTGGCGACGAATTTCGTCTCCGCCGAGGCCCGGCCATGGTGCGAAACGATCAACTGACCCTTGCGCAGGAAATGATCCGCAACGTTGACGGCTTCCTGAACTAGGCCGCCGCCGTTATCACGCAGGTCCAGGATAAGTCCTTCGACCGAGCTCTCCGGAAATTTTGCGAGTGCTTGGTCGAGTTCGTGGCTGGTGGTTTCGTTGAATGCCTCGACGCGAATGTAGGCGACGCCCGGACGGATCCAGAAAGCGTAGTTTACGCTGCCGCGCGGAACGTTATCGCGAACCAATGAGAAGTGCAACGGCGAAGGCTCGCCCGTTCGCCGCACTGTGATCGTCACCGGCGTTCCCTTGGGTCCCTTCAGCATGGACGAGACCTGGTTCACTGTCCCGCGTTCAGTGCTGGTGTCGTTCACCGAGATGATCTGGTCGCCTGGGCGAAGCCCCGCCTTGTACGCTGGAGAGCCCTCGAAGGGGTACATCACGATGACGCTACGCTCGGGCTGGCCGACGTACATGCCCACGCCGTAGTAGTGGCCGGACTGGCCTTCCCGCATCAGCGCATACGCCTTGGGGTCGAAAAAGTTGGAATGCGGATCGAGTGTGCGCAACATGGTGGGGATGGCCCCCTTGAACACCGTGTTGTCGGCGTCCACCTTGTCGGCGAAATTGGCCTCTACGGCTTCATACACCTGAGTGAACTTTTTGATGCTTGCGCCCATGTCTGCTTCCGATTGGGCGACAAGATGACTTTGAACGGGAGAGAAAAATACAGCCAGCGCAGCAAACCGCAAGCACCGGGAGGGAATGACCATGATATTCGACCTCAGGCTTTCCTATGTTAACAGCAATTGAAGCAAAACCGGCAGGAAATTCGTGGGACGCTTCCCCTGGTACAGAGGTTTCGGCGGCGGCGCAACATTTTCAATCGCCTGGAGTTAGCAGTCGACGCGCGTAGTACAGGACGAACGGTAAGTCCCGCTACTTGGTAGCGCCGGCAACCGATTCCGCTGCTTCAGGGGGCTCAGGGAGCACTTCGCAACCGACGGGCTTGGTGAAGTGCGATCCGCCACGAAGCTGATCCAGACGGACCGTTAGGAACTCCCACTTGTAGCGCCAGATCTCGCGGATGCACATTTGCAGCTCGCCGCACTTTGCGAGCTTGCTGAAAGCCTTGTGATCGTGGTTGGCCGCCTCGGGCCAATATTGCCCAGCGGTTTTCTTGTTGCACGCCGGACGAGAGGGATCGCCGGCGAAACAGATTCCCGTGGAAGCTCCGAGCAGGATGCAGACCGCCATCCACTTCAAAGGCATTCGATTAAGGCAACAGTGTATACGCGGCCTATGGCGAACGCAAGCGGAAATTGTGTTCCCGTAACCCCAAGTTGCACTACTCTACGCGTGACATCGGGTTGAGCTAATCGATGCGGCGCCTCGCTTTGAGGAAAACGCTGCGCATCATGGCCGGGGTGAGTTTGCCGGTGAAGGTGTTTTGCTGGCTGGGATGATATGAACCGATTAGCATCGGCTGGCCGGGCGCGGTGGTGTGTTCAGAACCGTGGGCGAAGCGAAATGCTGATCGCCGCGCGATTTTGCCCTCCGAACGCAAGATCGAAAGGTAAACGTCGAATGCCAGCCGACCGAGCGCGACAACTACTCGCAGATCTTTGAGCAGGTCCAGCTCACGTTCTAGATAGGGCCGGCAATTTCGAATCTCATCGGGAGTGGGCTTGTTGGCAGGCGGCGCGCAGCGGACGGCCGCGCTGATGTAAGCGTCGCGCAGTGTCATGCCGTCGTCGCGCGAGACGCTGGTGGGCTGGGAGGCAAAACCGGCTTCGTATAAAGCCCGATAGAGGAAGTCGCCCGAGCTGTCGCCAGTGAATATGCGGCCAGTGCGATTGCCTCCGTGCGCGGCGGGCGCAAGACCAATTAGCAGCAACCGCGCGTGCGGATCGCCGAAGCCAGGTACCGGGCGTCCCCAATATTCCCAATCCATGTATGCGCGGCGTTTCGTCCGGGCAACCTGCTCGCGATAGTCCACCAAACGCGGGCAACGCCGGCACGCGACGATTTCATCGTTTAGAACACGAAGGGGATGCAACCAATCCAGCTTGCCACAGACCGTGGCGAAAGCACATTCTAGCGAGCGAGCTCGCTGCGCAGGTTTTCGAGCGACGCTTCGAGCCGGGTTAGATCCGCGGCGGGTCCTGACTGAATGGTGTTGGCGAACAACGGCACGAGCTCTGGGTCGCGCCAGCCGCGCCGCGCCTCTTCTTCCATCACCGCGATGGCATCGGCATGCGACAGCGCCGGTTTGTAGGGCCGCTCTGTGGTAAGCGCGTCGTAGATGTCGACGACCTGGAGGATACGCGCCAGGAGTGGGATGTCCTCGCCTACCAGGCCGTCCGGATATCCCGTGCCGTCCCAATGCTCGTGATGATTACGAATGATGGGCAGGACCGGCCAAAGGCTCTTCATGGTGCGACAGATCTCTTCGCCACGCACCGGATGGCTCCGCATTATGGCCCACTCGTCGGTGGTCAATCTGCCGTTCTTGAAGAGAATCGAGTCGGGAATGGCAACTTTTCCGATATCGTGCAAGTAACCGCCGCGGAAGAGCGTCGTGAGATCGGAGTTGGGAAGGCCTAGCGCTTCTCCCAGCACCACAGATGCAACGGCCAGGCGCTGGCAGTGCTGGCCGGTGTTTGGATCCCGATGCTCTACGGCCTGAGCCAGCGCGAAGAGGATGCTTTCAGCTTCCTCCAGCGAATCGATCAGCGCTTTGTTGCGAATCATAGCGCGCACACGCGTCCGCACAACGGCCGGATGCAGTGGCTTAATGAGAAACTCGTCGGCGCCCGACGAAATTCCCACGATTTCGTTCTCGACTCCCTGCACGCTGGTCATCATAAGGATCGGAACCAGGTGAGTGGCTCGATTGGCTTTCATCCAGCGGCACAATTCCGGTCCGCTGACTTCGGGCAGCATGAGGTCGACGATCATCAGGTCGATGTTCTGCGATCGGAGCAGCTCCATCGCCTCGGACGCCCGGCGAGCTTCGAGAATCTTGTAAGGTGCAGTCTTCAGAATGGCTTTGAGAAGCCGGCGATTGATTTCTTCGCCGTCTACGATCAGGACCACCGCGGGAGTTGCGGCGTTTTCGCTCGAATCGAAAAACGTTAGCCTCGGTACGGAGCCGGGTTCCGCCAGCGTGCCAATGGGTGTGATCTGACCGGACATGCTTCGGCGGAAGAGTGTTGGCTCCGCCCCTTACTCATCGGCCGAAATTGACCTTAGGTTCAGGGAGCGGGACTAAGCTTGCGTGAAAGGCTTAGGAAAATCATTGCCTTGGGAGCTTCGACAGAATATCTGTAACGTAGTTTATGGTTTCGGGGATTTGCGGGACGCCTCCCTCGCGATCCACTCGCTCCGGTCCAGCGTTGTAAGCCGAAAGAGCCAGGCGCATGTCGCCATTGTATTTCGTGAGTAACTGTTTCAATAGTTTAGTCCCCGCCTCGACATGCTGTTTCGGATCCAAGGGGTCGTGCACGCCGAACTGTTCGGCGACCGCTGGCATTAGTTGCATGAGCCCTTGCGCCCCTCTTGGCGAGACCGCGCAGGGCCGGCTGCCCGATTCCTGGCCGATCACGGCGCGCAGCAGATCCGCCCTGACGCTCTGGCGCTTCGCGTTCTCCTCGATAAGCGGGTCCAGTTGATCGCTCGACAACGGATCGCAGGGCGGCTCGCTAAACAAAGCTCCCGACAAGGCGCCACAACGAGGAAGCGCCTCGATCCAGGGAACGGTGAAAAACGCGGCCGCAGGAGGCGGTTCCTTGCCCGAGACTGAGCTGACTTGCTTCTGAAGGGAATTGCATTGCGTTGCTTTTCAATGGAAGCAGCCATGGCAGCCTGCGCGGCGGCCATCTGGGATTGGGGGTTGCTAGCCGAAGGAGCAGCGGAAGATGTGGCCGTGGAGTCCGTCGGTGGGAGAGTTGTCACTTGGGAGGATGTGATTGCGACCTGCCCCCAACAGGCCGTCGCGACCAGGAAAAGCGCGGCTCGGTTCAT
>Ga0126373_10001344_pt1 | contig 17403 bp, 19 predicted proteins | sample PanSoiMetPlot_11_FD_92545 | JGI IMG/M metagenome (GOLD analysis project Ga0126373, IMG submission 92545) | Tropical forest soil microbial communities from Panama - MetaG Plot_11 | ecosystem: Environmental > Terrestrial > Soil > Tropical forest > Bulk soil | place: Panama | collected 2016-02-17 | reverse complement strand
GGTTCGTGTTCGCCAGCCTGCTCGCGCTGTTGCCGCTCATCATCGCGGCCGTCTCGGTTCTCGCGACCTTCCTGCTCGTGCTCGGGCTGACCGAGGTCACCGACGTCAGCCAGATCGTCACGTTCCTCATCGCCCTCATCGGCCTCGGCGTGGCGATCGACTACTCGCTGCTGGTCGTTACCCGCTGGCGCGAGGAACTTGCCCGGCTCGCATCCACCCGGCCTGGAGCCACTGCCAGGGAGCGGAACTATGCAGCGATAGAGGCAGCCATGGCACATGCCGGACGGTCGGTCGTCTTCTCCGGCCTGACCGTCGCGATCGGCTTGCTCGCTCTTGTGGTACTGCCGGTCAGCTTCCTGCGCAGCACCGGACTAGCCGGGATGTTCGTGCCACTCATGTCGGTGGCGGTGGCGATCACGCTGCTGCCCGTCATCCTGGCCGGGATAGGGCGGCAGTTGGACTGGCCGAGACTGCGCAAAGAGCGCTCAGCCAGCCGCCCGTGGACGGCCTGGGCCGGCCTGGTATACCGGCACAAGTGGGCGTCGGCTCTGGCTGGCGGGGCTGTACTCTGCGCGTTAATGCTGCCCGCATTCGGCATGCACATCGGCCTCGCTGACTCGGCAGCGACAGCCGAACCGGGCCCGGCGCGCACAACAATGATGATCTTGACCCGCGGCGGTGTCCCAGGCGGGGTGCTCACCCCGATCGAGGTTCTGGTGAGCGGTGATGGACGGGCGGCGACAGAGGTGGCATCGCGCGCGGCTGGCGTCCCCGGTGTCGTGGCGGCGGCCGTCGCGACCGGGTATCAGCGGGCCGGGACCACGCTAGCCATGGTCGTCCCCGCCCAGTCCTCAGGGTCGCCGGGGGGTCAGACCACAGTCGCCAGGGTGCGGGCCGCCGTCGGCCGCTTGCCGCACGTGATCGGCGTGGGTGGCGATGGTCCGGCGCTCGCCGATTTCGACCACGCGATCTACGGCAACTTCGCGCTGATGCTGACAGTCATCGGCATCGCCACGTTTCTCCTGCTCGCCCGGGCGTTCCGGTCGGTCCTGCTCGCGGCCAAGGCGGTTCTGTTCAACCTGGTGTCGCTGGGCGCTGCGTTCGGCGTGATGAGTTTCGTGTGGCAGGACGGGCACGGCAGCAGGCTCTGGGGCGTGTCCGCCACGGGCGACATCACAATGTGGGTGCCGCTGATGGTGTTCGCGTTCCTGTTCGGCCTGTCGATGGACTACGAGGTGTTCATCCTGACCAGGGCCAGGGAGGCGTTCGACGCCTCCGGCTCGAACCGGGCGGCGGTGACGATCGCGATCGGGCGCACTGGCAGGCTCGTCACCAGCGCCGCACTCGTGCTGCTCCTGAGCTTCGTGTCGATGTCGACCTCAGGTCAGGTAGACGTCGCGGTCTTGGCCACCGGCCTCGGTGCCGGCATCTTTATCGACGCGACGATCGTTCGTTGTCTGATGGTGCCCGCCTTGGTTGCGCTGTTCGGCCGCTACAACTGGTGGTTGCCGAGGCTCTTGGCAGCGATACTCCGTGTCGCGCCGTCCCCGCTGCCGGGCCGCGCTCAAATAAGTGCCGGAGAGGGTGAGCCAGTGGGCGTGGTCTAAGTGCCGCCGCAGCCGTAGCCGTTACCGCCACCGTGATCGGCAGTCGCCCGACTAAGAAGCAGCCTTGAGGTAGGTCACCGGGCCGAAGCTGCTGGGCGCAACCGACGGCGGCTGAGAACTCAGGCCGAAATCGAGAGACTCGAATGTCTTGGCATTGATCACGATCGACAAATACGTGCCAGTTGGTGCGTGCGCTCCGGCCGGTACGGACGCATCTTCGGCCACGAAATGACCCTTCATCGTGACCAGGTACACGACCATCTTCTGGCCAACGGGCTCAGTGTCGCCCGGCGTAGCCGAAGTGAGTGCCTTATCGTGGGTGGTGACCACGATAGACACCCATGCGGGTGACCGGTCGGCGTTCGCCCTCGCGGCCCGGCAGGCTATCGCCCTGAGGGTGCGAAGCGCCGCCGTTGGTACAGGTCGGCCAGGCACCGGCACCGCGCCCCGCGTTGAGGACGCTGCGGGCGTGATCCGGCCTAGTTCGAGTTTGGGCGTTGTGCAGGAAAGCGCGGCCGTTACCTGTCCGGTCTGCTTGACGTTCCCGCAGCCGATGAGCACTAGGGTGGACAGGACTGCTGGGACGAACCAGAGCAGTGTGACTCCCCGTCCCGGCTTGTCAGCGGTCTCAGTAGGCATGGCACCTGCCTCAATATTCCTGCCACACAAGACGTCCCCCGCGAGCCATAGGTTGCACGGCCACCGAATTTGCGAGCCCGGTTAGCGCCCCGGTTCGAGCAAGACCTTGACGGCGCCTGTGCGCCGCGCGTTCTTCACCGTCAGCACGGCCTCGCCCCAGCGTTCGAGCGGAAATCGGTGCGTGATAACCGGCGTCAGATCGAAACCAGCCGAGATGAAGTCAAAGTAATGCTCCATCGCGTGCTTGGCGACGCCGCCGACCTCTTCGATGCCGAAGCCATTGGAGCCGATGACGCGCAACTCCTTGAAGTAGAGCGGCGTCCACTCAAAGCGCTTCGGCGGCTCGACACCCGACACGATGAGGGTGCCTCCGGTAGCGAGCAGCCGCAACGAAGTCTCTACGGTCTGAGTCGAGCCGATCGTGTCGTAGACCACGGCAGGCCCGTCCTGCAGCCAGCCACGCTTGCTCCACGGCTCGAGCGGGCGCGCGCCAACGCGCCGCGCGATTTCCATGACCAGCTCGTCAGGGGAGGAGGACAGCACCGCGTGAGCACCGAGCCGGTCCGCCAGCGCCGCTCGCGCACCTGGTCGCGTGGCGGCCCACACCTCGGTCGCGGGATAGAGATGACGCAACAGCGCGATCGCCGCGAACGCGAGCGTGCCCGAGCCGTAGACGAGGACGGCCTGACCGTCCGGTGGCGGGGCGAGCATTACCGAGCGTAGGGAGACGCTGACGGGATCGGCGAGCACAGCCGCCTCGTCCGGCACATCGGGAGGGATTGCGAACAGCTGGGAGACGTGTGCCGCGAAGCGCTCCGCGTGCGCCCCGGCCGCGCCTGCGCAGTTACCCAGGTGGATCGAGACCGGCAAGTCGCCCGCACGGAAATTTCGGCACCAGGGGAACCGGCCGTCCTGGCAGGCCTCGCACGGCGGGCGGACTCCGCGAGGGCCACACGACAACCACGGGTTGAGCACGACCCGCTCGCCGGTGTCCACCCGGCGTCCGACGACCTCGTGACCAAGGACGTGCGGGAACGACACGAGCGCGGTGAGCGGGTTGTCGCGGACGCCGTTCAGCACGATCTGCTTCACGTCAGATCCGCACAATCCGGAGAACGTCGTCTCGACCCGAACCCAGTCCGCTGCCGGAAGCGGGAGTTCGGCAACGTCTTCGAGACGCACAGGTGCCAGCCGTGATACAAACGCCCGCTGGCCGAAGCGCCCGCCGATGGTCGCGGCTGACTCGCGAGCAAGATTGTGCCGGAATACGAGCGCCTTCATGTCGACCCTTCTGCGCCTGGCCAGCCAAAAGTAGCACTGCGGCGGATACCCAAAGTCGCAGAACTACAGCGTGCACCGCCGCCGAAAATGCCGGTTCTTTCCTTCCACTGGCAACGAGCAGTTGGAGACGCTGATACGAGAGCGCGCGGTCAAGTACTGTCGTCCCGTGCAGTTGCGACCGGTTAAGACCGTAATGCCATGCCGTACACCACGCCTGACCGCGCTCGCTGCGGTCGCTGGCATTCTGTGTGCCGGACTGGCAGGCTGCGAGGCCCTGCCCCGGGCGGCGGCCAGTCACCCCGATCCTGTGACAAGCAGTCCTTCCGCAACGCCCACGCCGACGCCGCCGCCAGGCATGCAAATAATCCAGACGGCGAGCTCGCCGAAACGGGTCGCGGCAACAAGCGGTGCGCTCGCGGACTCCGGCACCAAGCAGCTGCTGTGGAGCCGTCAGCTCAACACCGAACGCCCGATCGGCAGCATTACCAAGGTCATGACCGCCATGCTGGTCATCGAGGCAGGCGGCCTCAATCGGAAGATCCGGATTCCGAAAGCGGTGCTCGGCTACGTGGCCAAGTACCAAGGCGAGAGCGCCGGCCTGCACCCTGGCGACGTCATGACAGTGCGGCAACTGCTTGAGGGGCTGCTGCTGCAATCGGGATGTGACGCTGCGTATGTGCTGGCCAAGGCATATGGGCCCGGGATGCACGCCTTCCTGGCGAAGATGAACGCGAAGGCTGCTGAGCTCGGTATGGCGCACACTCACTTCACCAGCCCGGACGGCCTGCCGTACCCGACCGAGCGCTCCACTTACTCGACCCCTGCCGACCTGCTGACACTGGGCGTAGCGGCGATGAAGCTCCGGGTGTTCCGCGCAATCGTGGGCCAGCGCTTTTACCAACTTGTGCGTCGCAAGGGCCATCATCACGCGTACTGGTGGGGCAACACCAACGGCCTGATCGGCGCTTACCGGGGTGCGGACGGTATCAAGACCGGCTACACCGATGCCGCCAAGCACTGTTTGCTCTTCGAGGCTGACCGCCACGGAAAGATACTGATCGGCGACGTGCTCGGCAGCCCGCCGACGGGTCCCGATGCCGCTGCCCAGGCGGCGGCTCACCTGCTGAACTGGGGTTTCGACTTGAAGCTGTCAGCCTGACCGGCGCGCGCCCGTCATGGATGTGCAAGTTTGGTTGCTATAGCAGCCGAAAGCTTACTTTCACCTCAAGCGTGAAGCGCAGGCAAGCGCTATTCCTTGGCGCTGATCCGGGTGCCCAGGTCGGCGCCCTCGCAGATCGCGCGCATGGCTCCGTCGGCCGCGACGTCGAACACGTGCATCGTCAGGGATTGCTCGTTAGCCAGGACGAACGCGCTGGTATCCATCACCCGTATGCCCGCGGCCAGCGCTTCGTCGTAAGTGAGGCGGTCGTACCTGACCGCGGCCGGGTTTTGCTTCGGGTCGCTGTCGTAGACGCCGTCCACGCCCCGCTTGGCCACCAGCAGCGCATCCGCCTCGAGCTCCAGCGAGCGCTGAACGGCCGGATAGTCGGTCGTCACGTATGGCTGCCCGATACCGCCTGCCAGCAGCACGATCGAGCCGTGCTCTAGGTGCCGGACAGCCCGCAGCCGGATGAACGGTTCAGCCACGCTCTGCATCGGGACCGCCGTCATCACCCGGATATCGATGTCGGTCCTCGCCGTCAGTGCGCCCCGGAGCATCAGGCAGTTCATGATCGTCCCGAGCATGCCGATGTTGTCAGCCTCAGCCCGGCTGATGCCCCACCCCTCAGCCATCCGCCCGCGGAAGAAGTTGCCGCCGCCGACCACGACCGCCACCTGGACGCCGAGGTCCCGCACGGACAGGATCTCGTCGGCAACCCGCGACAAGCTGGCAGGATCCGCGCCCGACCCGGCCTCGCCGGCCAGCGCTTCGCCGCTCAGCTTCACAACGACCCGGTTATAGCGCGGCATGAGCTGCCCCTTTCCGGCCGGCCACCCTTCGGCGGCCGCCGTGCCAAGTATCGGTGATGAGAAGACCTTTCAAGCCGGGAACGACGCGTCTTCCCCGGATCAGTCCAGCCGGACGCGGCCGATTGGGCCAGTCGAGCAGCAGTGGCAGTGGCCGGACGGCGTCCCAGGGCGGCCGGTCTAGCTCAGCAGGCCTGCCAGCACCGGCACGAAGCGGCCGAATGGCGGCGTCGGCGCAGCGGGGTCCTTGGCGGCATCGTCCCATCGCCGCACTTGGCAGGCATCCTTACCAAACGGGTTCGCCTCGAAGGCGGCCAGTTCGTCGCCTGCCATCGGCCCGCCCTGCACGCCAAGCGTGTAAACGGAAGCCTTCGAGAGCCGCTCGAAGTAACCGGGCTCGACTGCGCACAGGTAGCGCTTTGCGGCAACATGCAGCCGGACCGGCTCGGTGACAGCCGGGCCGAACCACTGGGCCAGCCAGTTGGCGCCCTGCTCGCTGTGCCAGTTGTCGGTGCCTCGCATGAGGTCGCGACCGGTGACGGTGCCAGTGAAATGCCCGACGTCATGCAGCAACGCCGCAGCTACGAGCGCTGGCGTCGCGCCAGCCTGCTCGGCCAGACCAGCTGCCTGCAGCATGTGCGCGGCCTGGGTTACCGCCTCGCCGAGGTAGTCGGCCGCGCCATCGCTCGCGAACAGCTCTTCGATGACCCGGATCGGGTCGTCAGTCGGCATTGCGCTCCTTGCCTGTGCTGGAAGCCCGCAGGCCTGGCGGCCATGCCGATTGTCCCGCATGCTCCGGCCGCCAGCTGCGCGGCGGGAAATTAGTTGACGGCCCGCGCGCGCTTCGGCAGGCTGCCACACCGTGGATCAGATGGTGCCTGACAGCGTCCCAGCGAGGGCAGCCGCGAGTGCGGCGGCTGACAGCCGGCCAGCCGGACTGGTTGTGCGGTCGCTGACCGTGGCGGACGCCGAGCAAATCGCGACCTGGCGGTACGAGGGCCAATGGCGGACCTATGACAGCAGGCCGGAGGACGGCCTGCTCAGCGCTGAGGCCGGCTACCAGGCAGTCGCCGATCGCGCGACCGGCGCCCTCGTCGGCTACGTCTGCACAGGGGCGGAAGCCAGGGTGCCTGGCCTTGCTGAGAAAGCCGGAGTCATCGACGTCGGCACGGGCATGCGACCCGACCTAGTCGGGAGCCGCATCGGCTCGGAGTTCGGCGCGGCGGTGCTCAGCCATATGGTCGCTGAGGCCGGAACCGGCGACTTCCGGCTGCGCGCGGTAGTTCTGGACTGGAACGAGCGCAGCCTCCGGCTCTGCACGCGGCTGGGCTTCCGCCGCGTTGGTACGCACAGTTGCGAGCAGGACGGCAGGCAGAACACTTACGTGCTGCTGGAAACCTAGTCTCAGGCTTACCTCGACGCGGCTGGGCCCCGCTGCGGGCCGCTCGGACCGGTGGGCGATTCCGCTGGATCGGATAGCGCGGTCAGGCAGCGCCCTGGCGCGGCCTCCCGCGGCTGCGGAGTCTGGCCCAGATCCGGGTCGCGGCGCCTGGCAAGAACGAGCCGAGCACCGCGCAGGTGGCGCTGATCAGGGCGATATTGCCGGGGCCGCCGTCGCCGATGTGGTGGCCGGACCAGGCGCCCAGCGCAGCGCAAACCAGGACTGTGCCGATGATCCACGGGGTGAGACGCTGCAGGTGCACGCTGTAATCCTGGCATCCCCGGGCCTGTCGGGCCACTCCGCCCCCGCTTACGCTTGGCGCGTGACGACTGAGACCCCCGCTGCTGGAACCTCCGCTGCTGACATCACACCCGCCCGTCCTACTGCAGGGCGCGACCTGCTAGAGCGATTCCCGGTCATCGACGGGCACAACGACCTGGCCTGGGCGCTACGGGAGGCTGGCCTGGCCGATCCCGCCAGCGTCGACATCGCAGCACCTGTCGAGTTCACCCACACTGACCTGCCCCGGCTGCTGCGGGGCGGGGTCGGAGCGCAGTTCTGGTCCGTCTACGTGCCTGCGGAGCTGCAGGGCGAGGCGGCGGTGGTTACCACGCTCGAGCAGATTGACCTGGTCAGGAACCTGGCCGCGCGTTACCCGGGAGCGCTCGAACTGGCTTTCAGCGCCGCAGACGTGAAGCGGATCATGGCGGACGGGCGCATTGCGTCCCTGCTTGGCGCGGAGGGCGGGCACTCGATCGCCAATTCACTCGGGACCCTGCGGGCGCTCTACTTGCTCGGCGTCCGGTACATGACGCTGACCCACAACCTGAACCTGCCCTGGGCGGACTCGGCGACGGACGAGCCCGCGGTCGGCGGCCTGACGGCGTTCGGCCGGGAGGTCGTGCGCGAGATGCAGCGGCTAGGCATGCTGGTGGACCTGTCCCACGTCGCGCCGACGACGATGAGCGACGCCCTGGACACGGCTGAAGCGCCGGTGATTTTCTCGCACTCGTCCGCGCGGGCTATCTGCGACCACCCGCGCAATGTTCCCGACGCTATCCTGACCAGGCTTGGCGCGAACGGCGGAGTATGCATGATCACTTTCGTGCCGGCCTTCGTTTCCCAGCGCTGTCGTGACTGGGATCTCACCCTGGCGGCGGAAATGGATCGCCAGGGGCTTGATCACCGCGACCTGTCCAGCCGCCGGAAATTTAAGGGCGAGTGGACCGCCACGCATCCAAGGCCCGAAGCCACCCTGGCCGACGTGGTCGCGCATGCCGAGCACGTTCGCGAGGTGGCCGGGATTGACCACATCGGCGTCGGCGGCGACTACGACGGGGTAGACGCGCTGCCCGCTGGGCTTGAAGACGTGTCGAGCTACCCGGCCCTGATCGACGCGCTGCTCGACCGGGGCTGGTCTGAGCAGGATTGCTCAAAGCTGACCTGCGGCAACCTGCTAAGACTGCTGAGTGATGCCGAATCCGCCGCCTCTACGCTCCAAGCCGGCCGGCCGCCGTCCGCGGCGCGCTTGACGGATCTCGACGGCTAGACCGTTCTCGTCAGCTCCACTTGGTGTGCGGTTGGCGCTGCAGGACGTCGTCGATGTACACGTCGACCTTCTCGTCGTAGAAGGCCGCCAGCCCGGCGATCTTCTGGCTCTCCGGCAGCGGCGCGCGGTAAATCCAGACGATGTCCTTGTGCACGTCCTTGCCGGTGTCCACTGACCAGTAACTGGCCGTTCCCTTGTACGGACAGTGCGTCTGGCTGTCTGACGGCCGGAACAGGTCGGTCCTGGTGTCGGTGAGCGGCAGGTAGTAGCGCGGCGGCAGGCCCGTCTCGAACAGGATGCGCGGGCTTGTCGAGTCGGCCACTGTGACTCCGTCGACTTCGACGCGGATATGCCGTGAGCTGGCGAGGATGTCCACCCTGGTATGGGGGTCGCGAGGATGCGTGTAGACCGGCTCGTCCTCCTCCAGCCACTCGCCCATCGCTTCCCATTCGAACCGCACGGCGTCGTGCAGCTGGCGGGCGGGGCTGGCCGGGTACCGGCGAGCGGCACCGACAGCCGCTGCGCCGCTGGGCACCTTGACGGTCAGGATCTCGGCCTCGCCCAGCACCTTGTCGGCATCTGATCCGTACGGGATCAGCTCGGCACGGATGTCGCTGGCCGGCACGTAATAGGTGGGGTAATAGGGCACCTCCCAGACCAGGAGCGGGCTCGTGGTGTCGGCTACCAGCTCCCCTGCCAGCAGGATGCGCACGCGTTTGCGGCCATGCTCCACCCTGATCTCGTTCTGTGCGGTCATCACTACCTCCTGGATAGCGTCCCTCTCATTGCAACAGCGCGGGGCGGGCGTGCCGATGTTCCCGATATTCGACTCCGGGTAGCGTCTTCAGTATGCGACTTGGCGTGCTCGACGTCGGATCTAACACTGTTCACCTACTGGTCGTCGATGCGCACCAAGGTGGCCGGCCGTTGCCGGCGTTCTCGCACAAGGCCGAGATCCGCCTTGGCGAGAACATGGACGCGGCTAGCCGGCTCAGCGATGAGTGCGCCCAGCAGCTACGAGACTTCGTCCGGGACTCGCTGCAGGTCGCCGAGGACAAGGGCGTGCACAAGATCCTGGCGTTCGCCACATCCGCCGTCCGGGACGCGGCCAACGGCGATGAGCTGCTAGCCCAGATCGAGGCCGAGACCGGCGTGGGCATCAAGGTGCTGCCCGGTCCTGATGAGGCCAGGCTGACCTTCCTCGCCGCCCGCCGCTGGTTCGGCTGGTCGGCTGGCCGGCTGTTGGTGCTGGACATTGGTGGCGGGTCGCTGGAGATCGCGTCCGGGCACGACGAGGACCCTGACTATGCGATCTCGCTGCCGCTCGGGGCGGGCCGGCTGACCAGGGACTGGTTGCCAGGCGATCCGCCGTCCGCCGGCGACCTGCGGAAGCTGCGCAAGCACGTCAGGGCAGAGATTGCCACGATTGCCGGAATGCTGCTCCGGGACGGCCCGCCGAATCACGCGGTTGCCACGTCCAAGACGTTCCGCCAGCTGGCCAGGACCACCGGGGCGGCCCCGTCCGGCGAGGGTCAGTACGTCAGACGCGTGCTCAAGCACGCCGACGTTACCGCCCTTGCGGAGCGACTCCCGCAGCTCACGGTGGCCGAGCGAGCGGATCTGCCCGGCGTGTCAGCGGGCCGCGCGCACCAGCTCGCAGCGGGCGCGATCGTCGCCGATGCGGCGATGGACCTGCTGAGCCTGCCGGTGCTGGAACTCTGCCCATGGGCGCTGCGAGAGGGCGTCATTCTGCGCCAGCTCGACACGCTCCCGGACTAGCCGGCCGGTGACTGTTTCTCAGCCCACCGGGATCACGAGCAGGCAGGCTGCCAGCAGTGCGTACTAGTCCTCGATGGGCTTGATTGCGTCGGCCGTGGTGTCATCAATTTCTGCCGCACTGGCCAGATGCGGGCTGCTGTCGGGAGCCTGGGCGGCCCGGCTAGGTGCGCCGTTCGCTGGACCAGGACCAAGCTCACCCGGACCTGCTGGGGCCGGAGCGGCCGGGCGACCTGGCGCTGCATGCCCGGATCCAACCGGACCCGGCGCGTGGCCCGTTGCGACCGGACCCGGTGCCACGTGACCCGATGCCATCGCACCCGGACCCGATGCCATCACACCCGGACCCGATGCCATCGCACCCGGACCCGTTGCGACCGCGCCAGGCGCAGCGTGAGGGGATGCAAGCGGACCCGGGCGCTGCGCCGTCGAGAGGCCGAGGTTTCTTTCTGGCTGACCGTTGCCGCCTGCGTGCCTGCCCTCAAGCGGGCCGCCAGCCCGCCCGTTACCAGGCGCGGAGCTGGGCCGACTGCCGGGCTGCGCCTCGCCGCCGGCGGTGCCGGCCACGATCCTGGCCACTTCGTCTTCCAGGGAGCCGCGGTCGGTTTCGCCGGCGACCAGCGACGTCACCACGTCGCGGATGTCCGTCAGCCGCCGGAGTGACTCGGTGTGCCGCGACATCAGCAGGTTCAGCCGCCGCTCTGCGCCGTCGTGGATCGCAGTTGCGCGGGCCGTCGCCTCGTCGAGTTGCTGCTTAGCTTGGCTCTTAGCGGTCGCGAGAGCAGTCTCGGCTTGCTTGGTCGCGTCAGTCAGCACCTGCTGAGCTTGCGCGTTGGCGCTCTTGCGGGCGCCCTCAGCTTCTGCTTTCGCGCTTGCCACCGTGGTGTCGGCCTGCTCCTGCGCGGCGCTGAGCATGCGCTCGGCCTGCTCTTGTGCCTCTGCCCGGTTCTTGTCGGTCTCCGCCTTCACGTCGGCGCGCAGCTTGTTGGTCTCGGCCTTGGTGGCGGCCCGGAGCTGGGCGATCTCGTCTTCGGCCTTGGCGCGCTGTGACTTTGCCTCGTCGTCAGCGAGCTTCAGGATCTGGCCTATCCGCTCGCTGATCTCCTCGTGCGGCGGTCTGCCGTTGGACCGCGCCGCGGACAGTTCTAGCTTCAGGCGCTCTAGCTCGTCGAGGGCCCGAGACAGCCGGTCCTCGAGGTCACGCCGGCCTTCCTGGTGGGCGCGTAGTTCGAGCCGCAACTGAGCGATGGCCTCATCGACCTGCAGGCGGCTGTAGCCGCGCCGCTCGAGCGCGAACTGGCCTTCGTATCCGAGGTCGGAGAGGTGGCTCTGCTCGCTCATCGTCTCACCCATCAGGTATTCCGGGCAGTCATGCCGGACCGGACTTGCCCAGGCCGGGGAGGTCGCGGGGAACTGCTGTAGTCGCGCCATGCCACGCCCGCCAGGTCAGCTTTGCGTGACTAGGCCACCAGGAGAGCACAACAAGCACAGATGTCGCGCTCGACTCTGTCCCTACTGGTCGCAGAGCGCAACCGAAACAATCTTTTGTCTCCATTTATCTTGTTTGACGTGCTGATTCGGTGCAGCGCGGGCAGAGCCGACGGCTAACCTGCCGAGAGCAAGATGAGGTTCGCAGCTGGCCGGGTGCCGGCGGTGGCTGCCAGGGATAAGGGTCAGGCCGGTGGAGCGAGAGAATTTGATCGGGTCGCTGGGCGATGCGTGCCCGGTTATTCATCCGGAGGCTTGGGTAGCGCCCGGCGCTGTGGTCGTCGGGCGCGTCACGCTGGGGCGGGCCGCGTCGGTGTGGTACGGCTCCGTGCTCCGTGCGGACACTGACGAGATCGTGGTGGGCGCGGATGTCAACATTCAGGACCTGTGCTGCCTGCATGTGGATCCGGGCGAGCCCGTCACACTTGAAGACCGCGTCAGCCTCGGCCATCGCGCCACCGTGCATGGCGCCTACGTCGAGACCGGCGCGCTGATTGGCATCGGCGCGATTGTTCTCGGCGGCGCACGCATCGGTGCAGGTTCCCTGGTCGCTGCGGGCGCAGTCGTACCTCCTGGCACGATCGTGCCCGCGGGCGTGCTCGCGGCCGGCGTGCCATGCCGGATCGTGCGGGAGCTGACCGACGCTGACCGCCAGACGTTCGCCGAAACGGCCAGGCGTTACGTCGAGCGCGCCGCCCAGCACCGGAAGGTGAACTGGGCCGTGCTTGGCTAGGCCGGAAGCTTACGAGCGGGTCATTCCGAACCGGGTGGTACGGGGCGGGTGATGCGGGGCGGGTGGTGCAGGAAATGGTCCAGATGGGTCATGCGCGCGGGGACCCCCGCCGCTAGCCTGAATGACACGGGAGTTAGAGGCTTATCCCGGATTCATCCGGTCACCGGAGGTGAGGCGCATGAGCAGTGACGTCGACCTCCGTGTTCCTGACCTGGTCGCGCTCGAAGAGATCGAGCTCTACGCCGAAGTTCTCAGCGCTGTCGCGATCGCTGACGGTCCGCTGACAACCGAGGAGATCGACGAGGTCCTCGGATTGCGCCGGCGTGGCGGCGCCGAAGCCAAGCTCTGCTGACCCGCGCTCCACTCGGCCCAGACGGACGCCCGCGCCCGCGAGCGGGTGAGCGCTGTCCGTCTTCGCGGCCCATGCCCTTTGTTGTTCGGCGTTCGCCCGGCCGCGGCGGAGGGAGTTCGCCGAAATGGCGCAGTTCCTGGCTGGCTGGCTCCACCCGGTCCGCCTGAGCCGGGTCTCGTCCGGGGCATGCCCGGTCCCTCGTTAATCAACTGTTACCAACCATTTGCCGTGGCCTTCGTCTGAGGAGATATCAGTTAAGTTAGACATTTGAGGAACGTGATGATGAATCGCAAGCGCACCATTAGCACCGTGTTCGCCGCCATCAGCGCCGCCGCCCTCGGCGCAGGCATCGCCCAGGCGATACCCGCCGGCGCCACAACGGCCAGGTCCGCGCCGAAGTACGTGGTGCTGAGCTGCAAGGGCAAGCCGGTGAGCAAGCCGGCCAACTGGACACCGTTCTGCGCCGACCAGGGCGTCGTCCTGAAGAACATGCACTGGCCCAGCTGGACCAGCCACCTGGCCAGCGGCTACGGCACCGTCTACGAGAACGACAACTATCCCAACCATGCCCAGGGCAAGATCTACAAGGTCCCGGCCGTGGTCACCCTCTGGGGTAGCGCCACCGTCAAGAACCACCCAAGCGATCGCACCTACACCAAGATGACCCTCATGTTCCCCGGCCGGCGCCCGGCGGTCTACAAGAAGCTCAACGGCAAGTGGACCGCCACCCACCCACAGACCCAGACCCTGGGCTTCTAACCCCTCACGGCCAGCGCCTGGCATTTTCCGCGAATAGCGCTGAAAATGCCAGGCGTACGCGCATCAGGCGGGAGCAGCGCCGCTCGAAAACATCACGTCGGTGTCCCAGTGGGTGAAGCCGAGGGACTCATAGAGCCCGATGGCTGCGGTATTGGTTTCGTCCACGTACAGCATGACCTGGGCTAGGCCGCGGCCGCGCAGGTAGCTCAGACCGATGACGGTGAGGGCGCGGCCGAGTCCGGTGCCGCGGGCGGCCGGGTCGACGCCGACGACGTAGACCTCGCCGATGGCCTCGTGCCCGTGCCCCGCGGGGGCCGCGCCGGTTTTGGCAGCGGTGGAGGGACTGGCGTTGGCGGGTGCCGAGTGGCCCAACTCCTCGTTACCGCCGTGGATCTTCGTCCAGTGAAAGCCGATGAGGCGGCCGTCTCGCTCAGCGAGGAAGAAGCCGTCCGGGTCGAACCACGGCTCCCGCTCCCGCATATCCAGATCGGTCCTGGTCCATGCGCCTTGTTCCGGGTGCCGGGAGAATGCCCGGTGGTTCAGGCTGACCCAAGCGTCCTCATCCTGGCCCGGCTTGAAGGTTCGCACGGTGATTCCGTCCGCGAGCTGGGGCCTTCCGATCCGGGCCTGCAGTGACCGGCGCATCTGCCACAGGGCGCGGGATCGGGTAAAGCCGGCGGCCGCTGCCAGCCGGGCCGCGGCCGGCAAGTCACCATGCGCCCACAGCCTGAGCCCGGCGTCGCCTGCTTCGGCGGTCAAGGCCTCGATGAGCCTCAGCCCAAGTCCGTGCCGTCGAATGGCCGGGTCGATCACCATTTCGCCCGCTGGTCCCTCGACCGGGTCGGTCGGGTCCAGATGGGCATAGCCGGCTAGTTCGCCGTTGTGCCAGAGCAGGACGTTGCGTGCGCGCGGGTCACCGCCATACCGCAGATGGAGCATTACGTGCTCGGACAGCGGACTGACGCCGTCTTCCTCGGCGGCGCGCCGGACCAGGTCCAGGACTGCCGCAGCCTGCGTCGGAGGCAACGGACCACTGACGCGGATCTCGTCGCCCGTGGGGCTATCTGCTGGCATGTGCCGCCGCTCGCTGTGGGTGACCGGGCTCGGGCCGGGCAGTCCCGGCGGCGGCCGGATCTGGCTGGCTGGCGCCGTCGTCAACCGGACTGTCCGAGCCAGCACGTTGCGATCTGGACGCTTCCGCAGCGGCGGCGACCCCCTTGACCTGGACGAACCGGTATCCGACATTACGGACGGTACCGATCATCGCTTCGTTCTCCGCGCCCAGCTTCGCCCGTAGCCGCCGCACATGAACGTCGACGGTGCGAGTGCCGCCGAAATAGTCATAACCCCAGACCTCCTGGAGAAGCTGGGCCCTAGTGAACACCCGGCCCGGGTGCTGGGCCAGGAACTTCAGCAACTCGAATTCCTTAAAGGTCAGGTCTAGCGACCGGCCGTGCAGCCGGGCGGAATAGGTGGACTCGTTCACGGTCAGTCCACCGGACCGGATCTCGTCCGGCAGCTGCGACGCCGACTGCGTCCGCCGTCCGATTGCCAGCCGCAGGCGTGCCTCGACCTCGCCTGGACCCGCGGTGTGCAGCAACAAGTCGTCTGCGCCCCAGTCAGCTGAGACCGCAGCCCAGCCGCCGTCGCTGACGATGACGACGACCGGTATCGAATTCCCCGACGAACGCAGCGCCAGCAGCACTCGCCTGGCGTGCACCAGGTCGCGGCGGGCATCGACGAGGATGGCGTCGGGCGCCGGGCTGGTGGTCGCCTGCTCGGCGGCGGCCGGGGCAACGCGTACTCGGTGCGCGAGCAGCCCGAGGGAAGGCAGGATGTTGGCGGGCGGTTCGCGCCCGTTGGTCAGCAGCAGGACGTTGCTCAAACTGCCGCCACCTCCGGACCCCGGCGCCAGGCGCCGGCCTGAGAAGCTACCCGTGTATCGCGTCTACACCCAGGTCGTCGTCGTCCGGTGCCGCTATGAGCGAGGATAGCTGACATGGCCACCGTCACCATGCGCTACTGGGCAGCTGCGAAGGACGCCGCGGGGGTTGCCGAGCAGCAGCTGACTGCCGATACGCTGGCAGCTGCCCTGAGTTCCGCGGCAGCGGCTAGCGGCGGACCCCAGCTCAGGGCCGTCCTGGACCGGTCCTCGTTCCTGATCGACGGGAACCCGGTCGGCCGCAGGGCCGCCGACTCGGTCGTGCTCGCCGACGGAAACGTGATCGAGGTGCTGCCTCCGTTCGCCGGCGGGTGACGAAATGTCCGACAACGCCCGTCGGGCTGACACAGCGCAGCCGGCCGGGACCGGACGCAACCGAACGGAGTTGAACCGCTGGGCAGCCCGGTACGTACTAGTTGACATGGCAGGACCCGGAAGCGCTGGCGCCAGGAACTCGCGTGAGACCCCGTCCGACGAGGATCTCGTTCGGGCGCTCTACGCGGAGCACGCCGCGCCGCTGTTGCGTTACGCCGTCCACCTGATGAACGGCGACCGGCAGCGCGCAGAGGACATCGTTCAGGAGACGCTGCTGCGTGCCTGGCAGCATCCGGAAGCGATCGCTGGGCGCCCGGCACGGCCGTGGCTTTTCGCGGTAGCGCGAAACCTCGCAATCGACTCATACCGGTCACGCAAGGCGAGGCCTCACGAGGTAGGCGAGGCGGGTCTTGAAGTACTGCCAGCGCCCGACGACGCGGAACGCGCGCTTGAGTCGTGGGCAGTTGCCGACGCGCTCACTGCTTTGCGACCCGAACATCGGCGGGTTTTGCTGGAGACTTATTACCGAGGCAAATCGGTTGCTGAGGCAGCAGCGGCGCTCGGGGTGCCGGCCGGGACAGTGAAGTCCCGGACTTTTTACGCACTCCGGGCGCTCCGCCTGGCGCTAGAAGAAAGGGGACTGGCGCCATGAACAGCGGCGGAATCAGCGGTCCCGTGTGCCGCGAGATGCGGCAACTGCTGGGCGTCTACGTAGTAGGTGCCATTGATCCGGCGGAGCGTGGCCTGGTCGAGGAGCACCTTGCCGAGTGCCAGTCGTGCCGCGATGAACTCGCAGGCATGGCGGGCCTCCCCGCCATGCTCAGCCGGGTGCCGGCTGCCGACGTGGAGCGGCTCAGCTTGCTGAGCCTGCCCGAGGCGATGCAGCCGCCGGATGAGCTATTGAACTCGCTGATCAGGAAGGTGTCGGCCAAGCGCAAGAGCCGGCTCTGGCGCAGCGTGGCCGCGGTTGCCGCTGCTGCAGTGATCGCGGCTGGCGGAGCCACCGCCGCGTCGCAGCTGACCAGGCCTGCCACGAGCGGGCCAGTAGCGCAGCAGGATTGGGCTCGGGCCGTCAGCCCGTCCGGGCAGGTCGCAGCGGTCGTTAACTACGCGCGGGTCGGCTGGGGCACGGCCATGCGGGTCCAGGTCAGCGGCGTCAAACCAGGGACCGTCTGCCAGTTCTGGGTAGTGGGCAAGAACGGGACCTCGGAGTATGCGGGCCGCTGGACGGTGGTCGGCAACTACGGCCGCGGTTATGGAGAGAAGGCCTGGTACCCCGCGTCGTCGGCGATGTCGGCTGCTTCGGTGCGCGGCTTCCAGATCACGTCCGGCGACAAGGTGCTGCTGAATATCCCCGCCACCTAACTCGGGAATGCGGACGGGCAGCAGGGCGCTGTAAGCGGCCATGACAGCCGGAACGGTCGCCCTTGTTGCCGCGCTCGCGGTCGCCGTGATCGCCGGCAGCATCTGGCGGCGCACAAACGGGCGGATGCGCAACACGCTCCCGGCGGCCGGGCTGGTGGCGGGCGGCCAAGCGGTGGCCCGGCAGGCGG
>Ga0126373_10001341_pt1 | contig 17416 bp, 11 predicted proteins | sample PanSoiMetPlot_11_FD_92545 | JGI IMG/M metagenome (GOLD analysis project Ga0126373, IMG submission 92545) | Tropical forest soil microbial communities from Panama - MetaG Plot_11 | ecosystem: Environmental > Terrestrial > Soil > Tropical forest > Bulk soil | place: Panama | collected 2016-02-17 | reverse complement strand
CGTGCCATCGCCCGGGTGGCGCCGAGTACGGCCAGCGTGCTGATTACCGGAGCCAGTGGAACCGGGAAAGAGTTGGTGGCGCGCGCCATACACGAGCACAGCAAGCGCGCCGGGAAACCCTTCACTCCGATCAATTGCGGATCCTTCCCCGAAACGATTCTCGAAAGCGAACTTTTTGGTCACGAAAAGGGTGCGTTCACCGGGGCGGACAACAGCCGCGCGGGACTGTTTGAAGCCACCACTGGCGGCACGCTTTTCTTGGACGAGATTTCCGAGACGAGCCTAAGCTTTCAAGTGAAGTTGCTCCGCGTATTGCAGGAGCAGCAGGTGCGCCGCCTGGGATCGAATAGTTTCACCCCAGTGGACGTTCGGATTGTGGCGGCGACGAACAAGAATCTCAATTCGCTCCTATCATCGGGACAGTTTCGCGAAGACCTCTATTACCGTATCAGCGTGGTAACCATCGAACTCCCCTCTCTCGAGGAGCGGCTTGAAGATATCCCGCTGCTGGTGGAGCACTTCCTCTCGCAATTCAATCAACGCAACCAACGCCAGGTGACCATCAGCGAAGATGCCATTCGACGGTTGACTTCTTTACGGTGGCCGGGCAACGTCCGCGAGCTCGAAAATCTAATCGAACGGCTTGCCATCTTTACCGCCACCGGCCAAATCACGGCGCAGGAAGTCGAGAGGGAGCGGACCGAGCGCTCCGGGGCCGCCAGGGGATCAGAGAACTCGGCCTCCACACTTGGCGGAAAGCTTGAAGAGATCGAGCGTCAGGAAATTCTTCGTGTATTGCGCGAAGCCAAGGGTAATAAATCCCTTGCGGCTCGCATGCTGGGGATTGAGCGAAAGACCCTCTACGAAAAGGCACGCCGCCTAGCGATTGATTTGCAGTCGAGGCCATCATGAAGATTTTTGGAGAACTGCATCCGGCAAAGAATCACACCCAGGCCAAGCGATGGCTCCTGCTCAATGCGATCCTCCTCACCGTCGTCGGACTATTGGGCATGAGTTATCCGGTCGAGGAACTGAGCCGCCGAATTGGAGATCTGAACTTTCGTTTGCGAGGGACGCCAACGACTTCGCGTGATGTCGCCCTTGTGCTCATTGATGACGCCAGCCTGAACCGCTACGGCCGTTGGCCGTGGAAACGCTCGATGCTTGCCCGCGTCGTCCGCGCGGCGGCCGCAGAGCGACCCAAAGCACTCGGCCTCGACATTCTGCTGTTAGAAAAGGAAGACGAAGAGGACGACAGAGAATTCGCAGCATCGCTTAAGGCGGCCGGCAACGTTGTCTTGGTAAGCAAGATCAGCAATTCACCAGGGGGCAAGCTCTGGGAGGAACCGTTGCCACTTTTTTCCCGGAGCGCAGTTGCCATAGGCCATGCCCAAGCAGTCCTGGGCCCCGACAGCATTTGCCGGAGCGTTCCTGTTCAGGAATTAACCATCGAAGGACCGCGCTGGGCCCTAGCCCTCGAAGTTGCTCGCGTCGCACTGGGAACACCGCTCAGGGATGACGGCCAATTCCTGCGCTTAGGAAAAATTGGAATACCCGCCATCGGAGAGACTTCGCAGGTCGAAGTCCCGGGAGGCGAGAGCGCGTCGCCGCGCTTTCTTGCCATCAACTATCGCGGACAGCTTGAGGCGGGAGAGACGCCTCCGCCATTTTTGGCATTCTCGGTAATCGACCTGTTGGAGGGGAGGGCGCACGACCAACTGAGGGGGAAAGCGCTGCTCGTTGGATTTGGCTCCACGGAGATTAGGGACCGGTTACCCACTCCTGTCAGCGGCCGAATTCCCATGCCGGGTGTAGAAATCCACGCGAACTTAGTGGACACGATCCTGACCGGACGCGGCTTAAAGGCTTGGGGAACGGCACCGCAACTCGTCCTGCTGCTAGGCTTCACGCTCGTTGCAACGTGGATGGTTTTGCGGTCGCCGGGATGGCGGGGTTTGCTCTCGCTGATGACCCTGATCGTTGTTAGCTATCTCGGGAGCTATTTGTTGTTCGCATGGGCGCATCAGTTGATTGAGTTTGGCCCGTTTCTCTGCGCCGGTGTCCTGGCTGGGCCGGTAGCCCAGTTGCAGAATCTTATTTCGTTGGACGTAAGGGTTACCCAAGGGCTTCGCCAATTGCAAATTGCCCTGAGACAGACAACACCCGACAAGCCACGCCATGTCTCAACCGCTTTGCGTTCGGAAATGAAGCCGCCCCTCGGAGATCTGCATTGGAAAATCAATTTGTTGCAGGAACTGCAGACTGAGCTCACTTCTCTTTATGCCTTTGACGAAACTCTGCTGAATGCGATCGGGGACGGTCTGGCTGTTTTTGCGTCGGACCATCGACTCGTCTTTTGCAATCCGCGGTGGCAAAGCTTTTGCGCGCGGCAAAATTGGAATCCCTCGGCTAACCTTGATGAGTTGACGTCTACTTTCAACGAGTCAACCGGTTCGAAATTACGTGACTCCTTGGCGCAGCCCGGTGGGCAGTTTGATTCCGAGGTGCAGTGGGGCGATAGCCTGTTTCAGTTGCGGGCCATGAGGCTGCCCTCTACGCCGGAAACGAATCCGGCTGGATTGACGTTGCTGGTCGTGACCGATTTAACCGCTCGGATGGAACGGGACCGAGCAAGAGCGGAGGCCCTCAGCTTTGTGACTCACGAGCTGCGCACGCCGCTGGTTTCTATCCAGGGGTTTGCTGAATACCTGTTGCGGTATCCCGGGCAGGCAGCCAGCAGCGAAGCGGCGGCCACCATTTTTAGGGAATCGGGGCGCTTGGTGGCAGTGATCAACACATACCTTGATGTGCTTCGACTCGAAGCTGGTTCGCGGTCCCTCCGGCGGGAGAGTTTCGACGTCAGGGATACCGTGAATCAAGTGAAACAGGTGCTTCAACCGTTGGCGGAAGCTTCGAAGATCCTCGTTACGACCGAGATCGCTTCCGACCTACCTCCCCTCGAAGGCGATCCGCACTTGATTGCAGGGGCCCTTGTTAACCTCTTGGGCAATGCCCTCAAGTATACAGGGCATGGAAAAGAGGTCAGACTTCGCGTGCTGGCCGAGCGTAACATGATCGTAATGGAGGTTTGGAACCCGGGTCCCGTCATTTCACCTCGCGAACTAGAGCGTCTCTTTGAACCGTTCTACCGAGGACCAGAGCGGGAAGGCGCGACTCCCGGGTGGGGCCTCGGCCTAGCCTTCGTCAAGCGCATCGCCGAACAGCACGGAGGCAAGGTAGAGGCCAGTAGTGAACCAGAATTGGGTACATGTTTTCGAGTACATTTGCCAACAAGCGGGTTCTATTCAGTGAGGAACTACAATGAAACTGCGTGCTTGCATTAACTCCGCAATTTTCGTGGTTTTGTTTTCGTCAATGCTCGATCTGGCAGCCGCTCAAGAGCCAACGACCGTTCCAGCAAACGCGCCACTCGCGGGGGCAACGATTTCCGACTGGAAGGGCAAGATCCATGTGAGCCTGCCCGGCCAGTCCCCGTCGGCTCCGGCGATCGGCGAGACACTCCCTCCCGGTACGGTTCTCGAAACGGGCGGCGGAAAGCTTTTGCTGCAACTCGCCGACGGAAGCCAGGTGCTAATCCGCGCGCACACGCGTTTGACGGTAGAGCAACCCGCGCCGACCGACCGCGGCTATTTCCAACTGCTGCTGGGGCGCATACGGGCTATCATCACGAAACGCACGGGTGGCGCGCCGCCCTTTGAACTTGGCACTCCCAGCGCAGTCATTGCCGTTCGCGGCACGCAATTTGAAGTAGGGGTCAATCAGCGGCAAGAGACTGACGTTGATGTCTCCGAGGGTGTGGTCGAGGTAACGGGACGCCGTTCCGGCACATCCGTTTTCGTGCACGCAGGGTATTCCACGCGAGTTGGTATGGATACGCCTCCCGAAATGCCCGGGCCGACTGCGGAGATGCATTCCAAGTCTGCAAACGGCAACGGTAACGGCAACGGTAATGGCAACGGTAATCAAGGATCTGCTGCTGCAAAAGCCAATCAGGTAGCGCACCAGAAAGGGAAGCCTTGAACGGGATCGACTGTAAGCGCCTGTAATCGCAATAAGCCCTTCATAAGCGAATCAGCTAACAACTAAGCACCGCCCCTTGGCGTTACTCGCCCTGTAATCATTTACGATTCCCGGCCCGTAACTTACCCGCCCAGTTGTGTGTTGCGCTCACCCAGATTTTTGACCGAGCAAATCCATGACTCGTTGAGCAGAAAGCACTTATCCAACGATCACATTGGCCCGAGGCTTGCATTTAAGACTTGGGGGGCACAACCCCTGAAGGATAGGAGGGAAAATGAAGCGCTCAATTGCATTGGTAGCGGCGACTTTGTGGATCGCCAACACATCTGCGTTTGCGCAACACGGCCGTCCGGCTTCGCCGGGTGCGGTCGCCCCGAGCATGCACGGCAGCAGCGCCTCCGCTGAGGAGGGTCATGCCTCATCGAGACCAACGACCAGCCCCAGTTCACCCGACTCTGTTCTTAACCGCAACCCCAAGGTGGAGCCCGCACTGACGGAGGCCCTAGGGAAGAGCGGCATAACCTTGCCATCCGGTATGACGCTTTCTCAAGTTTGCACCAAAAATAACTTCAGAACTCTGGGCCAGTGCATCGCGGCTCTCCACATCAACCACAAATTCCCTAGCTGCACTCTCAGCGACCTTTCAACCGCCAAGAGCCTCGGTGCGGGCATTCAGGGATGCCGTTCGGACGCCGACGCGAAGGCGGAGGCCCGCAGCGCGACGAAGCAGGCCAAGCAGGACATCAAGGACGCGAACTCGTAAACGCCAAGCCTTTGCAGGTGCGCTACGAGAGCGGATACCGGCGGCGCGATTGCATGGGTTCAAGCCGTTCCGCTAACGGGAGCGGCCCGAACGCGGAGGCCAGGAATCTGGAGTGTACTGTGCAGCTACGAACCAACAAAAACTCGGCAGACTCGGAGTTTTCCACTGTTTTGCTAATTCCAGCTCCCGCTTCCGACCCCTAAATCGGTAAGCCGCGGTAACCATACTACCGCTTGAAACGATGCGTAAAACAGCGCCTCTCCACAAAATTCGTAGCTGAAAGTATCTACTCTCCGCACCATCAATCGACCATATTTTCTTTTGTTCCACACGCCCGGTATGCGGTGGCAAAACGCGGGGCGGGGGTTGCTGCCCCTGCGATCGACCCCGCATTCAACCGCTGACGATTAGGGATTCTTGTCGTGCTCAAGCGGCGTCATCCGTGCCAAGGCTTGTTCGACCGGCTCTTCTGGCTGCTCGTTCGCCGATGCCGGTCAGGTTGGAAACAAGCACTGATCGCAGCGCTCAGCGCGTCTCTTGATAGAAGCATCAGATGGGTCCGGGTCTTGCAATTCAGAAGTGGTATCGGACGGAAACCTGCAATTGGCGTGGTGGATTCGCGGCGTTCGCGCGCCCGAAGAATGGTGAGGTTAGCGTGCCGACATAGTTCTTGAAATTCGTATGGTTTAACACATTGAAGGCATCCACTGCGAATTCCAATTGAGATATGCTGCCCTCGCCACTTCCCGTGCTGGGGCGTGACGACCCAGCGTCGCGATCGGCTTCCGCAAAAGCAGGCTTGACGTCTTCCGTTCTACGGAAGGTGAAGCGCTTTGACAGGCGTAAGTCGACACTGGCGTAGCCCGGCCCGTCTCCCGTATTTCGTCCGACTCCCGGAGGGCGAGCGGTAGGTGTCAAGTCACCGTTGTTGAGGTAGCCAGTGGTGATATTAAAGGGGATCCCAGAATTCAGATTGACGACGGTTCCCGCTCGGAAACCCCGATGGAGACGATACGTCGCGATGACGTTGAGACGGTGGCGGCGGTCGTAGTCTGCGCGGCCGTATTCGGGACCCAAGTCGTAATTGTTGGCGGGCAGGGATGCGTATCCACTGGTGTCATCCATCGCCTTCGAATAGGTGTATTGGGTGAGGAGGTCCAGTCTGTTTCGGAGCGATGTCTGCAAAGACGTAGTGAGACTGGTGCTTCGCGATCTCCCCGAGGATTCAAATTGATCGATATTGACAAAATTGGGGTCAGGTATCGCGCCGGTCCCTGGCAACGGCGCATTCACGTTGCGAGTGCGATAGAGCCTCACGCCCTTCACCAGCGTGTAATCGACCGACAGTAAGTTGCGACCTTTACCGAGTTTGCGTTCGACTCCGATGCTGGCCTGCATCAGATAAGGGGTCCGGATGCCCGGATCAAACCGCAGGACACTCGGGAGCGGTGGCGATGACGCGGGAAAGGGGATCGGGTACACGGGGTTCTGCAACACGATTTGGTGGCCGTATGTGCCATTGTAAAGTGTGGCCTCTTTCTCCATGACGTCAGCTTGACGGTCATAGAAAATCCCGAATCCTCCGCGTAGGACCGTCGGGCCCAGGTGTGGGGCATAAGCAAAGGCCACACGGGGCGCCAAACTATGGTGGTAATCCAGGTTCGATTGCCATTCGTGACGCAAACCGAGGGACAGCGAGAAAGAGGGGCGGACTTGCATTTCGTCCTGGACGAAGGTGCTGTACTCCCTTTGCGCGAATGAGATCCGGGGGTTGCCCTGGTTCATGGTGAAGAGCTCAGGTTGGCTAGCCGAATAGGCCGCCAGGCTCGAGAAGGTGAACGTGCCACCAAAGTTCGAACTATCCGTCACGTGGAAGAAGCGATGCCGTGCCGCTGCCCCAAAGAGAATGGTCTGTTTACCCCAAATTACAGAAGCGACATCCTGAACATTTGCCGCCTTTTCCTCCTCTTGTTGAGCAATTTGGGCTCCGCCTGAGTTGAAAGCCCCCAAGACAATGATGGCTTGCTGGTTTGAAACACTGGTGGTCTGCTGGGGCTCGTCTTTGTAGCTTAGGCGCAGATCATTAAGAAAACGGGAAGAGAAGATCGCGCGCTCGAATACTTTCGCTTCATTTTCGTGAATGGAAAAATCGGTTGCTCGTTCGGGAAGATCGAATGAGTGTATTCCCAGATTTTGTTGAGCTTTGTTCTTGAATTTGTAGATAAGCGTCAAGGTATGTTTCGGGGTCAGGTCCCACTCGAACCGGCCGAAGAGCCGGGTATTGTGCTCGGGAACATCGACATTTTCCACCAGCAAGCCGGCAGGAGTGGAAGCGTGGATGATGCTGATATCGTCGCTTGTGAAATAACGGCCCGCCAGGAGCAACCGAGCTTTCGGGCCTAGTGGTCCGTCGAGTTCCACTTCAGCGATTTCCCGGTGTGACGGCGGTTGCACCTGGGCAAAGGCATTGCGCGCATCCATGGCGGAGTTCCGCGCCAGAAACGTTACGTTTCCATGGTAATCCTGAAGATTTCCTTTTCGCGTGAATATTTCTATCCGGCCCCGTCCTGGCCGCGCAAATTCAGCCGAATAGGGGCTCTTATTCACAACGACTCTCTTGATGCTCGCTAGAGGTACTTCGAGGGCGCTGGATTCTACACCATCGACCAGGATCATCGGACCCAGCGTGCCGGTGGCCGCCGGATTCAAGAAGAGAGAGGGAACAGCCAGGGGATCGGCTTCTTTGGCAGGAAGGTTTTCCATCCAATGGCGGTCCAACTCAACGACATCGGCATTTTGCGACGCCAAGGGTATCGGGTTCTCTCTTGCAGAAACCTTCACACTTTGGACGTCGGAGGCAACCTGGAGCGTAACCCGGATTGGGCCGTCAGCACGATCTGAGACGTAGAGTATGACGTTGATTAGGAACTCTGCGGTATTAAAACCCCGCTTTGTCACAACCAGGTCATACTCGCCCAACGGGAGGCCGGCGAATTGAAAATGACCTTCCTCATCGGAACTTGCGAGGAGTTCCTGGCCAGTCGATTGGTTCCGCAGTTTTACGTTTGCTCCGGGCACCAGCTCTCCCAACGAATCTTCAACGATGCCTTGTACCGATCCGGTGCTCTGGCCAAAGGCACGGCTTGCCAGCACCGCCGAGAGAACCGCCACGATAACAAAGGTCCTGCGTGCCAGAGATTGAAATTGGGCCTGGCTTATGCGCCTTAGGCGCAGCGCCAGGCGATAAGCGGGGCGCGGGGTCTTGGTGGGATCAATTGATCTCAGAAGTGTATTGTGCATTCGACCCTCTCCCGACGTGCGTAGTATTCGCGATACCAGCGCACGAATTTCGGCAATCCTTCCTCAACGGGAGTGGTGGGCCGGAATCCCGTAGCTTGATACAAGTCGTCCATCCGGGCGCATGTGGAAATGACATCCCCGGGCTGCATCGGCAGAAATGTCTTGCGAGCCTCGATGCCGAGAGCGCGCTCGATAATCTCGATAAACTTGAGCAATTCGACAGGCTGGTGATTCCCCAGGTTGTAGATCTTGTAGCGCGCATCGCTAAGAACCGCGCCAGCACTCTCTTCGAGAGCGCTTCGCTGCGGAGGACGATCCATCACACGGATGATCGCCTCCACGACATCATCGACATAGGTGAAGTCCCGCTGCATCTGGCCGTGGTTGTAAATCGCGAGAGGTTCACCGCGAACGATCGCGTCGGTGAACTTGAAATAGCTCATGTCCGGGCGACCCCATGGCCCGTATACGGTGAAGAACCGCAGACCGGTCACCGGCACACCAAAGAGATGACTATAGGAGTGGGCGATTAACTCGTTGGACTTCTTCGTTGCGGCATACAGAGAAATCGGATGGTCAACACTGTCATCTTCCGAGAAGGGTACCTTGCGGTTGGCTCCGTAAACGGAACTGGACGAAGCGAATACAAAGTGGCGCAGACTTGCGAGTCGCGCGCAGGCCTCCATCAGATTGACAAAGCCCACGATATTGCTATTCACGTAGGCCAGCGGATTCTCCAAGGAGTAGCGCACCCCAGCTTGGGCCGCCAGATTTACAATCACTTCCGGAGCGAAATCCGAAATGCAACCGCGCAGGTCCTCACCGTCGGCCAGATCCAACCGATCAAACATGAATCGGGATGTTTGCGGAAGCCCTGCCAACCGAGCTTTTTTCAGATTTACGTCATAGTAATCATTAAGATTGTCGATGCCCAGAACGTGGTAGCCCTCATCTAGCAAACGCTTCGTCAGGTGAAACCCAATGAAGCCTGCCGTCCCCGTAACCAAGGCTCTCATAACCTACACTCCCACAAGGGCTGGGCTTGGTTTCGAGATGTTCATTGCTTGCAATGATGGAGGTGCCCCGCTTCCGGGGCGATGTACGAAAGTAATCTCGAGTGGGCGCAGATCCAGAGATTTGGCCGCGCTACCCGATATGCGAAGTTGCTGCCGGAGAATGCACCGCAGAATCCGGGGTGGACCAAGGATCGCTATTTGTTTGAGTTGGCCCCCAGAATCTTGGTAAAGCAACCGGTCCACGTCAGTGTCCGGTGGAAGCTCGGAAACCACTGCGCAGGAATCAACGGGGGAGGAAAATAGCTGACTCGCCACGATGCGCGCGGCCGGACTCGCGACAAGCAAACTGTCGATAGCCACACCCTCCAGTGCTGTGCCAAGCCGCTCGATGGCTTCAGGCAGAGGATCGTCGACAGGCACCAAAAGTAGGCGCGTTCCCTGCCGCCCTTCCTTGAGCTTCGGAAGCCGCTCGCCGAGATGGGCTGTGTCATTGAGAAGATCCAGCCTCGCCTGACTCGAAAGCGGCGAAAAGCGAAGCCGGCTAAGGCCGCAGTTGGATTGCTGGAAACTGTGGAAGTGCGCCGGACCAAGACCAAGAGCGGAAGTGACAAGCGCACGGATGGTTCCACCATGCGTCACCAGCAGGATGGATTTGCCGGCGTAAGTCGTGAGCAGATCATTCCAAAGCGAGCGCACCCGAGCGTAAAGGTTGCGCACCGGGAATTGCACTTCGGTACCGGTCAACCGCATGCGGAACGTTTCCGGGCGGAGACGCCAATCGTGGTACTGTTCTGGAAAGCGACGGCGTATTTCTTCCAGGGGCATACCTTCCCAGTAGTAAAGTTCGATTTCCCGTAACCGGGTATCGGTTTCGAATGCGACCGCGCGGTCATGCGCACGAATCGCGTTCAACAGCTCCGCGGCCGTCTCCCCCGCGCGGCGCAATGGGCTAGTAACGACGGCTTGAATCCCCTCCAAATCAAGCCGCTCTCCACTCAGGCGGGCCCCTTCGCGCCCTTGTGGCGTCAGTTCGGGTTCATCGCAACATCCCTGGCAGCGGTGTTGGAGGTTGAAAGTGCTTGCACCATGACGCAAAAACCAAACACAGGTCTCAGGCGTTGGAGGCACAGGCAACCTCCCCGCCCAGGGTTCCAAACTTGCGCCGGCGAACCATTGCGGCATACTCGCGGTCCAGAGTCATGAGGCTCTCGTGGGTACCGGACTCCACGATGCGGCCGTCCATGAGAAAGAAGATGGAATCCGCTTCTTGCGTGGCTTGAAGATCGTGAGTAATGAGGACCGTCGTGGAACCTCTGCTGAGGCTATCCAGGGCAGCCGAAACCTCCCGTTCGTTCTTGCGGTCCAACCCTGTTGTAGGCTCATCCAGGATGATGACGGGAGCTTTGCGGATGGCGGCACGCGCGATCGCGATCCGTTGGCGCTGACCACCCGACAAAGTGGCACCCCGCTCGCCAAGCACGGTGTCGTAATGCTTCGGCATTTGCACAATGAAGTCGTGAGCATTTGCAATTCGCGCAGCTTGAATGACTTCCTGAGGACTACTGTGGGTCTTGCCCAAGGCAATGTTGTCCCGCACACTCAGGGCGAACAGCGGGCTATCTTGCATCACGATGCTGATCTGGGAACGCAGAGACTCCAGGGTGTAGGAACGGATATCCCGGCCATCAATCAGAATTCTGCCCTCACATGGATCATGAAGGCGCAGCAAGAGGCTCGCGATGGTGGACTTGCCGCTGCCCGAAGGGCCCGTCAGTACCGCCTTTTGCCCCGGTTTCACTTCAAAGCTTACATTCCGGAGCGCCTCTCTCTGCGGCTCGTATTCGAAAGACACGTTCTCGAAACGGATGTGTCCCACAAACGGCGGCGCGACCATCGCACCCGCTTCATCCTTGATTTCAAGAGGCGTGGCCAGCAGACCGAGAATCCGGTCTCCGGATGCAAGTGCGCGCGCGATTTGCCCCAAATATTTCGCCAGCTGACGTATGGGCTTAAAGCCGGTCCGCAGATAGTTGGTAAACACGATGAGGTCGCCCGGCGTGAGTTGACCGTCAAACACGTTCCGCACTCCAAACCACAGCACGACTGCAGTAGTAGAAGTAGCCAGCAGATCGATGACGCGCTCTAGCCCCGCAGAGAGCTGCTGCGCCTTATTGCCTGCCTGAAAGCTCCTGCGGTTGGCAACGGAGAAGATGTCCATGAATCGGGACTGCAGCGACAGAGCCTGTACGATGCGAATGGATCCGATGGTTTCCGCTGTTGCCGTTGCCACCGATCCTTCCCGACGGCGCTGTTCCCGAGCTACTTCCTTGATGCGCCCCATGAGCCGGTCAACTGCCAGAAAGAACACCGGAAACACGACGGCCACGATGCAACCCAGCTTCCAATTCATCCACAGCATCACTCCCAGCATCGCTGTGAGGGTCAACACGTTGACGAGGAAAGGCAGAAGCGAGGAGACCGTCACTTCGCGCATGCGATCCACGTCGTAGGTCACGTGGGTAATCAGGTCCCCGGTCCTGTTGCGTCCGTGAAAGGAGACCGACAAATCCGCAAGATGTCGAAAGAGGTTCCCGCGAATGTCCGCCAGTATGCGCGAAGCCGCCACACCCATGGTCACGGTGCTTATGTACTCGAAAGTCGCCGCAAGCCCGGTTATAACCACCATGCTTACAGTAAATATCGCCACTTGCAGTTCGGGCGACAAACTCTGCAGCAGGGCCAAGGACAGCCCGTGCTTGTGGCCCAAAAAAACGGCGTTATAGATGAATTTCAGTGGCCACGGTTCGAGCAGACGCAAGACCACACCACCAAGCACTGCGGCGGTGGATATCCAGATTAACTGCCGCTCGCGCGCGATCTCTGGATGGAAGGCGCGGATCAACGTTATCCAACCCCCAACTGTTCGCCGCGGTTTGCCTGTTGGGCTAGTCATCCTTCACCGTTTCCTGAAACAGCCAAATCGGCCGGCTTGCGCACGATGTCGGCGGACTCTGCGGCATGCAGCACTGACGAAAGAATGTTGTAAACGTTACGAGCACTCGCCTCCCGCGTGAAGCTCCCAAGCACAGTTTGACGTCCCCTGTGCGCGAGTTCCCTCCGTAGATCCGGTGAACCGATTAGCAGCTCCATGGCGTCAGCAAGTGCCCGGGCGTTGCGCTGCTCAACAAGGTAGCCGTTCCGTCGATGTTCAATGAGCTCGCCTACGCCCGCGATCTCGCTAGAAATTATCGGCACCCCGCAAACCATGGCCTCGAACAGAACGTTCGGAATCCCGTCGCGGTCCCCATTTTCTAGAACCTGACAAGGTAGGACGAACAGGTCTGCCCGCGGATACACCTTCGCCAGCTGATCCTGAGTCATTCTTCCCCGCAGGGATACCACGTCCCGCAAAGCCAGGCTGACGATCATCTTCTGCAATTTCTCCTCAAGCGGCCCATAGCCCACAATCTGGCACTCCAAGGCAATGGCGCGATCAACCAGAATGCGGCACGCTTCGAGGAGGAATTCCAACCCTTTTTTCTCGCAGAGGCGCGCAACACTCAGAATGAAAGGAACTTTACTATTCGGTGTGGGAACGCTTGAGACGCGAACGCGAAATCGGCTGACATCGACGCCATGGTATGCCAGGCGTACCGGGGTAGTTTGCCCTGCCAGTCCGGCTAAGTAACTCTGGTTGACCGCGGTGCAAGTTAACACGCATTCCGCCTTCTGAATCTTTCTGGTCAACTCCGAAGGCGGTGTTAGATATATATCCTTGGCATGGGCGGTGAAACTGTAAGGAATACCGACGAGGTTTTTGACAATTTCGGCCACTGTCGTCGGCACGTTGGCAAAATGAGCGTGCAAGTGGGTGAATCCTCCTCTGCCCAGTGCTCTGGCGAGGTAGCCAGCCTGTAAGAAATCCTTGAGCCGCGGGTTGTTGCCCAAGCCGAAATGAAGCCACACGGCCAGGAAATACCGTCGCGGTCGTGCGAACAGAAGCGCTAGATGAGAGAGCAGCAGCAGGGCCAATCCGGGAGGCCAAAGGGGCCGGACCAAGGAAGGGATATACCTGACCGCTGCTTTGACTTTGGTTACGTCCGGATGCACCGGTTCGGCCGCTGGTGGTAGTTTGCGCAAAGAGAAAATCTCGAGCTCCAAGCCGAGCTCTTCGACACCGAGGATTTCATTGAGGATGAACGTTTCTGAAAGACGCGGAAACGTCTTCACCAGATACGCGAGGCGGCAGCATTCTCTCACCATTCACTCCCCGTCGGGGCCCGCATCTCCGAGACGGCTGCCTCCGCCAAATCGCAAACGGTCCTCGACGCTTCCCTTTGTAAGACCGCGGTAATGCGGGGAAGGGCACTCAGGTCAATCCCAGCGGACACTGGAACTCGGCGCTTTGCCAGCAGTAGCTCTTCTTCGATTACTCTTTCCAAAACAGAAGGCGCAAGTTCATCGGGAAGCACGACTCGAAACGCTCCGAAGGTGGCCAGGCGCTCGGCGCGGATCCTCTGTTCGGCGACGGGCTTAATCCGGGGAACCACGATGGATCTTTTGCCGAGCGTCAGCAGTTCGCAAACGGTGTTGTACCCAGCCATGGAAATGACCACGTCCGCCGCATTCATGTAGCTCATCAGGTCGTCGGTGAACTCGATGACCTGCAGACCATCGGATGATTGGGCAGCGCTCGAGAAGTCTCGGGTACGTTGTGATGCAAGTTCTGGACCCGTGACCAACAAACGTTTCACGGGAAGCCTTCTGGCTAGGCAGCTCGTGGCCGCCACTGAAGTCGAGAACAGCTCATAGCCGTCTTGGCCGCCACCTGCAGTCATTAAGACCAGACTCTCCCCCTTCTCAACGCCGAGCTCTTTGCGGATCTCGGTACGGGAACGGCTGGGAAGCTGGCGCTTCACATAACCGCAGTGATGGACTTTTTCCCGCAAGTCCTGCGGAAATCGATATTCCTGGCAAACGTCGAAGACATTTTGATCCCCAAGGACCAAAATGCCGTCATAGTACCAACGCAGGATGTTGTAATAACCGTGGCGCGTCCAGTCTTCGACGGTGACGCTCGAAGAGTCGAGAATGTCACGCAGCACTAGATGGATTCGTGTGTTGGACAAGCTGCACTTGATGTGCCGCAGGCTCGGCTCCAACTCTCCCGCGAGGCCATCGGGCTTCTTGTCGACAAAGATGACGTCCGGGCGATAGCTCATGACCGTAGAGAGAATCAGCTCACGTCGGAGGCAGACGATTTCACTCAAGTCCAGATCCAGAAAACGGACGCCAAGTTCCCCCAATTCCGTGCGCTTAAGACAGGGCAACTTGATGTAATCGATGCCTGACTCAACGCGAAAACTCTGCAGCATGGGCGATCCACTGACAATCAGGATGGACAAACCCCGGATGGAAGCGTGCACGTGTTTGCATATCGCCAGCATCCGCCGGATGTTTCCGAGCCCGAACGTATCATGTGAATAGACCAGGAGCCGCATTGGGATTTCCCTATCCGCCGTTTCCCGTTTTTGCTGAATCAGAGACTGTCAGTTGCACGCTGCCCGCTTGTGGCGAACGGAGCGAAGGTTCAGGTGCGTCGAACATCCGCGCCCGATGCGCAGCCAGATATTTTTTCAAGACATGAACACTGTTAACGGCTCCCTCGCAATCAAAAGTGAGCGAAGCCGGCGTCTTGCCGAGAGCCCGTTCAAGTTTGCGAGCCAATTCTTGCGGTCGAAGCTCCTCTGTCCTAATGACGTCGATGATTCCGGCCCTCGCCAAGCTTTCCGCCCGCACGATTTGCTCTTGATCTCCGTTCGCCGTGACCGGATAAACCATTGCGCGTATTCCACTCAACAACACATCCATCATGGTGTTGTAGCCGGCCATGCTGACCGATAGCTGGGCTCGCCTGAGGACCACTCCGAGATCCGGCGTGAAGCGAGAGAGTTTCACGTTGCTCGATTCGCGCGCCAGCGCTTGCAAATGGCGGTAAGCCTCTTCCGGCATCAACGGGCCAGCGAATACATGGAATTGGTGAGCAATCCGGCTTTGCAGAAGTCGGGCAGCATGCAGAACGCTCTCCAGGAGCATTTGTCCTGTCAGATATTGCCCACTGCCGTTACTTACCACAACCGCCGGCTGCCTATGTTCAAGCACGGGTAGAGAGCCTGCATCCGCCGCGTTAGGCTGGCTGTGCCGCACGACATATCCGGTGTAGACCACCGGGCAACGCAGGTCGCGTACACGAGAAAACGTTTGGTCCAACGTCTGAAAGTTTTTGTCGCCATGGACCAAAATCAAATCGTAAAAGGCATTGACAAGGTCACAGACTCGCTGCTCAAACTCCTCCTGGTCCTGCCTCTTCACCAGGATGTCCCGCACGCTTGAAGCCACGAGCGGTCTCCTTGATTGCTGCCACGCGTGTTTGAGCAGGGGAAGTAACTCAAAGCGGAAGTGTTTGCGTCCGAAAGGAAACAGTTCTGTGACGATTACATCCGGCTGCCAATCAGCAAATGCTTGCAGCAACAGTGACCGGCGAAGCGCTTTGGTTTCCTCCAAGCTCTTGGAAGAACCACACACACGGAGATTCGAAAAATCTGGACTAGCTTTCAGAGGTGGGAGCTGCAGAACCTCGATATTTCTATGTTTAGGATAACGAAAACCGTCCGGTTGCTCTCCGCCGGAGACGAAGAGAACATAAGAATTAGGGGACAACTCCCTGACGATCTCGGTACTGCGTACGAGGTGCCCAATCCCGAGAACGTGCTGGCAGTAGAACAGCACTCGGTCTGCCACAATGGCCTCCCGTCGAGTAGACACACACCACTACAGCCAACCTCAAAGGGCCCTCAGGGATTAGGAGAACGGAACCAAAGACTGGGCTCGGGAGGCCCTCCGTCCAACAGCCGAGAAAGCGTGGGTTGCCGGTCCGAACCAGGACGGCATCTCAGCCGCAAATTTCTGCGATGGACTTTAGCAAGGTCCGAAAGTCAAAAGCAAGCGAAAATTCTTGTAAAAATTTCTAAGAGCGTTGGAAACGATCGAGCGTCCGCTCAAATTCAGCTGGCTCAACAAGAAGGGAGGTTTTTGTCAATTCTGGTTGAAGGTTCCCAATTGTGCCGGTCGAAAATTCCCCACCCCTCGAGCTCATGAATGGACCCCGTTGGCCTCGGACGGAGTGGTCGTGATCCGAGATTTCTAGCGAGATGTGGCCGCGGTTCCGGAGCGATGGGTGACGCCAACCACCGTGTTCGTTTATTAGTCAAGAAGCCCTAAGACCTGCAGTGCGGCCAAAGTCTTATCGCGCTGTTTTTCCGTGTACCAAGTGGGAGCATATTCTTCCAGCAAAGCCACGAGCTCCAACAAAGCTTCTGCTGGAACTCGCCGCGCCGCCAAAGCCCTGCCGCGTTGTTCTTCCGTGTACCAAGTGGGGGCATACTCGTCTAACAGAACGCACAGCTCGGTCAACGCCTCAATGGGATTAACCGATCGCAGCGGTCGAGAGGTAGGGGCGGTCTTTGACGACTCTTGGAGATTGACGGACGTTTGCCAATCCCGCGTTGGCCGGTACAGGTGCAGCCCAACCATATAGGAGTCATTTGTAAGGGATCGATAATGAGCCACGCGAGCTCGTGAATACAGACTGCCACGAATCGATCGCACCAAAAGCTGATCGTTAGCTTGCCGGAGACGTTTACTCACGACCTGTGCGCCATGCGAACTGATGTCTATCGTAGGAGTAATTTCCAATCCGGCATTTTCAGGATTCCACAGGCGCACAAGCATACGCTTTGGAATGCGGGTTTCGGCTCGGCCCTGAGGCGGTGGATTCGCCAAGAATTTCTTTAACCGTTTCAAGATTTTTGGGAATATCTCCCCGCGCCCAAGCACTACGCTCTACCATTGTCCATCTCTGATAGTCAATAGTAACCTTGTCGGCCGTAACCTTCTCGGCAAGCGGACTCATTCAGATGAGGTGAGGAGGCGGGTGGTTTTGATTTCCCGCAAACATGAGCTATGACTTTGCCGACCGCGGCGCACCCGCTCACAGAGTGCACGTTGTTCTGCCAAGGGGCCTTCGCAGGATAGGGTTCTCCCCTCGACGAGGCTTCGGGATATCCCGCTACGAGGTTCCGGTATTCATCGGATTGCTGGGTATGACCGTTCGTTGCTAACGTTTGTTTTTGTGGGCCAAACGATTCGAGGTGAACGGGCGAGCCTAGTCGAGCCAGGTCACCCGCCCTGCTGAGCTTTACCGCCAGCTAAGCATCAGCTCCCGGAGACTGGTTAT
>Ga0126373_10001340_pt1 | contig 17416 bp, 14 predicted proteins | sample PanSoiMetPlot_11_FD_92545 | JGI IMG/M metagenome (GOLD analysis project Ga0126373, IMG submission 92545) | Tropical forest soil microbial communities from Panama - MetaG Plot_11 | ecosystem: Environmental > Terrestrial > Soil > Tropical forest > Bulk soil | place: Panama | collected 2016-02-17 | reverse complement strand
CGTCAGCACCATCCACGAGAGCTACCTGAGCGCCGGGGCAGACGTCATCCTGACGAACACGTTCGGCGCCAGCCGGCAGCGCCTGGCCGAGCAGGGCTATGGCGACCTGGTCACGGAGATCAACGAGGCGGGAGCCCGGCTTGCCCTGCGGGCGCGAGACGGTGCCGCCAGGGATCGTGCCGGTCGCCGTGTCTTTGTGGGCGGCTCGGTCGGCCCGGCCGTAACCCCGAGTCTCCGCCGACGGGTGGAGCGGGCCGAGCGGGTCGAGGCGCTCGGGGAGCAGATCTCGGTCCTCGCCGCCGCGGGTGTCGACGCCATCGTCCTGGAGACGTTCGGCTACCTCGAGGAACTGGCCGAGGCTGTCACAGTGGCAGCCGAGATCACTGCCCTGCCGATCATCGCCCAGGCCACCTTCGCCGGCGACGGCCGGACCCTGGGCGGCGAAAGTCCGCGCGAGGTGGCCGAGGTGCTGAACGGCCTGCCCATCGCGATGCTGGGCACCAACTGCACCCTGGGGCCGCAGGGCGCCCTGTCGGTCGTTGAGTCGCTGGTGCCGCACACACACCTGCCCGTCAGCGCCCAGCCCAACGCGGGCCTCCCCCGCCGGGTGGGCGGTCGGCGGTTCGAGTACAGCGCGGACGACGCTTACTTCGCCCGGTACGCGCGCCGGCTCGTCGAGGCGGGCGCCAACCTCGTGGGCGGTTGCTGCGGCACGACGCCATCCCAGATCCAGGCTGCCGTCGCGGACATTGGCGGGATGGTGCCGGTGCGCGCCACCCAGCCTGCGCCAGCCAGAGCGGCCTCGCGCCAGGACCAGCCGGTCACGCTGTCGCCGGGCGGCGGACTCAGCGGCCATCTGGCCGCTGGCACATTCGCGGTCGCGGCAACGCTGGCGGCACCGCTCGGCGGGACCGCTGACGCGGCAGCGGCCGAGGCGGCACAGCTGCGCGAGCGCGGCATCGACACGTTCTTCCTCGCCTCCCGGCAGAGCCCCCGCGCTCAGCTCAGCTCCATCGACCTCGCGTTCCAGCTGCAGCAGCGGCTGGACGTCGAGACCATCGCCACGGTGACGACCTGGGACAAGGCCATCATGGCGCTGCAGGCCGACCTGCTCGGCGCGAATGCGCTCGGGATCAGGACCATCGCCTGCGAGACCGGGAACCCGCCGCTGCTGGGCGATTACCCCAACGTGGACGGCATCTGGGACGTCGATTCGGTCGGACTGGTCGAGCTCGTGGGCGGGCTCAATAAGGGCATCGACTGCAACGGGCTGCCGCTTGCCATCAGGACTGCCTTCCTGGCTGGTGCGCGGTTCAACCCGGGTGCCGCCGATCTCGACGCCGAGATCGCCCGGACGCTCCGCAAGATCAGGGCGGGGGCACGGTTCCTGATCAGCAGGCCGGTCCACGAGCTGGACGCGCTGCGCCAGGTGCTCGCCGCGATTGCCGGGACGGATGTGCCGGTGCTGATCTCAGTGGTGCCGCTCCGTAGTTTCGAGCAGGCAGACTACCTGTCGCACGAGGTACCGGATGTCAGGATTCCGGCCGCAGCCTTGACCGCGCTTGAGCAGGCCGGCCCTAACGCGGGCCGGACCGGCGTCGAGATGGCCGCCGCCTTGCTCGCCGAGGCGGGCCCGCTCGTCCAGGGTGCCGTGCTGGGGCTGCCCGCTGAGGACCCGGCCGCAGTCGATCTCCTGCTCAGCGCGCTGCCTTAGTCGGGCGGGTCAGGCGGCGCGGCGGCGGACCAGCCAGACCGTCGCGGCGATGAGCAGCACCGACAGCGCGAGCAACCAGCCGCTCTCGATCCACTGGAACGGCCAGAACCGGCTAGCCGGCTGATAACTCGTCCACTGCGTGTACCCGTGACGAGCGAGAGAGTGCAGTACGTCGAGGTTCGTCCACAGCTTCTGTTCCTTGACGTCGGATCCCTTAGGGGCCGATGCGTGCACTGCCGGCATCAGCCGGTAGAACATGGCGCTCAGGCGCTGGTTCATCGTCGACTCGCTGAGCGTCCTCCCGCCGTCCGTCCACCACTGCCGGATGATCCACGCGGTAGCTGGCGGGCTGAAGAGATTCCTGACGACGTGCGGCGCAAGGTAGTGCTCGCGCAGGTACAGCCCAGCCGCGAAGGCGAGACCGGCATAGACGGCCAGCGTGGCGGCGATCGCTGGGACGACGCGGCGGATGAGCATGCCGGCCAGGGCGCCGATCGCGAAGGCGGCCAGCGTCCAGGCGGCGAACACGACCCCGCGCAGGGCGAACAGGCCGGCGAGCGGCGATGTCTCCGGAAGGAAGAGGTTGCCGTTGGTGAGATAGGGCCGGTAGTACCACGAGACGACGAAGCTGAACGCGCCGGCACCCGCCGTCGCGGCGGCCGCGAGCGGCACGAGCTTCGCGAGCGTCCAGCGCCACCGGCTGAAACCCTGGGTCCAGGCGTACCGGAAGGTACCGGTCTCCAGCTCCCTGGCCAGTACCGGGGCGCCGAGGAATGCACCGATCACCGCGGGCACTGCCTGGAGGACGTAGCCGTTGGCCAGGATGGCGTCCATGCCAGCGACCTTGGTCTGCAGCTGATCGCAGATGGGTGAGGTCGCCGGGTGACATGCTGCCGCGGCACTGTAAACCTGGTGCAGCCCCAGGCCGACGCGCCACAAGCACGCCGCAAGCGCGCACAGGAACACTGCAGCTCCGGCCAGCGCGATCCGGTGCTGCCGCCAGGTAACCCAGGCCATCCCCCGCCACGGCACCGGGCGCAGGCTCGCATCCTCCTCGCGGCCGGGAGGCACGGTCCGCGCAGTCATGTCGTTCATCTCCGATGACCTGAATCAGGCGGCGCGGCGGCGGACGAGCCAGACAGTCGCGGCCATGAGCAGCACTGCGAGCGCGAATAGCCAGCCGCCCTCGATCCACTGGATGGGCCAGAACCGGCTGGCCTGCTGATAGCTGGTCCACTGTGTGTATCCGTGCTGGGTGAGGAAATGCAGGACGTGGAGGTTCGTGGGCTGCTTCAGGGCAGCGACGGCGCCTTCCTTGGAGCTGTGCACGACGGGCATCATCCGCTGGAACGTCGAGTTGATGACCTGATTCATCGCGGACGGGCTAACCGTCGTGCCGCCCTTGGTCCACCACTGGCTCACGACGACAACGGGACGAGCCGGGTCGCTGACGAAAAAGCTGAAGCTGTTCCTCGCGACCTCCGGTGGCAGGTAGTGCAGGCGCAGGTACAGCCCCGTGGCGAAAGCGAGCCCGGCGTAGGCGGCCAAGGTGACGGCCATCGCACTGACGACGCGGCGGATGAGCATACCGGCCAGGGCGCCGATCGCGAAGGCGGCCAGCGTCCAGGCGGCGAACGCCACCCCGCGCAGATCGAACATGCCCGCGCCGAGCGAATTTGACGGGATCGGAAAGAGGGTCAACGGGTTACGTGCGAGGAACAACGGCTGGTAGTACCACGAGAGCAGCGCGCTGAAAGCGCCTGCCGCGGCCGTGACCGCGACCGCGAGCGGCACCAGCTTGGCGAGGGCCCACCGCCACCGCCCGAAGCCCTGCGTCCAGGCGTACCGGAAGGTGCCCGTCTCCAGCTCCCTGGCCAGCACCGGCGCCCCGGCGAACGCGCCGATCAGCGCGGGCACAGCCTGCAGGTTGAAGCCATTCGCCAGGAACGAGCCGACTCGGAACTCGCCGATCAAGCGGCTACAGGCAAGGGAGGTTGCCGGGTGGCACGCGGCCGCTGCAGCGTAGGCGTGGTGCAACTGAAGGCCGTTGATCCACACGTATACGGCCACGGCGCCGAGGAACACGACGACGCCAGTCAGCGCGAAGCGATGCTGCCGCCAGGTGACCCAGCCCATCCGCCGCCACGGCACCGGCCGCAGGCTGGCGTCCTCCGCCGGGCGCGCGGGGATGGACAACGCGGTCACTGTGTGACCCCTGACGGCTCGGCGTCCCGCAAGAGGGTCGGTCCCGGCAGCGCCGCTGCGCCGGGCTCGCGCAGGTACGCCAGGACGAGTTCTTCCAGGCCGACCGGGTGCGCCTCCCAGCCCGCCGGAACCGGATTGTCCGCGGTGGCGCGGACCAGCATGTGGGCCTGGACCTCACCGCGTCGCAGCTGTACGACCGGCCGCCCGGCACACCTCGCGACCTCGCCAGCCGGGCCGGTCAGCATGCGGTGGGAGGCGAGGAGGTCGTCAACCTCACCAGCTACCTGTACCTGGCCCCGTGACAGCACGATGAGGTAGTCGGCCACGCGCTCGAGCTCGGCGAGGACATGCGAGGACAGCACGACGGACACGCCCTCGTCGGCCATCGCTGTCAGCACCGTGGCCATGAAGTCGTGCCGGGCTATCGGGTCGAGCATGGCAACCGGCTCATCCAGCAACAGCAGCAGCGGGTGTCTGGCTAGCGCCAGCGTCAGCGCGAGCTGCGCCTGCTGGCCACCGGACAGCCTGCCGGCCTTGCGCTTCAGCGGAATGCCGAGGTCGGCCAGCCGGGCTTCCGCATAGTGCTGGTCGAAGCGGTGGTTCAGGTTGCGGGTCAGGTGCAGCATGTCCGCGGCGGACAGGTTCTTGTACATCGGCGTGTCCTGGGCGACGAACGCGATGCCGTCGAGAGCAGCCAGCGATCCGGCCGGCCGGCCACCGAGCACGGTGACCCGGCCCGCCGACGGCGTCGCCAGGCCGACCGCCATGTTCAGCAGCGTCGTCTTGCCCGCGCCGTTCGGGCCGACCAGCGCGGCCACGTGCCCGGCCGGGATGGCTAGCGTGCACTCGCGCAGCGCCCAGGTGCTGCCGTAGCGCTTGCCCAGGCCGCTAGCTTCGATGACGTTCATGCGACGCCCGCCGTCTCGCCGGCCGCCACGCCGCCGCGGGTGCGCGACGACCCGTTGCGGCGCTCATAGAAATCCCGCAGCGCGCTGGTGAACAGCGCCACGATCCCGTCCTCGTCCAGACCCGCCCCGTCCGCTGCAGTCAGCCAGCCCGACAGCGAACGGCGGAGCGTGGTCAGCTCCGGGAGAGCGACCTGGCTGAGTGTGGCCTGCACGAAAGTGCCTTGACCAGGCCTGCCGACCGCGAGGCCCTTGACCTCCAGGTCACGGTAGGCCTTCAGCACCGTGTTGGGGTTGATCGCCAGCGCGGCGACCACGTCCCTGACCTTCGGCAGCTGATCGCCCGGCTTGAGGTAGCCCAGTCGGAGCGCGTGCTCGACCTGCTGAACAAGCTGCAGGTAAGTCGGCACACCAGAGCTCGCATCCAGCCGGAACTCGATCGGCGACCCGGCCGGGGCATGCGCAGAGACATTGCCGTCTGCGCCAGTCCTGATCGATTTATCTATATCCATAGAACAACGCTACAGCGGCGTACGGCATTGTCAAGCAGGGAGTGGTGCTGGAAGCCGCTTTCAGAGGGTGACGAACTCCAGCTTGCGGGCGAGCAGAGCCGGGATCACCTGGGCGAGGGCCTTCACCGTCTCTATTCGGTTACCGCCGCCGTCGTGGCAGAGCAGGATGTCACCGCCGCGGCCAGTGTCCAGCACCCCCTCGATGTGAGCGACGCCCGGCACCGTCCAGTCGCGCGGATCAACGTCCCAGTCCAGCGGTATCAGGCCGTAGACCGACAGAGCGTGGAACACCGCAGGCGACCACCCGCCGCCCGGTGCGCGGAACACTGTCGGGGCGGTCTTTGTCGCATCCCAGATCCGGTTCAGCCCGTCGGCCACTTCTTCGTGTACCTGTGCCGGGGTGAGCGCGGTGAACGGGATCGGGTGCCACATCGAGTGGTTGCAGATCGTATGCCCGGCGGCAACTACCTGACGGGCCACCTGCGGGTACCGCTGGACGTTGATCCCGATCATGGAGAAGGTTGCTTTCACCCCGTAGCGCTGCAGCACCTCGAGCACCATCGGCGTGTAGACCGGATGCGGACCGTCGTCGATCGTGAGCGCGATCGCGTTCGCTGGTGCTCCGGGCAAGATCTGCGGCACCCGGTTTACCGGCGCGCTCCAGCGCTGGGCAAACTCTGCTGGCACGGCCGCCGCCGTGGGACCCGGTGACGGCCAGGCAGCGGGCGAGGCTGACGGCGACCCGGCCGATACTGGCGTCGCGAGCTTCGTGCTCGGTTTCGCAACCGGATGAGGACTCGGCCTCACCGGACCTGAGCCTGTTGTGCTGACCGTGTCACCGCAGGCGGCGACCGCAGCCGCGACAGCCGCGCCGATGCCGAAACGTAGCAGCGACCTCCGGTTGACCCTGCCTTCCCCTGAGCTGATCATGGCGCTGCGTCAGGTTGCGTGCGCGCTGGAGTACAGGAGCATTTCGACGGGCTCAAATGGTGAGACCGCAATCGTCAGGCTGGGGGCCTCTGCGCAGTAATCCAAGACGGCTGGCATATCGACGGCGCCCCCGCCGGATGGCAGGCTGACCCGAACGGTCGTGGAGCTGTCTGCGGCAGCGACGTCGCAACGGTAGGAGTTCATCCTGATCCAGGCTGCGCTTCCCTTGGGTAGGTAGACCGGTTGTGGCATCGCGCCAGTAGTCATCTGGTCACCGGCATGGGTATATCGGTAGCCCAGAACATGCCGATCGGCGTCGAGGGCCGTGATGGCCGGGTAGCCGTCAAGGACGCACGGGGCGCCGAGGTTGGTGAATGACCAATCGTGCGTGTGCTGCCCGGTCGCCTCCGATACGGGTGGGCCTGGTTGGACGTTCAGGTGTGCGGCCTGGCAGGGCTGAGCGCCCGGGATGTTCGCCGGCCCGGTGGAGACGACAAGGGTGACTGGTGTATTGGCGGGCACGCGCGAGCCCCCGGCAGGAGTCTGCTGGATCACCGACCCCGCGACCACAGTCGAACTGTGTTCAAGGCGGTAGCCGGTGAGCAGGTTTGCCGTCGCCACGGCCACCTGTGCTGAATCGGCGTAGACCTGGCCCACGACATCAGGGACGGTCATGAGAACAGTGCTGGCGCTCGGCACGGCCGGAGAAGTGGCGGTCGAAGCCACCCTGGGGTGGCCGCCTGAGCAACCGCAGGTGAGGGCGACAGCGACCACGATCGCCGCGGAACCGTATCTGGCCCAACGGCCGTGAGTGCGCGCAGCAGAGATCACGCACCTATGACGGCGGGCCGCCGGGTTAGGTTGCGGCCGCGACGAACGCTAAAAGGTCAGCACCAGGCGACCCCTTGTGCCGCCAGCCTCCAGTTGCCGGTGGGCCTGAGCCGCGTCCTCGGCCGGGATCTCCCGCGCTACCCGCAGCGTCAGCTTCCCCGCCGTCACCAGCCGGGCCAGCTCTGCCAGCTTGGCCGCCTCGCGCAGGTAGTCGCTGACCAGGATCAGCGTGACCGCAATGGACCGCTCGGACTCGCCGGGGAACGGGCGCACCGCGATGAGCTGCCCGCCGTCCCTGATCGCCGGCAGCACGGGCGGCCCGATCAGCGCGGCGTCGACCACCGCATCCACGCCCGACGGCACCTCGCGCCGGATCCCCGCGGCGAGCCCGGGCCCGCGCCGCACGACCACGTCTGCGCCGAGGCTCTTGATCAGGGCCGCGTCGGCCGGGCTGGCGTCGCCGATCACCTGCAGCCCCTCGCTCGCGGCGAGTTCCATCACATAGCCGCCGACCGCACCCGCCGCGCCGGTCACCGCGAGAGTCTGCCCCGGCTGCAGAGCAAGCTTGTCCAGCGCCAGCCGCGCGGTCAGCCCGTTCATCGGCAGTGTTGCCGCAGCGGCCAGGCTCACCCCGTCGGGTACCCGCGCGACCGAGTCGGCCGGCACGACCACGTACTCGGCCTGCGCGCCGCGCCCGGCCAGGTACGGCAGCACGATGGCGAACACCCTCTCGCCCGGCAACCAGCCCGCGCCTGGTCCGACGGCATCGACAACGCCCGCGAGCTCCCAGCCGGCCACATACGGCGGGCCGTCACCCTGCGGGGGCGGCCCGAACACCCCGGCCCGCATCGCAGTGTCACTGGGATTCACCGTCGCCGCGGCGACCTTGATCCGTACCTCACCAGCCCCCGGCTCGGGTACCGGCAAGTCCACGATGTGCAAAACGTCCGGACCGCCGAACGTGGTGACGCCGACCGCGCGCATGTCAACCTCCTTGGCAGAGCGTGAGCAGTTCGTCGACCCCGGAGACGTGCAGGTGCGGCTGGCGCTCCGGCGGCAGGTGACGGTAGGAGTCGGGGCCGCCGAGCCCGGAGGACACCGCGACCGCCAGAGCGCTCCCCCGGTGGGCCATCGGCACCTCGAGCTCCGGATCGTCTCCGACTACGACCAGATCCGCGACCGGTACTCCGAGGCGCGCGCCCGCCGTCCGCAGCGCCGCGAGCGACGGCTTCCCCACCAGCCGCGCCCGCACGCCGGTCAGGCTGCCGATCATGGCCGAGATGGCGCGCGACGTGCCGATCGAGCGTCCGCCGGCGGTCGCGAAGAACAGCGACTGCGACGCGCTGTACAGCCGGGCCCCGGCCCAGACCGCGTGACACGCCGACTCGAGCGCAGGCAGCGTGAATTCCGGGAACCAGCCCGCTAGCACCGCATCGACCGCAGGCGGCCGGCCGTCCGGCATGACGACCTCGATGCCCGCGTCGTGCAGCGGCCCGATGATGCCGTCGCCACCGAGCACTAGCACCCGCCGATAACCGCGCCGGACGAACACCGCCACGGCGCTGCTCGCGGGCGTCAGCACCGCATCGGCCGGCAGGTCGAAGCCGATCGATGTGAGCGTGCGAGCCAGGTGCTGCGGGGTCTTCGTCGTGCCATTGGTGAAGACCGCGATCGGCAGGCCCCGTCCGGCGACCCAGCGCGTGATCTCGACCGCCCCGGGCAGGGGTGCGAGTCCCTGGTTGTTCCGGTCACCGAGCACGAGCGTTCCGTCCAGATCGAAAACGTATCCGCGGGCGGCACGCAACCTGGCGAGGGGGGTAACGGGGCCGTCAGCCACGCGGCGCTCCGTCGCCTGCTGAGCGAAGGGCGAGCCGGAATCCTGGCTTGTCGATCAGCAGCTCGTCGGCCGGCGGCCGCGCGGCGAGGCCGCCAAGAAGGTCGAGCACGGGCTTGAGCTCCGGGTTGTACCGCCGACGGGCCGGGCCGGCCGCCAGCATCGCGTCGACCTCGCCGGCCGGCATGGTGGCCCGGAGCAGGAATTCCTCGTCGGAGATGCCGCGCGGCAGCTTCTTCCGCAGCTCCTCCGGCGGCGCGGGCGGCGGCTGGGCCATCAGCTCCCTGGTTCTCGGAAGCTGATGGATGCGGTCGAGGATCGCCTGGTCCACGGGCGCCGTCGGACGACCGAACTTGCCGAGCACGTACAGGATCGTCTGATCGGGCACGTTGCTGTAGCGCTCCGTGCCCAGCACGTTGACCAGCGCCTGGCCGCAGACCATCTGCGGGAAGGGCGTGACCATGATGGGGTAGCCGAGCTCGGCGCGCACCCTCGATACTTCCGCCAGCACCGCGTCGAACTTCTCCGACAGTCCCAGCTCGCTGAGCTGGCGGCGAAGCGTCGTGACCACGCCGCCGGCCATCTGGTGGCGGAGGAACGACGCGTCGTATTCCTGCGGCAAACCGGGCGGCAGTCCCTCGGCCGCGGCCAGCATGGCGAAATAGCCGGACGCGGCGGAAAGGAGCCGGTCGTCCACGTCGACGGTGTGACCCAGCTCGCGCAGGTTGGCCACCACGCGCTCGGCATTAGGCAGCGACGTCCCGTTCGCCAGCGGCCCGCACGCCACCTGCAGCACATCGACCCCCAGGTCGGCGGCGGCCAGGTAGGTCAGCGGCGACAGTCCGATCGTGCAGTGCGAGTGCAGTTCCAGCGGCAGCCGCCCGGCCAGGGCCGTCCGCACGGCGGGAAACAGAGTGCGCGCCCGCTCGGGGGTCAGCAGCCCTGCCGGGTCCTTGACGTAGACCCGGTCGAAGTCCGGCGACGCGGCCATCTGCGCGGCCAGGCCGGCGTAGAACGCGTCGTCGTGCACCGCGCTGATGGTGTAGGTGAGCGCCCCGATGACCTCGGTGCCGCCTGCCGCCTTGACGTCGCGGGCGGACTGCAGCATCGCGGTCATGTCGTGCATCGGGTCGAGCACGACGAATCGCTGCATGCCCGCGGCGACCAGCCGGCGGTAGGCAAGCCGGATCAGGTCCTGATGCACGGGTTCCCAGGAGATGAATCGCAGCCCGGAGCCGATGAACTGCAGCGGCGTGTGCGGCATGGCCTCGTGGGTCAGCCGGATGCGCTCCCACGGGTCCTCGCGATGGGTGCGCACGGCCACGCCCATGTGCGTGCTGGAGGTGAAGTCCAGCGCCCGGAAGCCGACGCGGTCCAGCAGCGGCGCGATCTGCACGATGTGCGCGGTCCGCAATCCGGTGGCGCCCCACAGGCTCTGATTGCCGTCCCTGAGCGATACGTCGACGAGCTGGATGTCAGCCATGTGAATACAGCCACCGTTCCAGGAACCCGGTATCGACGCCGCCCGCCTCGAACTCGGTGCTGGCGGTCAGCTTCTCGTGCAGCCCGATCGTGGTTGCCACCCCGCCAATGTCACACCGGGCGAGCGCCCCGCGCAGCCGGGCGAGCGCCTCGGCCCGGTCCCGCCCGCTGACGATCAGCTTGGCCAGCAGCGAGTCATACCACGGCGGCACCGCCGAGCCGGGCTGGACGTGCGTGTCGACCCGGATGCCCGGGCCGACGGGAACGACGGCCGTCGTGACCGTGCCAGGGCTCGGACGGAAGCCGTCGGCCCAGTCCTCGGCGTTGATGCGGCACTCGATCGCGTGCCCAGACAGCGCGACGTCGTCCTGATCGAAGCGCAGGGAGTTGCCCTCGGCGATCCAGATCTGCTCCGCGACGATATCGATACCGCTGATGGCCTCGGTGACAGGGTGCTCGACCTGGATCCGGGCATTCATCTCCAGGAAGTAAAACGCCCTGCGGGCCGGATCGACCAGGAACTCGACCGTGCCAGCGCCGCGATAGCTCAGGTGGCGGCCGAAGTTCACCGCGGCGTTCCTGATCGCCGTGCGGAGGTCATCATCGAGCAGGGGCGCGGGCGCCTCCTCGATCAGTTTCTGGTACCGCCGCTGCACCGAGCAGTCCCGGTCACCGAGGTGGATGACGCTGTCGCCGTCGCCGAGCAGCTGAACCTCGACGTGCCGGCCAGACGGCAGGTAGCGCTCGAGGTAGACACGCGGATCGCCGAAGGCCGCGGCGGCCTCGGCCATCGCCATCGTGACCGTGCCGGCCAGCGCGTCCGCTTGACGAACGGGCCGCAGCCCGCGGCCGCCACCTCCGCCCACTGCCTTGACGAGGACAGGGAAGCCTATCGCGGCGGCGAGATCCGCGGCCTCAGCGACGCCGGCCACCTCGCCGCCCGCGGCCACCGGCAGTACTGCCGCCGTGGCGTGCGCACGGGCCGTCAGCTTGTCACCGACCGCCTCGAGCTGTGATCCGGTCGGGCCGATGAAGACAATGCCCGCGGCCCCGCAGGCGCGGGCGAGTGCCGGGTTCTCGGACAGGAACCCGTAGCCAGGATGGATGGCGTCCGCGCCCGCCGCGCGTGCGGCCGCCACGACGGCGTCGACGCTGAGATAGCTGTCACCGGCCGCAGCCGGGCCAAGCCTGATGACCGAGTCGGCGAGCCGCGCGGGCATCGAGTCGCAGTCGGCGTCGGAGGCGGCGAGCACGGCCTCGATCCCGAGCTGGCGGCACGTGCGCAGGATGCGGGCGGCGATCTCGCCGCGGTTCGCGATGAGGATGCGGCGCAGGATCACTGCTGTTCCCCGGTCGGCCTGACGCGCATGAGCACGGTGCCCTGCCCCGCGAATTGCGCGTTCTCAGTGAGAATCTCCGCGACCGCGCCAGTGACGCCCGCCGTCACCGAGTTCATCAGCTTCATGGTCTCGATGATGCAGACCACTGTGTCCGGCTCGACTTCGCTGCCGACGGTCACGAAAGGCGGCGCGCCGGGCCGCGGCGCGCGGTAGAAGGTGCCGAGCAGCGGGGCCCGCACGTCGACGAGTCCCTCCGCGGCCGCGTCCGGAGCGGGCTCGCTCGGCGCCGTCGTCGTGGCGGCGGGCTCAGCCAGCACCGCCGGCTCGGCCGGCTCAGCCAGCACCGCCGGCCCGGCCGGCTCAGCCAGCACCTCGGTCGCCTGCGTCCAGCCGCCGTCAGCGCTGCGCCGCAGCGACAGCCGGAAACTCGCGGTCTCCAGCGTCATCTCGCGGTACGGCAGGCCGTCGAGCAGTTGCAGGATATCCCGGACATCCTCGCTGGTCAGGTCCACGTCAGTCGTCCCCGCGGGTCAGCACAGGACGGCTGAGCTGCTCGAACACGTGGTCCATCGGCCGGGCCTTCGGGCGGGCCAGGGGCTCGCCCGTCCGAGACGACCAGACGGTTTCTGCCCGGCTTTGCAGCAGCACGATCTCCTCGCCGGTCACCGCCCACTCGATGTCCTGCGGCGTGCCGTAGTGCCGCTCCACCCGGGCGCCGAGCCGGGCCAGTGCCCGGACTTCCTCATCGCTCAGGCACGGCCGCGAGCGCAGTTCCGCCGGGACCTCGGCGACAGTCGTGCCAGACCCCTCTGGTGCCATGCGGTGGAGCCGCGGTTTTTCGGCTACGACGCGCCGGACGATCTCGCCGGTGACCTTGCTGACGACGAACGAGTCAGGTGTGACCTCGCCTCCCACCAGCACCGAGCCGAGCCCCCAGCTGCCCTCGATGGCGACCACCGACCGGTCACCCGTCGTCGGGCTGCAGGTGAACATGACCCCTGCCGACCGGGGATCAACCATCTGCTGCACCACGACGGCCATCGCGACATCGTGCTCGGGCATGCTCTGCCGGAGCCGGTAGCTCACCGCCTCGGCGTTGTACAGGCTCGCCCAGCACCGGCGTACGTGATCGAGCACCGCGACAGCACCGCGGACCCACAGATAGGTGTCCTGCAGGCCAGCGAAGCTCGCTTCCGCGGCGTCCTCGCCGACGGCGCTCGAGCGCACTGCCACCGGAACGTCCGTCCCGAGCGCCTCATAAGCGATCGAGACGGCCGCGGCCACCTCTGCTGGCAGCGGCGCCGCGACAATCCGGGCGCGGATGTCCGCGGTCGCGCGCTCGATGGCAGCGATGTCGAGGCCGGTCAGCGCGGCAATGTCGGCCTCGATCGCGCCAGCGGGATCGGCCGCCCGCATCGCGCGCCGGAACGCCGGCACGGCGACCACGAAACCAGGCGGTACTGGCAGACCCGCCCGGTGCAGCTCGCCGAGGCTGGCGCCCTTGCCGCCCGCGACTTCGCGATCGGCGGCGCCGACCGCGCGCAGCGTGCAGACCAGGCCGCCCGGAGCCACGCTCAGCCCAGGATGCGGACCACGCCGCGGTCCCCGTCGACGCGCACCAGCTGCCCGGTCTTGATCCGCCTGGTTGCGTGCCCGGTGCCGACGACCGCCGGCATGCCGTACTCGCGGGCCACGATCGCGGCGTGCGACATCGCCCCGCCGATGTCCGACACCGCAGCCTTGATCTTGCCGAAGACCGGCGCCCAGCTCGGCGCCGTCACCGCGCAGACGAGGATCTCCCCGTCCTGGACCTGACCGATCTCGTTCACGCTGGTCAGCACCCGGGCGATGCCCTCCACTACGCCCGGTGATGCCGCGTAGCCGTGGACTTCCTGGCCGTCGTCGCCCTCAGCCGCGGCCCAGGTGGCGAGCGTCTCGGCGGTGATACCCCAGAGCATCCGCACGGCCGGGTCGTTGAGCGCCTCAGGCACAGGCCCCAGCGCCGCCGGCGGTGACCAGCCCTTGAGCACCTCGAGCATCCGCTTGCGCTCGGCGATGATCGGGCCGAAGTGGCGGCTGCCGAGCGGCTGCGAGCCTGCCGACCAGGCCAGCATGACGTCTGCCAGCGCCATGTCGATCTCGCTGTGGTGCAGCTGGAAGATGTCCTCGGTCTCGGCGAGCACGCCCTGGCGGACCAGCAGGTCGCCGAACTCGCGGATCTTGGCGAAGAACTGGGTGGTGAACCAGTGCTCGCAGTAGAACTTGTGATCCTCCACGAACGGGAAGACCAGCCGGGCCAGGCCCAGCATCTGATCGAAAGCGGCGCGCTCCTCCTCGCTGGTCAGCAGCGCACGGTAGTCCGCTGCGATCCGCTCACGCTCCGCCTTGAGCTGGTCGGTGGGGCGTTCCAGCGACTCGCCGTCGCGTACCAGCCGCACGTACCGCGGCAGCGCCGTAAACGGCACCGTCAGATCCTCGTTCCAGCTGCGGTGGTGATGGTAGAAACCGTCTCCGGTCGACACGTGGAACCAGGGCGTGCGGGCCTCGGCCAGGGCCGCGAGCCAGCGCTGCCCGCCCTCGCCTCGCTCGGCCATCGCGGCCAGCACCTCGTCGGCGTTGCAGCCCTCGGTGAGCAGGTCGTCGACGTGCTGCTCGACCGCGACCCGGGCGAGCCGCTTCAGCTCGTCGTCAGGGCGGTACATGATGACCTCGATGCCCGCACACATTCGCGCGACCATCTGATCCGGGATCTCGGGGAAGGCCTGCTTGCAGAACTCGAAGAACACCACGTAGGCGCCATAGCCGAGCATGAGCATCTCGGTGTGGTGGTGCCAGGCCTTGGAGAACAGGTCGACGCAGCGGTGGAAGTTCTCGCGGAGGTAGTGGTTCTGCGCGATGCCGACGTTGTTGAAGACGACGTCCGCGTCCTCGATCGCGGGCAGCTCAGGCACCTTGATGGCTTCGATCTCACCGATCAGCCCGGCCATCTTGGCCTTCCAGCCCTCGTACAGGCTGTCCCAGTTGCCGTAGTAGTGCCCGGCGCGCTCGGTGAACGTGGCGAGCCGCTGCTCGATCTCGGCCGGATCGAGGATCGGGATCGCGGTGATGTAGACCCGGCCGTTCACGATCCGGTGCTCGATCCCCATCGTGGTCGGGAACACGAACAGCCGGGCCGTGTTGGCGCCGATCGCGGTGTAGGGGACCTCCGAGGTGATGGTGTCGAACGCCGGCACGGGCTCGGGGAAGTGCATCGCGTTGTGGAACCAGAACCTGTTGTCGTCCTCGGGCTGGAATCGCGTGTAGTACTGATACATCGAGCGCCATCCCTCGGCACCCGGCACGTCCTCGATCTGCGAGGGAAGCGGGAAGCTGAAGCCGTCGTTAGCCATGCTTTCTCCTAGCCGACACGGGTCTAGCCGACACGGTAGTGCTGCTGCGTCGCTGCGTACTGCACAAAGAAGTCGAGCGAGGTGGGGTTCGCCATGGCGTTCCTGTTGGCTGCCTGCTCGGCCGGCACGCCACGGAGGATCTTGCGCACCGGCACCTCCATCTTCTTGCCGGTGAGCGTCACCGGGATGTCGGGCGCCTGAACGATCGCGTCGGGTACGTGCCGCGGCGTGTACTCGCGCCGCAGCCGGTCTCTGATCTGCTCGGAGATGCTGTCATCGAGCACGAGCTCGTCCGCGAGCTTGACAAACAGCGGCATGAAGAACCGGCCGCCGGGCAGGTCGAGATTGACGATGAGCGCGTCATCGACCGCGTCGAGGCGCGACAGCACGCGGTAGACCTCGGCGGTGCCGATGCGGACGCCGTGGCGGTTCAGCGCCGCGTCCGACCGGCCCGGGACGAAGCAGCCACCGCGGAAGTTAATCCGGAAGAAGTCGCCGTGCCGCCAGACGCCAGGGAAGTCCTGCAGGTAGGACTCCCGATACCGGGTGTGCCCGTCGTCGCCCCACAAGCGCACCGGCATCGACGGCATCGGCGCGGTGACGACGAGCTCGCCCACCTCGTCGGTCACGCTCTGCCCGCGGGAGTTGAACGCGTAGACGGCGACGCCGAGATGACGCGCCTGGATCTCCCCGGCGTAGACCGGCAGTGTCGGCACCCCGCCCACGAAACCCGTGCACACGTCGGTGCCGCCGCTGCCGGTGGCGATCCAGACGTCCTTCTTGACGTTCTCGTAGAACCAGGCGGTGCACTCCGGCGACACCGGCGAGCCGGCCGGCATGATCGCGCGCAAACAGGACAGGTCATAGTGCTGTGCGGGCACGATCCCGGCCCGGGCCATCTGATCGACGTAAGCGGGACTGGCGCCGAAGAAGCTCACCCCGGCTTCCTCCGCCAGGCGCCACAGCACATCGGCTTCCGGGTAGGTCGGACTGCCGTCGTACAACACCGGGCAAACGCCGAGCAGTAGCGAGCTGACCAGGAAGTTCCACATCATCCAGCCGGTCGTGGTGAAGAAGAACATCCGGTCGCCTGATCGCAGGTCCATGTGCAACCGCTGGAGCTTGAGCTGCTCGATGAGGATGCCGCCGTGGCCATGCACGATCGCCTTCGGCAGCCCGGTGGTGCCGGACGAGAACAGGATCCAGAGCGGATGGTCGAAGGGCACCTGCTCGAACTCAAACCAGTCAGCAGGTACCTGCGGGTGGTCCAGGACCTGATCCCAGCGCAGCACGTCGGGCACCGGCGCCAGCGCGGCGGGGTCCAGGTGCGGCAGCCAGATCACCTGTTCCAGCCCGTCCAGGCCGGCGATAATCCGTCGCAGCTCGTCGGCCCGGTCGAACTGCCTGCCGCCGTACTGGTAGCCGTCCACGCAGAACAGCACCTTCGGCCTCAGCTGCCGGAACCGATCGAGGACTCCTGGCCAGCCGAAATCCGGCGAGCAGCTCGCCCAGACCGCTCCGATGCTGGTCGTGGCCAGCATGGCGACGACGGTCTCGGGGATATTCGGCATGTAGCTGACGATCCGATCGCCTGGCCGCACTCCCATCGCGCGCAGCTGAGTGCCGAGAACCCGCACCTGGGCCGCTAGTTGCGCCCAGTCCAGCTCGGTCAGCGGCTCGGATTCGCTCACCGACAGCAGGGCGGGCTGTCCCGGTCGTTCCATCCGAAGGATGTGCTCGGCGTAATTGAGCCGTGCGCCGGGAAACCACTCGGCATCCGGCATGGCGGCTCGGCCAAGGACCTGGCGCGGCGGCGCGGACGACACGATGCCGGAGTAGTCCCAGATCGCCTGCCAGAAGCCCTCGAGGTCGGCTACGGACCACCGCCACAGCTCGTCATAGCCGTCAAACTGGTGGCCGCGGTCAGCGAGCCAGGCCTGGAAGGCAGTGATGTTCGCACCGGCCACCTGCTCGGCGCTCGGCGTCCACAGCTCCTGCCCCTCCCGGACCGGCCCGTTCATGCACCGACCTTCTCAGCGGCAATAGGCCAGGGCAATGACGATTTCACGGGGTGAAATGCTGGCCATGCAGGGTCACCACAGCGGAGGTCTCAGTGGCGGAAAATGTCCGGCTCAGCGCTGCCGTCGTGTTCGTGCGCAACCTCGACCGGTCGGTGAAGTTCTATACCGAGGTGCTCGGCCTGGCGGTCATCGACCGCAGCCCGACAGCGGTGCTGCTCGGCGCGGGGAACGGCGCCGACGGCGGGCCGCAGCT
>Ga0126373_10001339_pt1 | contig 17418 bp, 12 predicted proteins | sample PanSoiMetPlot_11_FD_92545 | JGI IMG/M metagenome (GOLD analysis project Ga0126373, IMG submission 92545) | Tropical forest soil microbial communities from Panama - MetaG Plot_11 | ecosystem: Environmental > Terrestrial > Soil > Tropical forest > Bulk soil | place: Panama | collected 2016-02-17 | reverse complement strand
CGCGCCGGTCATCCTGGCGCTGATCTTCTTCACGCCCGGCTTTCTATTCGCCGCTGCGATGCTGGTGCTGGCGCTCATCGGTGCCTGGGAATGGTCGGCCCTCGCCGGACTGGCTGGACAGAGCGCGCGTTGGGGGCTCGTGGGGCTCTTCGGCGTGCTGGCCTTGGCCGGAGCTTGGCTACAATCCCAGCTCCCGTATCCCACCGGTCTCCTTATATATTGCTTGGCGGCGCTGGCCTGGTGGCTCTTGAGTCTTGCTTGGATCGCGTTCTGGCGCGGGTCCTTGAGCCGCCCGGCGAAGATCGCCTGCGGGGCCCTCACCCTCTTGCCGTCCCTGGCGGCGGTGGTGGCGATCCGCGGTCCCAGCCCCTGGTACCTGGTGATCCTGCTGCTGCTCACGTCGGCGGCGGATATCGGGGCGTATTTCGCAGGCCGTGCCTTCGGCCGCCATAAGCTGGCCCCCGAAGTCAGTCCCGGCAAGACCTGGGAAGGGGTGGTGGGCGGAGTGCTGTTGGTGGCGGCGGTGGCGGCGATAGAGGACTACTGGCTGCCCGTCCCGCTGGCCCCCTTCGTGGCCTTGTGCGTCAGCGTGGCGCTCCTCTCCGTGGTGGGGGACCTATCGGAAAGCCTGTTCAAGCGCCAGGTGGGTCTCAAGGACAGCGGTCGCCTGTTCCCGGGCCACGGCGGCCTCTTGGACCGGGTGGACAGTCTCACGGCAGCGGCGCCGCTCTTCTGGTTGGGTGCCAGGGCCCTGGGGTTGCTGCCGTGATCGGCGTCGCGGTGCTCGGATCCACCGGCAGCGTAGGCGTGAATACGCTGGATGTGATCGTCCGCCACCGGGACCGGTTCCGGGTGAGCGCGCTCACCGCGCACCGCGATGTGGACGGCATGCTCAAGCAATGTCGCGCATACGAGCCCGCCCTCGCCGTGATGGCGGACGAAAAAGCCGCAGGCAAGCTGCGCCGGCGGGTGAAGGACGCCGGGCTCAAGACCGAGGTGCGTGCCGGGGCGGCGGCGCTCGTTGAAGCGGCGGAGCATCCGGACAGCGGCTACGTCATGGCAGCCATCGTGGGTGCCGCGGGTCTGCCGGCGACGCTCGCCGCCGTACGCAAAGGCAAGCGTGTGCTGCTCGCCAACAAGGAAGCGCTGGTGATGGCGGGGTCCTTGTTCATGCGGGCCTTGCGCGACCATGGCGCCGAACTCCTGCCCATCGACAGCGAGCACAACGCCGTGTTCCAGTGTATGCCCGCCGGATACCGGGCCGGCGCCTGGCCCAAGGGTGTGCGCCGCATCCTACTCACCGCCTCCGGTGGGCCGTTTCGCGGCTGGCCGGCGGAAAGGCTCGCCCGGGTCACACCGGAAGAGGCCTGTGCCCATCCGAACTGGAACATGGGACGCAAGATTTCCGTCGATTCCGCCACACTCATGAACAAGGGCCTCGAAGTGATCGAGGCCTGCTGGTTGTTCGATGCCGCGCCGGAACGGGTGGAGGTGGTGGTCCACCCACAAAGCATCATCCATTCCATGGTGGAGTACGAGGACGGCTCGGTGCTGGCGCAGCTCTCGAACCCGGACATGCGTACCCCCATCGCCCACGGGCTCGCCTGGCCCGAGCGCCTTTCGGCAGGTGTGGCTTCGCTCGACGTGCTGGCCCGGGGCAAACTCGACTTCGAGCCACCGGATCTCGCGACTTTCCCCTGCCTCAAGCTCGCCATCCAGGCGATGCGTGCCGGGGAAGGGGCGCCGGTGGTGTTGAATGCCGCCAACGAGGTGGCGGTGGCTGCTTTCCTGTCGGGCCGGCTCCCGTTCACCGGAATCGCGGAACTCGTGGGCGCCATGCTCGATGCGGTCCCGCAAGGACGCTGCGCCGGCCTGGAAGAGGTGCTGGCGCTGGACCGGCGTGCCCGCGCAGCGGCCGAATCCTATCTCACCGCACTCGCCTGAGGGACGGCCGCATGCAGTTTCTCATCAGTCTTCTGGCTTACATCGTCGCCATCGGCGTGCTGGTCACGGCCCACGAATTCGGCCACTTCATCGTCGCCCGCCGTCTCGGTATCAAGGTGCTGCGTTTCTCCATCGGCTTCGGCAAGCCCCTCTATATCTGGCGGCGCAAACGCGACGAAACCGAGTACGTGCTGTCGGTGCTGCCCTTGGGCGGCTACGTCAAGATGCTGGACGAACGGGAGGGCGAGGTGCCCGCCGCGGAGCTGCCGAAGGCCTTCAACCGTCAGCCGATCTGGAAACGCAGCGCCGTGGTGGTGGCCGGCCCCGGGTTCAATTTCCTGTTCGCGATACTCGCCTATTGGATCGTATTCATGGCGGGGGTCGCCGGCGTGAAACCCCTGGTGGGGGACGTGCAGCCGGGTACCGCCGCGGCGCTCGCGGGGTTCGAACCCAGGGACGAGATCCTGGCGGTGGGTGGAAAGGAAACCCGCAGTTGGGATACGGCCCAGTTGGCCCTGTTCCAGGCGGTATTGAACGAGCATCAGGTACAAGTCGCGGTGCGCACAGCTGAGGGCGAATCGAGGCAGCTGACACTCTCCGTCGACGACAGTTTCAAGCTCACCGAGCCCGGCATGCTCCTGAAAGGCCTGGGGCTTTCGGAATGGGATCCGCCCTTGCCGCCGGTCATCGGCCAGCTGGATCCCGCCGGGACGGCGACCGCGGCGGGCCTGAGGAGCGGCGACCGCATCCTGAGCGTGGACGGAAAGCCTGTGGAAAGCTGGCAGGCTCTGGTGAAACTTTTGCGCGGGTCGCCCGGCAAGACCTTCGCGCTCGGTATCGAGCGCGACGGACAGCCGCTGGGCATCACGCTGCACGTGGGATCCGTGCAGGGAGACAACGGTCCCATCGGACACATCGGGGCGGGCCCGAAGATTCCCGCGGACTTTTATGACAGTTTGAGGGTCGAAGAACGGTATAATCCCCCCGCCGCCTTTTGGCAGGGGCTGGCAAGTACCGCCGGTATGTCGTGGCTGACGCTGGATGCCTTGTGGAACATGCTCCTGGGCAAGGTTTCCTGGCACAACCTCAGTGGACCGATCGACATCGCGCAGTACGCGGGTTATGCCGCCCAAAGCGGCCTGGTCGTGTTTCTCCAGTTCCTGGCCTTCGTGAGCATCAGCCTCGGGGTCCTGAACCTGCTGCCGATCCCCGTGTTGGACGGCGGCCATCTCCTGTATTTTGCGGTCGAGTCCGTGAAGGGTTCGCCCTTGTCGGAGCGGGCCGAGGCGCTGGGCCAGAGGGTGGGGCTGACGCTCTTGCTGCTGCTGGTGGGTTTCGCAATCTACAACGATCTGGTGCGGGCGTTCAGTTGAGGAGGACTAGCGTTTGGGAAATCTGAAAGGCGCCGGGCTGATCCTGGCCACCCTGCTGTTCCTGCTGTCGCCCGTCATCGTGCACGCAGACGAACCGTTCATTGTGAAGAAAATCCAGCTCGACGGTCTGCAGCGCATCTCCGACGGCACGCTGTACGATTACCTGCCGATCAACATCGGCGACAAGCTGGACGAGGCGCGCATCCAGCAGGCGATCCGCGCTCTCTACAAGACGGGCTTTTTCCGCGACGTGCAGCTGCGCCGCGACGGCGACACATTAGTGGTGGTGGTGAAGGAACGTCCCTCCATCGCACATTTCACCATCACCGGTAATAAGCTCATCAAGACCGACGATCTGGACAAGAATCTCACCAAGGCGGGCCTCGCGGAAGGCCAGATCTTCAACAAAGTGGTATTGGACGGGTTCAAGCAGGACTTGCTGGATCAGTACTACAGCCACGGCCACTATGGCGTCTCCCTGAACACCTCGGTGAAAGACGTGGGCGACAACCGCGTCGACGTCACGATCACCATCTCGGAAGGCATCACCGCGCGCATCCGTTCCGTCAACATCGTCGGCAACCATGTGTTCACCGAAGAGGACCTGCAGGGGGTCTTCAAGCTCAAGGTCTCGGACTTCTGGACCTACTTCGGGAGCTCCGACGAGTACGCACGCGAGAAACTGGTGGGCGACCTGGAGGCGTTGCGCTCCTTCTACATGGACCAGGGCTACGCCGATTTCAGCATCGATTCGACCCAGGTCGCCGTTTCACCGGACCATAACAGCGTGTACATCACCGTGGGCATCACCGAGGGCGATGTATACAAGGTGAAGGACGTGAAGCTCTCTGGAGCCTTCGTGGTGCCGGAAGAGCAATTGCAGCCTTACGTGCTGGTGCGCTCCAACGATACTTTCTCGCTCGGCAAGGCCACTGCCACGGCGGATCTGATCCGCAAGCGCCTGGGGGTGGACGGCTACGCGTTTGCGCAGGTGAACCCGGTGCCGGACATCGACCGCGAGCACAAGCTGGTCTCCATCAATTTCGCGATCGATCCGGGCGAGCGCGCTTACCTGCGTCACATCAACTTCCTGGGGGCGCCGAGCACCAACGATGAGGTGTTTCGCCGCGAGATGCGCCAGTTCGAGGGCACCTGGCTTTCCAATATCGACTTGGAACGCTCGCGCGTCCGACTGCAACGCTTGCCATGGGTCGACGATGTCCAGGTCAAGACCACGCAGGTGCCCGGCACGGCCAACCTGGTGGATGCGGATTTCACTATCAAAGAGCGTCCGCCGGGCACGGCCAACATCGGCGTTGGCTACGGCAGCCAGTCAGGCCTGGTGCTCAACGGTGACATCACCAACGCCAACTTCCTCGGCACGGGTGAGAAGCTGACCATCAACGCGAGCCATACCGCGATCGGCCACAGCTACACGTTCAGTTTCGCCGATCCATATTGGACGGTGGACGGCGTGACCCAGACGTTCAGCCTGTTCCAAAGCCGTATTTCCTCGCTCACTATCAACAGTGCACCGCTCACCACCGCTTCCTTCGGAGGCAGCCTGAGCTACGACATCCCGCTCTCGGAATACAGCGCGTGGGGCGTGAGCGGCACGTATTCGCACAACGAGCTTTTCTCCACCACGGGCTCCTCGCAGGCCTATGTGAAATTCATGAGCGACCCGCGCAACGGCACGGTTTTCTACACCGTGGGGGCGTGCGTGGACCCGGTCCGTGGCTTCACGTTCATCTGTGAGTTCCCGGGCCTCAAGTACAACACTCTGGAAACTGCCATTAGCTACGTGCACGACACGGAGAACCGCATCATTTTCCCGACAGCAGGCGACCGGGAGTATCTGAGCCTGACCACCGCTGTGCCGGGTAGCGACGTGGAGTATTACATCCTCAACTACCAGCAGTATGCCTTCCTGCCGCTGCCGTTCAATTTCATCTATGCCCTCAACAGCCAGGTAAGCTACGGTCGACCTCGCGGCAAGACTTCCCTCTATCCGCCATTCAAGAATTTCTTCGTGGGCGGCCCGGATTCGGTGCGCGGCTGGCAGGCAGGCACACTGGGTCCGCAAGACCCCCACACTTTCCTGCCCATCGGCGGCAGCGCCATGTTCTACGCCCAAAACGAGTTCGTGCTGCCGCGCTTCGGCAAGGACACCTCGGGTTCGGGTTCCTACCGGATCGCGGCATTCATCGACTTCGGCAACGCGTTCACCGACGCGGGGGATTTTAAATGGAGCCAGCTGCGTGCCTCCTATGGCATTGCCGCCACGTTCCTCACGCCCCTCGGAGCGATGAAATTCAGTTATGCTTTCCCCATGAATGCCAAGCCGGGTGACCAGACGGAGCGCTTCCAGTTCACCCTGGGCGCCTATTATTGATATCCATTCAGGAGCGATAACGTGATCAGTAAACCCAGATTTATCTCCGTCCTGCTGGCGGTCATATTCGTCGGCGGCATTGCGCAGGCGCAGGCGGCCGACGTCAAGATCGGATTCGTCGACACCTCAGTGCTGCTCAAGGAGTCCCCGCAGTCCCAGCACGCGACCGACGAAATGACCAAGAAGTTCGACAGCCGCCGCAAGGAGCTGATGTCCGAACAGGAAAAGATAAAGAGCCTGCAGGATCAGCTCAACAAGAACGGCGCGGTCATGAGCTCCGCGCAGTTGCAGGATTCCCAGTCCCAGCTGGACGAGCTGCAGCGCGATTTCAGCCGCAAATCCAGCGATTACCAGGATGACGTCAACATGGAAAAGACAGCGCAACTCGGCAAGCTGCAGCAGGCCGTGATCAAGGCCGTCCAGGAATTCGCACAGGCGCAGAAATACAATATGATCATCGCCGATGCCGCGCTTTACCACGATACCACGGTAGATGTGACCCAACAGGTCTTGGCGCAGATGGAGAAGGACTTCAAGGCCGAGAGCAGCAAGTCCGACGGCAACTGAAGTGGCGATGGGGGCGGGATACACCCTCGCTGAATTGGCATCCCGCTTCGGCGGCGAAGTGCGGGGTGATGGCGGCGTGCGCGTGAATGCGGTCGCTACCATCCAGAATGCCACTCCGGGGAGCATCGTTTTCCTGGCAAATCCGCACTACAGACGTTTCCTCGCCGAGACCTGCGCCAGCGCGGTGATTCTCACGTCGGAGGACGCCGCCGAGGCCAAGGTCCCGGCGCTGGTCACCAAGAACCCTTATCTCCTGTACGCGCGCGTCGCGGCGTTGCTGGCGCCTCCCTCGCCGTCCCCGCGCGGCATCGCGCCCGGCGCCCACGTGGACCCCGCGGCAAAGGTCTCCGCGGATGCCTGGATCGCGCCGGGTGCGGTGGTGGAGGCGGGGGCCGAGATCGGCGCGCGCGCCCACATCGGGCCCAACTGCGTCGTGATGCGCGGCGCGCTCGTCGGTGAAGATACCCGTCTCAGCGCCAACCTCACGCTTTGCCAGGGCGTGAGCATCGGCAAACGCGGCCTGCTGCACCCCGGCGTGGTCGTCGGTGCCGATGGCTTCGGCATCGCCCGCGACGTCGGCGCCTGGGTCAAGGTGCCACAACTCGGTTCGGTGCGCATCGGTGACGACGTGGAGATCGGCGCCAATACCACCATCGACCGCGGCGCCCTGGAGGATACCGTCGTCGAAGACGGGGTCAAGCTGGATAACCAGATCCAGGTGGGCCACAACGTGCGTATCGGCCAGCATACCGCCATCGCCGGTTGCACCGGCATCGCCGGCAGCTCAGTCATTGGCAAGCGTTGTATGATTGCGGGTGGGGTAGGCATCGCCGGACACATCGAGATCTGCGATGACGTGATCGTCACCGCTTTCACGCTTGTGAGCCATTCCATCACCCACCCCGGCACATACTCTGGCAGCCTGCCGATGGACGCTACCGGAGAGTGGCGCAAAAACAGCGTGCGCTTTCGGCAGCTCGACAAGCTGGCGCGTCGCGTCATCGATATAGAAAAGAAGATCAAGGGATAATCGCCATGTCCAAACAGCCATTGCTCGATATCCACGGCGTCATGCGACTCCTTCCGCACCGCTATCCCTTCCTACTCATCGACCGGGTGCTGGAATGCCAACCGGGCGAATCCCTGATTGCGTTGAAGAATGTCACCATAAACGAACCGTTCTTCCCGGGGCATTTCCCTCATCGTCCAGTTATGCCGGGGGTGCTGATCTTGGAGGCCATGGCGCAGGCCTGCGGGATGCTGGCGATGATCACTAGCGGTAACAAACGGGATGAAGACGAGCTCTATTACTTCGTAGGCATAGATAATGCCCGCTTCCGCGAACCGGTTGAACCGGGTGATCAGCTGGTATTCAAGGTTCGGATACATGCCACGAAGCGCGGCGTCTGGAAGTTCTCCGGGGTAGTCGAGGTCGAAGGTCGCGTCGCTGCTGAGGCAGAACTGATGTGCGCTGCCCGGAAGATGGACTGAGATGAGCGGCATCGATCCCCGGGCGGTAGTCGACCCCAAGGCCAAGCTCGCACCGGGGGTAAGCGTAGGTCCTTATAGCGTCATCGGTCCGGATGTGGAGATCGATGCCGGCACCGTCATCGGGCCCCATGTGGTCGTCCAGGGCCCGACGCGCATGGGCAAGGACAACCGGGTCATGCCGTTCGCGTCGCTCGGTGGCGCGCCCCAGGACAAGAAATACGCCGGTGAACCCACGCTACTCGAGATCGGAGACCGCAACAGCATCTTCGAGTTCGTCACCTTGAACCGCGGCACCTCGCAAGACAAGGGCACCACCCGCATCGGCAGCGACAACTGGCTCATGGCCTATGTGCACGTGGCCCACGACTGCGTGCTGGGTGACAACATCATCATGGCCAACAACGCCACCCTCGCCGGGCACGTGGACATCGAGGACTGGGTCGTCCTCGGCGGCTTCACCAAGGTCCATCAGTTCGTACGCCTCGGCGCCCACAGTTTCACCGGCATGAATGTGGACATCACCCGCGATGTGCCGCCCTACGTGATGGTTTCCGGCACGCCCGTGCAGCCCCACGGCATCAACAGCGAAGGCCTGAAGCGCCGTGACTTCAGCACCGAACAGATGCGCAACATCAAGAACGCCTACCGGGTGCTCTACCGCTCCGACCTGCGGCTCGAGGACGCCTTGCAGCAGTTGCAGGCTCTCGGCGAGACCCAGCCGGAAGTGGCGCTGATGGCGCGCTTCCTGGAAAAGAGCGAACGAAGCATCACGCGCTGAGGGGGAAGTTTGCGCATCGGCATCGTCGCGGGGGAGAGTTCGGGCGACACACTGGGAGCGGGCCTCATCCGTGCCATCCGCCACCGGCATCCCGACGCCCGGTTCGAAGGGGTCGCGGGCCCGCTGATGGCCGCAGAGGGTTGCCGCGCGCTCTATCCCGCGGAGACCCTGGCGGTATTCGGTATCATCGAAGTCCTCAAGCACTTACCGCGGTTGTTGGCGGTAAGACGCGACCTGCGCAAGCATTTCCTCGCCGATCCGCCCGACGCCTTCATCGGCATCGACGCCCCGGATTTCAATCTCGGTTTGGAGACGAAATTGCGGGAGGCCGGCATCCCGACGGTGCACTACGTGAGCCCGTCCATCTGGGCCTGGCGGCCCGAGCGGGTATTCACCGTGGGACGGGCCGCCGACCTGGTGTTGGCGATCCTGCCTTTTGAGCCGCCCCTCTACCAGCGCCATGGCTTCAAGGCCGAGTTCGTCGGCCATCCTCTCGCCAGCGCCATCCCGGCGGAGATCGACCGTTTGACGCTGCGCCGCCGACTGAACCTCGACGCGAAGACCCTGGTCGCGATCCTGCCGGGGAGCCGCTTCGGAGAGGTGACCCGACTCGGCCCGCTGTTCCTGGATACCGCACGCTGGCTGCTGGCACGCCGCCCGGACATCGCTTTCGTGATCCCGGCCGCCACTCCCCGGCTGCAAGCCCTGATAGAGCAGCAGCTACGCATCAGCGTGCCCTCTTTGCCAGTGACCGTGGTCGCCGGGCATGCACGTGAGGCGCTGGGCGCCGCCAACGCGGCCCTGGTCGCTTCCGGGACCGCCACCCTCGAAGCGATGTTGATGCAGTGTCCCATGGTGGTGTCTTACCGCATCGCGCCGCTGACCCACTGGATCGTCTACAAAGTAAAAAGATTCGCCAGCCCGTATGTAGCCCTGCCGAACCTTCTGGCGGGACGCGAGCTGGTGCCGGAGTTCCTGCAAGACCGGGCGGTGGCTGCCGATATGGGCGCCGCGCTCCTGGCCTTGCTGGACGACGCCGTCGTGTGCGCTCAGCAGCTCGAGGGTTTCCGGACTCTGGGCGGCGTGTTGCGCCGCGGCGCCGATGAGCGCGCCGCCGAAGCGGTGCTGGAACTCCTATCCGCGCGCTCAGGCATCAAGGCGTAGAATGGTCCGAGCAGCGCAGGTGTAGGTCCGGATGCAGCAGCACGGAAATCGAGGGGGCGGCCTCGAGTTGGTCGCGGGCGTGGACGAGGCAGGCCGCGGACCCCTGGCGGGGCCGGTGGTGGCCGCCGCCGTCATCCTAGACGCCTCGCGTCCCATCCCCGGCCTCAAGGATTCCAAGCAACTGAGCCCGGTCCAACGGGGGACCCTGGCGGTGGTGATCCGCGAACGTTCCCTCGCCTGGGCCGTGGCCTGGGCGGACCACCAGGAGATCGACCGGCTCAACATCCTGCAGGCTTCGCTGCTCGCCATGGCCCGGGCCGTGGTCGCGCTGTCCCTTGAACCGCACGCAGTGCTGGTGGACGGCAACCGTAGTCCTCCCGTGAAACAGCCGGTTACGGCAATCGTCAAGGGTGATAGCAAGGTCCCGGCCATCAGCGCCGCCTCCATACTCGCGAAAGTGGAGCGGGACGCGGCCATGTGCCGCTTGGACGCCCTTTATCCCGCCTACGGCTTCGCGGTGCACAAGGGTTATCCGACGCCCGCCCATTTGGCGGCTCTGGACGCCCATGGAGCCTGTCCGGTGCATCGCAGGAGCTTCGCGCCGGTGCGCCTTTGCCTGGAGAAGAGCGCTTGAGCCTGCGCTTCGTGCACCTTCGGTTGCATACCGAATATTCCTTGGCGGACAGCGTCATCCGCGTGCCTGAGCTCATGCAGGCCCTCAAGAAAACCGGCATGCCTGCAGTGGCGCTCACCGACCAGGGCAACCTCTTCGCGCTCATCAAGTTCTACGAGGAAGCCCAGGACGCGGGCTTGAAACCCATCGTTGGCGCGGATCTGCGCGTGCGCGAAGGGGACAACGGCGAGACGACGCTGGTCACGCTGTTGTGCTGCGACCACGCGGGTTATCTCAACCTCTCGGCGCTCATCACCCAGAGCTACCTCAAGGGCCAGAAGCTCGGCCTGCCGCTCCTGGAACGGGAATGGCTCACGGGCAAGACGGCGGGTCTCATCGCCCTCTCCGGTGGACGCGAAGGGGACATCGGCCGCGCCCTGCTGGCGGGCCGGGAGGCGGAGGCCCACGCCCGGCTCGCCGCCTGGCGCGTGCTGTTCCCGGACCGCTTCTACATCGAGTTGCAACGCACCGGTCGCGAGCAGGAAGCGGAATACCTGGAGGCCGCCGTGAAACTCGCCTCCGGCAACGACGTGCCGGTGGTGGCGACCAACGACGTGCGCTTCCTCTCTCCTGGGGATTTCGAGGCCCACGAGGCCCGGGTCTGCATCCAGGAAGGAAGGGTGCTGAACGATCCGCGCCGTCCGCGGAATTACAGCGAGCAGCAATACCTGAAGAGCGCCGACGAGATGGCGCAGCTCTTCGCCGACCTGCCTGAGGCTCTGGCGAATTCGGTGGAGATCGCCCGGCGTTGTAACCTCTCACTGGAACTGGGCAAGAACTACCTGCCGGCCTTTCCGGTGCCGGAGGGACATACGGTCGAGAGCTACTTGCGCTCCCAGGCGGAGGCGGGTCTGCAGCGTCGCCTCGAGAAGGCCCTGGCCAAGGCCGCTGCCCAGCGTGAGGCGAAGCAACAGGCCTACCGGGCCCGCCTTACTCTAGAGTTGGACGTCATCGCAGGCATGGGCTTCTCGGGATACTTCCTCATCGTCGCCGACTTCTGCGACTGGGCGCGACACCATGGCGTGCCGGTGGGGCCGGGCCGCGGTTCCGGCGCCGGTTCTCTCGTGGCCTGGTGCCTCGGGATCACCGATCTCGATCCGATTGAGCACGAGCTTCTGTTCGAGCGCTTCCTGAACCCGGAACGCGTCTCCATGCCGGACTTCGACGTGGATTTCTGCATGGAAGGCCGCGACCGGGTCATCGACTACGTGGCGGAGCGCTACGGGCACGACCGCGTCTCCCAGATCATCACCTATGGCAGCATGGCGGCCCGCGCCGTGGTGCGCGACGTAGGCCGCGTCTTGGGCCATCCCTATGGTTACGTGGACAAGATCGCCAAGCTCATCCCCATGGAGCTCGGCATGACGTTGGACAAGGCTCTGGAGCAGGACGCGGAGTTGAGCAAGCTCTACCAGGGCGACGACGAGGTGCATCAGCTCATCGACCTCGCCAAGCGCCTCGAGGGCCTGGCGCGCAACGCCGGCAAGCACGCCGGCGGCGTGGTGATCGCGCCCCGGGAGCTCACGGCGTTCACACCGCTGTATGTGGAAGCGGGCGGCGCCCATCCCGTGACGCAGCTCGACAAGGACGACGTGGAGGCGGTGGGCCTCGTGAAGTTCGACTTCCTGGGGCTGCGCACCCTCACCATCATCGACTGGGCGGTGCACACCATCAACCGGGAGCGGGGCGCCCGCGGCGAGCCACCCCTGGACATCGGCGCCATCCCCATGGACGACACGGCGACCTACGCGCTGCTGAAACGCTGCCAGACCACCGCCGTGTTCCAGCTGGAATCCCGCGGCATGCGCGACCTGATCCGCCGCCTCCAGCCCGATCGCTTCGAGGACATCGTGGCGGTGAACGCGCTGTTCCGCCCGGGGCCTTTGCAGTCCGGCATGGTGGAGGATTTCATCGACCGCAAGCACGGTCGGCAGAAGGTAGACTACCCGCACCCGAAGCTCGAACCCATCCTCCGGCACACCTACGGCGTGATCCTCTACCAGGAGCAGGTGATGCAGATCGCCCAAGTGCTCGCGGGTTACACGCTCGGCGGCGCCGACCTCCTGCGGCGCGCCATGGGCAAGAAGATGCCGGAGGAGATGGCGAAGCAGCGCAGCATCTTCACCAACGGCGCCATCAAGAACGGCGTGGCCGGCGCGCTCGCGACCTTCATCTTCGATCTGATGGAGAAGTTCGCGGGCTACGGCTTCAACAAGTCCCATTCCGCCGCCTATGCCTTGCTGTCCTACCAGACCGCCTGGCTCAAGGCCCATTACCCGGCGGCCTTCATGGCCGCGGTGCTGTCGTCTGACATGGACCACACCGACAACGTGGTGGGATTCATCCACGAGTGCCGGGAGATGGAACTCGCCATCCTGCCGCCGGATATCAATCACTCCGATTACAAGTTCGCGGTGGCGGACGCGGAATCCATCCGCTACGGCCTTGGCGCCATCAAAGGAGTCGGTCTCGCGGCCATCGAGGGCCTGCTGGCGGAGCGCGCCGCCAAGGGTCCCTTCCAGGGCCTGGAAGACCTTTGCCGGCGCATCGACCTACAAAAGGTGAACAAGCGGGTGATGGAAGCCATGATCCGCGCCGGGGCGATGGACGGTTTCAAGCTCAACCGCGCCACCCTCATGGCGCGCCTGCCGAACGCCCTGGCCCTGGCCCAGCAGCACACCCGCGCCAGCGAAGCGGGGCAGAACGATATGTTCGGCCTCGCCGCCGCCGCGCCCACTCCCGGCAAGACGGCGGCCCAGGCGCCTAGCCTGCCCGACTGGGACGAGGGCGAGCGGCTGCGGGGCGAGAACGAGACCCTGGGCCTGTATCTCACGGGGCATCCCGCCATCCGCTACCTAGGGGAGTTCGGGCTGTTCACCACGGGCACGCTGGGGGAGCTTTCCAAGGAGACGCCGCCCGCCTCGAACAACGGTGAGCGGTGGCGGACCCCCAGGCGCAAAGTGACGGTGGCCGGGTTGTTGTTGGTCATCCGCAAGAAAGGCAATCGCGTGCTGCTGACCCTCGACGACAGCACGGGCCGCATGGAAGTGATGTTCTTCGAGGACGACTTCATCAAATACAAGAGCGTCGCGGTCAAGGACCGCATCCTGGTGGTGGAGGGGAACTTCAGTTACGAGGAGTTCAACAGCGCCTGGCGTGTCGACCGGGTGACAGGGCTGCATGAATTGGATGCCTGGCGCGCCCAGCGCCTGGTCCGTCTGGACGTGACCCTGGAACATGCCGCATTGAATGCCGGTTTCAACCAAGCCTTACGCAAGATACTGACGCCCGTGCCCAATGGGCGCTTGACGGTGAATATCCAGGTCCGGCTGAAGATCGAGGGCGTGGAATACCTGAGCCCGGTTCCGGGCATGCAGGATTGGCGCATCCAACCTTCCGAGAACCTGTTCAAGGCCCTGGAGACTCTGGTGGGAGTGAAGGCGTTCAGGCCCGTGTACGCCAGGGCTTCGAGCCCCGCTGCTGAGATGGCCTATGCTTGAGCCGATCGGGCTTGCTACGCGGAGCCGCAACCGGTAACGTTTACAGTCTCTTGGGATGTATATTAAAGAATGAACCTGAACTTCCTCGAATTCGAGCAGCCGATCGCCGAACTGGAGGCGAAGATCGAAGAGTTGCGCTTCGTGGGCGACGAGTCCGCCATCAGCATTACCGACGAGATCGAACGCCTGCAGGCCAAGAGCCGTGCGCTCACCGAGAACATCTTCTCCAATCTCACTGCCTGGCAGGTGGCGCAGCTGGCCAGGCACCCCCAGCGCCCCTACACCCTCGACTACGTGCAGCGCGTGTTCACGGACTTCGAGGAGCTGAAGGGCGACCGGGCCTTCGCCGACGATCCTGCCATCGTCTGTGGCGTGGCACGGCTGGAAGGGAAGCCGGTGGTGGTCATCGGCCAGCAGAAGGGCCGCGATACCAAGGAAAAGATCCGCCGCAACTTCGGCATGACCCGCCCGGAGGGTTACCGCAAGGCGCTGCGCATCATGAAGCTGGCGGAGCGCTTCCGCCTGCCCATTCTCACCTTCATCGACACCCCAGGCGCCTATCCGGGCGTGGGCGCGGAGGAGCGCGGCCAGAGCGAGGCCATCGCCCGCAATCTCTTCGACATGTCCACGCTCCGGGTGCCCATCATCTGCACCGTCATCGGCGAAGGCGGTTCAGGCGGTGCCTTGGCCATCGGCGTGGGGGACCGGGTGATGATGCTGCAGTACAGCATCTATTCCGTGATCTCGCCGGAAGGCTGCGCCTCCATCCTGTGGAAGAGCGCCGACAAGGCCAGCGACGCGGCGGAGGCCATGGGGATCACCGCCGAGCGCCTCAAGGACTTGGGGCTCATCGATTCCGTGTTGCAGGAGCCCTTGGGCGGCGCCCACCGGGACCCGGACGCCATGGCCACTGCCGTCAAGAAGGTCCTGATGGACAACCTGAGCCGCCTGGAGCAGCTTTCCATGGACGAGCTCCTAGAAGCCCGCTTCAAGCGCTTCACGTCCTTCGGCAGCTTCAAAGAGTGAGCGGAGCCCCTCCGCCCGGGTCTCTTGTCTTTCTCCCCTGAAAACCTACTCGAAATCCTGCGCGGCCTCCCGGCCGCGCCGCGCTATTGGGTGGCCTTCAGCGGCGGCCTGGATTCCACCGTGCTGCTGCACGCCCTGACGGAAAACAAGACGGTGCTGCCGGGCCAACTCCGGGCGGCGCACGTGAACCACCACATCCACCGCGACGCCGCGCATTGGCAGACCCACTGTGAACGCCTCTGCGCATCCCTGGGTGTGCCGCTCGAATCTCAGAGCGTCGAGGTACGGCCGGCAAAGGGCGAGAGCCTGGAAGCGGCGGCCCGGGAGGAGCGCTACCGGGCGTTGGAAAGCCTGCTGCAGCCTGGCGACATGCTGCTCACGGCGCAGCATGCCGACGATCAGTTGGAGACCTTCCTCCTCCAGGCCTTGCGGGGCGCAGGCGTGCGCGGCCTCGCCGCCATGCCCCTCACTGCACCCTTCGGCGGCGGCCTGCTGGCGCGGCCGCTCCTAGCATTCACCCGGGAGGAATTGGAAACCTGGGCCCGAGGACGGAAGCTTGCCAGGATCGAGGATCCCAGCAACGCGGACAGGTCCCTGGATCGCAACTATCTGCGCCACGAGGTCCTGCTGCTGCTCAAGGCCCGCTGGCCATCGGCAGCCGCGACCGTAGGCCGCAGCGCCCGCCACGCCGCCGAGGCGGCTGAAATGCTCAAAGCCATGGCGGCGGAAGACTGGTCGCACCACGGGCCGGGCGAGACCCTGCCGGTGGCGGCGCTTGAAAGACTTCCTGAGCCCCGTGCCCGGAACCTGGTCCGTTATTGGTTGGAGCTCCGGGGCCTGCCCCTGCCGCCCTCCCATAAGCTCGCGGAACTGCTGCGGCAGGCGGGTGCGGCGGAAGACCGAAACCCCTGTGTGGACTGGGAGGGCGCCGAAGTGCGCCGCTTCGGCGGGCAGCTCTATGCCCAGCGGCCCTTGCCTCCCTCGCCGGGGGAGTTTTTGCTCAAGCCCGGCGTGGTCCGCGATCTGGGGGAGGGATTGGGGGCCTTACAGCTCGTGCCGGTCGCGGGGGAGGGCATCCGCGCCGCCCTCTGCGGCCGGGAAGGGTTGCGGGTGGCGTTCCGCAGCGGCGGCGAATCCTGCCGGCCTGCGGGCAAAGCCCATGCCCGGCCCCTCAAGAAATGGCTGCAGGAGATGCACGTGGTGCCCTGGCTCAGGGACCGGTTGCCGCTGATCTATAGCGAGGGGGCAGGCCCGGAACTCCTGGCGGTGGCCGGATTGTTCGCCTGCGAACCGCATCTCGCCGCGCCCGGCGAGGCAGGTTTGCGCATCGAGTGGCTCGGCCATCCGCCGCTGAATTGAAGTGCCGCCCTTTTTCCGGCGAAGTTCGCGGCACTACCGCGAACGGGCGCAGGGGTCCGAGGCGCAAGCCTCGGACGGGCATACAGGATGTATGCCCTGGGCTACAAGCGGAGCGGGATGCGTAGCCCGTAGTGCACCCAAGGACCGCAAGCGGAGCCGGGTGAGCGGCAAAGCCGCGAACGCCGGACAGGACGTGCGGCCGGACTGATTGCGTAGCCAGGAGGCGAAGCAAGCGGCGTAGCGCAACGGTCGGGGTCCGTGTGGACTAAACCCTAAAATTTGCGCTGATTAACACTGCGTACTATTTAAACTTAGCCGACTCTGGTAATCTGTGTTCCCGATTTCGCAGCGTCCGTTCCGGGCGCCGCATTCGGGAGTTCGGCAGATGCCTCAATTCGTATTCGTCACCGGCGGCGTGGTCTCCTCCCTGGGGAAGGGCATCGCCTCAGCTTCCTTGGGCGCCATCCTCGAGGCCCGCGGCCTCAAGGTCACCATGGTCAAGCTGGACCCGTATATCAACGTGGACCCCGGCACCATGAGCCCCTTCCAGCACGGCGAGGTCTTCGTCACCAATGACGGGGCCGAGACCGACCTGGACCTGGGCCATTACGAGCGCTTCGTGCGCGCCCGCATGGGCAAGAGCAACAACTTCACCACCGGCCGCATCTACGAGAACGTGATCCGCAAGGAGCGCCGCGGCGACTACCTGGGCGGAACCGTGCAGGTCATCCCTCATATCACCGACGAGATCAAGCGCTGCGTCCGCGAGGGTGCGGGCGACGCCGACGTCTGCCTGGTGGAGATCGGGGGCACCGTGGGCGACATCGAGTCCCTGCCGTTCCTGGAAGCCATCCGCCAGATGGGCGTGGAGATGGGCCGCAGCGGCAAGTGCGTGTACATGCACCTCACCCTGGTGCCTTACATCCCCACCTCCGGGGAGACCAAGACCAAGCCCACCCAGCATTCCGTGAAGGAACTGCGCTCCATCGGCATCCAACCGGACATCCTCCTGTGCCGGGCCGCGGCGGCGCTGCCCCAGGACGCGCGCCGCAAGATCGCGCTGTTCACCAACGTGGAGGAGCGCGCCGTCATCTCCGCGCCGGACGTGGACGACATCTACAAGATCCCCCTGGTGCTGCACCAGCAGG
>Ga0126373_10001338_pt1 | contig 17428 bp, 20 predicted proteins | sample PanSoiMetPlot_11_FD_92545 | JGI IMG/M metagenome (GOLD analysis project Ga0126373, IMG submission 92545) | Tropical forest soil microbial communities from Panama - MetaG Plot_11 | ecosystem: Environmental > Terrestrial > Soil > Tropical forest > Bulk soil | place: Panama | collected 2016-02-17 | reverse complement strand
TGTCTTTGGTCTCCCACGCCTCTCCCGCGTAATACTCCAGCTCATCTTTTTGAATCCAGATGCGCGCCTTCGGAAAGAGATCGCTCCCATCGGCGTGATCCCAGTGCATATGGCTGATCACAACGTCGGTGATGTCTTCGGGCTTTACTCCGAGCCCTGCAAGCGCGTCCGAGGGTTTGATAAAATCTTTGACCTTCCATGCTTTGAAGAAACGTTCGTGATAGAAACCAGAATCCACGAGGACGTTGTGCCCGCCGCCGCGAACCAGCCAGATTGTCATCGCGAGGTCGAGTTTGCGCGAGCGGTCGGCTCCCGAAACCAGGTCGGAAACCGGGAAATCCGGCAGACTGGCATAGCGGATGGCATAGACCTCATAAGTTAGTTTCGTTTGCGCTACGACGCTCGAAGACGAAAGGACGAGTACAGCAGCCGTAAAAAGATAAACGTTTTTCATGAGATACCTTGCGAGAGCTTGCGCGGCGTGGGTGTGTCGAAGCTCGAAGTGTTCGCCGCGGCACACAACTTTAAGCGGAATAGCCGAACAAGTCCACGCGCGGTAGCCGTGAGCAGATATCGCACCCGTCGAGGGAATCTAATCCCCTCGGAGAATCTGGCAAGAACTTCATCGAATTAGGCAAGCGCTACGCCGCCGGTAAAATTATCCTTACTCTCGTGCGGCACTCTCCCGTTTAAGAATTCTCGCCGCGCACGGTCAGGAGACGCTATGCAAACGCGCAAACTTGGGAAAAGCAATCTTGAAGTTTCGGCTCTGGGCCTGGGCTGCATGGGTCTGAGCTTCGGCCTGGGTCCGCCCGTCGAAAAGCAGCACGGCATTGCGCTGATTCGCGCGGCCCTTGGACGCGGCGTTACATTCTTCGATACTGCCGAGGCCTACGGTCCTTACAAGAACGAAGAACTCGTTGGCGAAGCGCTCGCACCTTTCCGCGATCAGGTCGTCATCGCAACCAAGTTCGGCTTCTCCTTCGATGAAAAGGGCGCGCAGAATGGCTTGAACAGCCGCCCGCAACACATTCGCGAGTACGTGGAGGGTGCGCTGAAGCGCCTGCGAACCGAGGTGATTGATCTGCTCTACCAGCATCGTGTGGATCCGAACGTCCCGATCGAAGACGTGGCCGGAACGGTGAAGGACCTTATTGCCGAAGGCAAAGTCAAACATTTCGGATTGTCGGAAGCTGGGGTGCAGACCATCCGAAGTGCTCATGCTGTTCAGCCTGTCACCGCCCTCCAGAGCGAGTATTCGCTGTGGTGGCGAGAGCCCGAAAAAGAGCTCCTGCCAACGCTCGAGGAGCTCGGGATCGGCTTCGTCCCATTCAGTCCCTTGGGTAAGGGCTTTCTCACGGGATCGATCAACGAGACGACGAAGTTCGACAGCAAGGATTTCCGCAACATCGTCCCGCGGTTCAACGAGGAAAACCGTAAGGCGAATCAGGGCCTGGTTGGAGTGCTAGGCCAGCTTGCCGCAAGGAAGAACGTTACGCGTGCACAGATTGCCCTTACCTGGTTGCTCGCCCGGAAGCCTTGGATCGTTCCTATCCCTGGCACGACCAAGCTCGAGCGTTTGGAAGAAAATCTCGAGGCGGTGGACATTAAACTGACTTCCGACGATCTGCGCGAGATCGATAATGCCCTTGCTGGCGTCGAGGTGCAGGGTGCGCGGTACCCGAAACATCTGCAAGAGCTGGTTGGGCGGTAGCCGACAAGTTCGAAGTTCGGGTCATTTTTAATTACGAGTTTCTACGAGAAAGGGACTTTCATGTACAAAGCGAAAGCTTATTTCGCCGCGAGCGAGACGTCACCGATGGCACCTACCACGATCTCTCGCCGCCAGCCGACCGATCAGGACGTGCAGCTCGAGATTCTCTTCTGCGGCATCTGTCACTCTGATCTGCATCAAGTCCGCAATGAGTGGCGCGATGCGATGCCCACCGTTTACCCGTGCGTGCCCGGACACGAGATCGTCGGCCGCGTGACCAAGGTCGGTTCTGCCGTCACCAACTTCAAGCCCGGTGATCTCGCCGCGGTCGGGTGCATGGTCGACTCGGACAGCACTTGTCCCGAGTGCCAGGCCGGTCTCGAGCAGTTCTGTCCAAATTTCACGCTGACGTACAACTTTCCCGATAAGCATCTGGGAGGCGTCACCTACGGCGGCTATTCCGAAAGTATCGTCGTCGACCAGAGATTTGTTCTGTGCGTTCCCAAGAACCTCAATCCTGCCGGAGCCGCTCCCCTGCTGTGCGCCGGTATCACGACCTACTCGCCTATGCGCCACTGGAGCGTGACCAAAGGCAAGAAAGTTGGCGTGGTCGGTCTTGGCGGTCTTGGCCACATGGCTGTGAAGTTTGCACATGCGCTTGGAGCACACGTCGTCGTCTTCTCGACTTCGCCCAAGAAAAAAGAAGACGCGATGCGCCTCGGCGCCGACGAAGTCGTTATCTCGCGGAACGCCGACGAGATGGCTAAGCACGCGGGGAGTTTCGATTTCATTCTCGACGCTGTTTCGGCCGAGCATGACATTAACGCTTACCTCAACCTGCTGCGCCGCGATGGCAACATCACTATGGTGGGCGCGCCTGAGAAACCTCTGTCGGTTCCGGTATTCAGCCTGATCATGGGCCGTCGTAGCCTCTCGGGCTCTCCCATCGGCGGCATCGCTGAGACCCAGGAGATGCTCGACTTCTGCGGGAAACACAACATCACCTCCGACGTTGAAGTCATCCCTATTCAGAAGGTGAATGAGGCCTACGAACGACTGCTGAAGTCGGATGTGAAGTACCGCTTCTCGATCGACATGGCTTCTCTGAAGTCGTAAAGCGGTTGAACACCAGGATCATAAGGCTGATATTCGAAGCAAATGGGCCGCCGAACTAAAAGAAGCCGAGGTATGATTTCTTTGCATCGAATTCATTCCTCGGCGACGCGCCACCTTCGCACACGTAACGATTCATAGGAGCGCATATGGCCGCCGCGAAAAGCGAACTGAAAGACCGTCTCTCTCGATACAACGAGATCAAAATCAGTGTCACGGGCAGGAAATCCGGGCGAATCATCTCGAATCCGGTCTGGTTCGTATCAGACGACAAAAATATCTATCTGTTGCCGGTGAAGGGATCTGACACTCAGTGGTACAAGAACGTGCTTAAGAATCCGAAGATCCGCGTCGACGCGCGGGGCGCTGATGCCGAATTTAAGACTGCTCCAATTACTGATCAAAAAAAGGTTTCAGAAGTCGTGGAAAAGTTCCGCGAGAAGTACGGCGTTGGGGACGTGAAGAAGTATTACTCGAAGTTTGACGTGGCGATTCTCCTCCCGATGCACTGATAGCCTGAAAGTCTACGGATGTCGACACGGGATCCATCACGCAGGTACCTCAATAAGGACCCAATTACGTCTTCGCCTCTCTACGACCGGGCATTGCTGTTGCATGGCTCCAAGCGGAATGAAGTTTTGATTCTTTCGGAGGTTGAGCAATACGGGTTGGATAGCTTTGCTGATCGTGATTACGTCAGCATCTACGGAATGGCACCTCGGGAATGGTATCGACTTGGCATCCGCATGCTTGGGCGAACAGCAGTAGAGTGCACGCGTGATTCTCTCGGCAATCAGATCGGTCGCGACGTTGCCTCGATCGCGTTGCGTATGTCACCCACAATTCCGGTGACGGTCATTGACCTGTTCGCGGGTTCCTGCAATACCCTGTTTTGGATTTTGCGGCACCTGCCCAATGCAGACGGGTTTGCCCTCGAATCCGACGCGCAGGTCTTTCAACTCACTCGTCGCAACCTCGCGGCTCTCGGTCAAGAGATCAAGCTCTTGTGTCGCGATTACCTCCAACTGCTCGATGATTGCGAGACACCGCTGGATCGCGCCATTGTCGCCTTTGTGGCGCCTCCGTGGGGTAGGGCATTGGATGAGGCACAAGGTTTGGACCTTCGCTGCACCGTGCCTCCGATCACCGAGGTTATTGACCAAGTATCGCGCAGGTTCGCGAAGCGTAAGATGCTCTTCGCCATCCAGATTTATGACAAGGTCGACACGTCTTCATTGACTCAAGTTCAAGCACAACTCGATTGGACTGAAGTGCGCGTGTACAAAATAAACGAAGAGGGCCGGAATCACGGTATCCTTCTCGGAGCGAAAGGTTGGACACCGCATTAAAGCGCTGCGCCAAGGCAGTGAGCATTCTCACGATCACAAGAAAGGTATTCTCCTATACAGTGAAACCGAACGGTAGAGTCGTAACACTGCGGCGCCCCCTTTCCACGACGCACCCAGGCGAATCGGATACAGCCAAACTCGCGCGTCTGATTGCGGCCCACGCGCCTTACGACGACAGTTTCGAACTCCGCATCCCGGGTTTGCACGCGGGAAGGTATTCCCACGTTAATTCCGAATGCTTTCATACTTTGCGTGTGCCTTCGTTGTGCATCGCCGCCCAAGGGACGAAAACCGTCATTGTCGGTAAAGAAACCTACGAATATGACGCGTCGCGCATGATCGTATTCTCTGTTGCTTTGCCGATCGCTTCGCAGATCACTCAGGCGAGTCGCTCCGAGCCCTATCTTTCGCTCATTATCGATCTCGATCCGCGCAAGGTCGCCGATCTGGTTCTGAAGGTGTTTCCGAATGGCTTACCCCCCGTACAGGAACGGAGCGCCGTTTATATCACCCCGCCCGATCCAAGCATCATCAACGCGGCAATACGACTGATGGAGTGCCTGCCTCAACCTGGAGACGTCGAGTTACTCGCGCCTTTGATTGTCGACGAGATCCTGATCCGACTTCTCCGCAGCCCGATCGGCGGGCGTGTCGCGCAAATGGGTTTTGCTGAGTCGAGTGTCGACCGGATTGCCAAAGCCATCGCATGGCTTCGCAGCAACTACACGCAGTCGATGAGAGTCGAAGACCTGGCGGAATTAGTCCACATGAGTGTGTCGTCGTTCCACGAACACTTCAAATCGGTCACATCCATGAGTCCGCTGCAATATCAAAAGGTGCTGCGCCTGCAGGAAGCGCGGCGCCTCATGTTATCGGCGATGATGGACGCGAGCAGCGCAAGCCAGCGAGTTGGCTATCTCAGCGCATCGCAGTTCAGCCGCGAGTACAGCCGATTCTTCGGAAATGCGCCAACCAAGGACATCGCGCGCCTGCGTCAAGATACCCGGCTCTGGGCCTGAATATCGACCATAGGCCTGACCTGACGTATCATTATCTTGTCCGATTTTTGTCCGTAATTCCAAGGCATCCGATGCGACGGTACTTGCTCCCACTCGTAACCTTTGCCTCGGCAGAGAAACAAAGCCACTGTGCACAGTCTCCGGTCGCGTCCTGACTGCCGCCGAAGGTACTCCGCTGCGCAGTGCGCGCGCGGCACTCATACCCGTGAATTCGAGATCCGATCAGCACATGTACGCAGACACTCGCGGAAGGCGGTCATCCGAAATCAGAACCACAGACCGTCACGCTCTCTGAGCACGACAAGAAAACACTAGATCGAGCCATAGTGAAGCCGGAGCCTGAATAGGTTACCGCCACACACGAAGCACCAATGGCTCTGCCGACGACACTAGTTAGAAGCGAAATGTAATTCCCCCCGACACATCAAATTCGTGCAAATAGTGATCGTTCCCGATGACCCAGCATCCGCCAAAGAATGGATCGCACCAGATTCCTCCATCCGTAGTCGTGATATAGGTCGGTGACCACTTAAGCTGACCGCGCAGTCCCCAGTGTTGGCTCATGTTGTACTTCGCGCCTCCACCCAGGGAAAATACAAAACGCGTCGCTCCCTTAACTCCACTTGCATCGGGGGAAAGGGCGTTCGCTCCCAACCCGAAGAACGCGAACGGCCTCAACTTTGTTTCCTTGTCAGCAAAATGAAACACGAAGTTTCCCATGTACTGATTGCTGGTCAGATCAAACAGCTTGAGGCTGTTCCCTCCTCCGATAGGCTGACCAGTGGTGCCCGATTTGTTACGATTCCATTGAAACTCCAACCCCATGTGTTCGCCAAGAAGATAGCCAGCCGTCACCCCATAGTTGACGCCATTCTGGACATCGATTCTGTGGAACAGCGAGTCAGAGAGATCGAGGCCGCCGTTGAATTGCCCACCCACCTGGCCCGTCACTTCGAAATTCTGCGCGAGCGCCAATGGAACCATCAACGTTAAGATCGCGAATATGTGAATAATGGTCCGTTCCAATGTCATCGTTACAATCTCCTCTTGTTTTGTGAGCGACACCGTGGCCTACATATTGAAATAAGCAACTCGTGGGGCTGTCTCAACTGGGAGAGTTAACAGGGTTGCGCGCTAAGCATGGTCAAATGCAAGAGATTTCACTCGTTCACCAGGCGCGAGTTATCGTGAATTCGTTCGAACGTCACGGATGAATACCTGTATCAGGTCATTTTTGGCTGAGTGACTAAAGACTGTGTACGAAAGTGCTCCTAACACAATCCACGAAGTCGTTCCAATAGAGCGCAGCGGATTTATGCTATGCACCACACACTCACCCAGCCCTTGTCGATCGCGTCCCTCGCGAGTGGGAAGATCGCTGGGGACGACATAAGCATGACGGGAGATGCATCCATGAGCAAAAGACAAAGTGTGGGACTCATCTTCATGATCGGATCAGCGGCCGCCGCAATTCAGATGACCCTCTTCTTTAGCCCGATCATGCGTGGCTGGTTTTATAGTATCTGCCTCGGTGTCTTGGCTATCGTTTTCGCTAGTGGCGCGGACATGTTCCGGGGCAACGAATAGATTCCGCAACGCTGAGCAGTTCCGCACAGATACCACTCCGAACGCAACTACAAACGCCCACCACTTCTCACCACTTCGCTTTCCCTGACGCCACGTCTTTCTAGAAACACTCCTGGCTCGTACAACCGCACGCTCCCGACTGCCCTTTCTCGCTGTCAGAAGTGACAGTCGAACTCCAGTCGGCGCACATGTCACAGGATAGACGGGGTGATGCCGCTGAAACGTCCGCGTCGCTTGGTGATCGTAGACATCAGACGGTTTTCCACACTGCGGAGCACGAAGCATGGAACTTAAGATTTATAAATCTCATACCTTCGTCCGATTGATTTTGTCGATTGTCGTAATCGCCATGCTATGCGCAAGCGCATCGGCGAGGCGCAAGGACGTTGTCGTCATGAAAAACGGCGACAAGCTGACGGGAGATGTGAAGCGCTTGGAGAACGGCGTGTTGTATGTCGAGACGGATTACTCGTCCGGCTCGGTCCCCATCGATTGGATGCAAGTGGAAAGTGTTCACAGTATCGCGGGCTATCAAGTGACATTGAGCAACGGTCAGCATCTCGCCGGCACAATTGAAAAACTATCGCCAGAAGAATCGCCGGACAAAGATTTCAAAGTGGTGACGAACGGCCACGAAATCGCCGTTTCAGGCGCAGATGTGGTCACCATTGAGTCGCAGAAGCAGAGTTTCTGGAGACAGCTGACCGGGTCGGTTGACTTAAGCTATGGATTCACGAGCGGGAACAGCCAATCAAACTTTGGATCAAACGGTAACAGTGAGTATCGCACGACAGCCTGGTCCGCAGGCATATCCTATAACACTTCATTCAACGGGCAGGCGGGCGGTTCAAAAACGAATTTGTGGGAACTCACTCCGAGCGGCGAATATTTTCTAAATCGTAATTCGACACTCGTGGGAGTCGTCGACTTCTTACACAGTTCCCAGCAGGATCTCGATTTACGAACCACTGTGGGAGGTGGTTATGGTCACTATTGGAAGCGAACGAACCAGAACGTTCTGAGTTCGATACTCGGAACTGTTTACACGCACGAGACGTTTCAGTCCGGGGCAACAGGACCTACGCAGCAAAACGTCGAAGCCCTAATCGGAGTCAAATATCAGTTGTTTCGCTTCACCAGGTACATACTGCAGGCACAAGGATTCGTTTATCCGGGATTGTCGGATGCCGGCCGCATCCGTGCCACTACACAAACAACATTCACTGTGAAACTCGTCAATAACTTCCATTCTGACTTTTCCTTTTGGGATAACTACGATAGCCGTCCGCCAGTGAATGCGAAAAAGAACGACCTCGGTATCAGTAGCAGTTTTGGGTGGTCATTTTAGAAGTCCACGCACCCCGCGGTTCGAGTCAGCAACTTCAGAGTCCTCACATGGCATCGCTTTGGGTGTACTCGCTCTGCGAGGCGGGACGAGGCCTCGCAAAGAACGCTCCTGAGGCAGCCTGTACTTCGCACTCCTCCAGAAGATCCCTTGGCGCGAGAACGCGCAGCAATTTCATTCCAACAAACAGCACTGCCAGGTCATCGAGTTGACCAATAACAGGGATAAACGTGGGAATCAGTTGAATCGGACTTAGAAGATATCCCAGCGAGCAGCCCGCCACGACCTTGGCGGGCCAGGGGACAGCGGGATGCCTCAGCAGGAGCGTCATGGCGCGGGTCTGCCGAACAAGACGCCGCATACCTGCACGATACTTGCTCGAGGGCTGATGCTTTGCGCCGTCCGCCTTCATCACATCTCCATCCTTACTATGCCGCCATTCGTCGATTCATCTGGGTCGGTGCCTCGTCCGCAGGTTGCTGTTTGCGCGACGCGAGGGCAGCCACGATCGCCGAGATGATGAGATAAAGAGCGATCGCCGGCGTCGCCAGCTTCTCCTGCGGAAAGTTCAGGTGCGCGATCGCTACAGCCATGCCAGGGTGGCGGGTGGCGGTTGCCAGTCCCAGTACTCGACGATTCTCGGGGTCTGGTCCGCCCAGCAGATGGCCGATGAGGAAGCCAACGATTGCGAATACGATGAAGCTAACAAGGGTACCATCGCCAACCAACGACAGAATGGGTTTGGTCGACATCAACAAGACCAGGATTATCGCCAGGATGAGAAGTATGTTCGCTAACCTGCCTATTTGGTCTGCCCATGTCTCCGCAACTGGGACTAATGCGCGAATAACTATCCCCGCTAGTAAGGGAGCCCAAACGGTTGTGAAGACCAGGCTGGCCACTGCCGCGGCAGACATGTGAATGGGTACGGTTCCAACTCTGTTCAGGATAGCCATCGTTATCGGGATCACGGTAATCGAGAGTATCGACGCCGCCACAAGCAGGCCGATGGTGTAGTTTTCGCCACCACCGCCTTTCATCGCCTTCTTTGGAAAGATGGGCGCGGCACTGGCGATACGGCGAGTGCGACCAATGCAATCTGTACCGCTGGATTGAGGTTGAATCTTATGACGAGGAGGTATGCCAGCAACGGCATGAGGGTGTTCATCGACATACATGCGCGTGCAAATTGGCCGGGACGCCGGAATAGAAATGTTGCGTCCGCAAATGTAGCCTTCAGCCCCAGTGCAAATACGCTGAGGCCGATACTTATCTTCAATACCAGAAGTACTACCGCTCCGAGATTCACGACTATGTCCCTCGGCCTTGTTCAGTCCTTGTGCTTCCCTCTGCTGATCAGCCGCAAACCCACATGGCACGCCGCGGTATCAATTGGTTGTGCCATGCGAGCGGCCGGACGATATCGACGGCAGTAATTTGGGGCGCACAAGAACGAACCACCTTTAATTACTCTGCGCGGAATTTTGATCTCGGGCATTTGAGGATCGTAACTTTGCTCGCGGTCCCCGCCCTTTGTATTTGCAACTCCGCAACAAGGCTTGGTGACGGGATGTCGCGCGGCGTACCAGTCGGTTGTCCACTCCCAAACATTGCCGATCATGTCGAAGAGACCATAGCCATTAGGCGGGAATTGACCGACCGGAGCTGTCCCCGCATATCCATCGGCACACAGATTTTGCCAGGGAAATTCTCCCTGCCACGTATTCGCCATCGACTTGCCCCCCGGCGTGAACTCTTCTCCCCAGGCGTAAGTCGCACCGTCCAGGCCGCCACGCGCGGCAAACTCCCACTCCGCTTCCGTTGGCAATTCCTTCCCTACCCAGTTCGCGTACGCTTCTGCATCCTGGTAAGCGATGTGCACCACCGGGTGGTGAGCGCGATTCTCGATTGAGCTCTGTGGCCCCTCGGGATTCCTCCAGTTCGCGCCGGGGATGTATGTCCACCAATTAAAGTGATTTCGAAGATCTACGCGATGAGCTGGCTTGCGAAACACAACTGAGGCGGGCTGGAGCATTTCAGGCTTTGCGCCCGGGTATTCCTCGGCGCGTGGCGGGATCTCGGCTAGTGTTACGTAGCCGGTCGCGTCTATGAACTGTGCGAATTGCTCGTTCGTCACGGCGTACTGGTCTATCCAAAAGCCCTCGACGATGGCGGCGTGCGCGGGTGCTTCTTCGGGGTAGTGGTGATCGGAGCCCATGAGGAATCTGCCCCCAGGGACCCACAACATGTTGTCGCGCGCCGGTGGAAGGTCGAGTCGGGGATTTGTGGTGAGCTGTGGCTGGTTCATCGAGAAGCACCCGTCGCGATGATTACAACGAGGAACGCATTCGGGTCACACTGTCAGATTTGACAAGCCGCAACCCCGACTGTGCTAATCGCTGGCCATTGCCTGAGCAGGAGGCGGCTCCACGAGCAACATTGGCCGCTGTTGACCGGCCAGGACGCTTTGCGCGTCAAGTCCCACTGAGAGCTGGAGTAGTCGGCCTACCAAGCCGGTCCACCCCGTCTGATGGCTTGCCCCCAAGCCTGCACCGGTGTCCCCGTGGAAATATTCGTAGAAGAGAATGTTGTCGCGCCAGAGCGGATCACGCTGAAACTTCTCGGTCAAGCCAAAGACCGGACGCCGTCCATCATGAGCCTCGTCGCGCAGGAAGATGCTGCACAGGCGGCGGCTGATCTCCTGTGCCACCTCAAATAGTGTCATTCGCCGGCCCGATCCGGTTGGGCATTCGACTTTAAAGTCATCTCCATAGAAGAGGTAGTAGGTCAGAAGTCCGCGGATGATGAGCATGTTGACCGGAAACCAAATCGGGCCGCGCCAGTTCGAATTTCCGCCAAACAGTCCCGAATGCGATTCAGCAGGCTCGTAGTCGACGCGGAAGTCGTGCCCTCCCGCCACGAACGTGTAAGGATGTTCCAGGTGAACGCGCGATACGGAGCGAATGCCATAATCACTAAGAAATTCTTTTTCATCGAGCACGTAGCGGAGGATGCGCCGCAGTTTGTCTTCGTTTAAGACCGCAAGCAGATGGCGCCCGTCGACGCCGGCTTTCTCCGGCGGAGCGATGTTGATGGTGAGATGAGAATTTCGTTCCAGAAAATCCTTGATGCACCCAACGAATTCTGGAAACTTGGCAGGCGCTTCGCGATACATCACCGTCGCCGCGCACAACGGCAACAACCCGACCATGGAACGGACTTTTAAGCGCGTGGCGCTCCCATTCGGCAGCATCAAGACGTCATAGAAGAATCCATCCTTCTCGTCCCAGAGCTCGTCGGCGTTCTCGCCGATGCGGTCCATCGCGCTCGCGATCCATAAGAAATGCTCACAGAATTTAGTCGCCACCGGTTGATAGCTGGGATCAGTGCGAGCAAGTTCCAACGCGATCTCCAACATGTTCTGCGAGAAGAACGCCATCCATGCCGTGCCGTCCGCTTGCTCCAAGCTCCCACCCGTGGGCAATTGCGCGCTGCGATCGAAGACACCGATGTTGTCGAGGCCAAGAAATCCACCTTCGAACACGTTGCGCCCGGTTGGATCCTCCCGGTTGACCCACCACGAAAAATTGAACATCAAGCGATCGAACGAGCGTTTGAGGAAAGCCGTATCTCCCTTGCCGGTGAATTCTTTCTCATGGTTGTAGAGGGTTAACGCGGCCCAGGCATGCACGGGAGGATTGACGTCACTGAAATTCCATTCGTACGCGGGAATTTGTCCGCTCGGGTGAAGGTAAAGGGTGTCGAACATGATTTCCAGTTGATGCTTGGCAAAATCCGGGTCGACCGCTGCGAGCGTGACCGTATGAAAAGCCAGATCCCATGCGGCATACCATGGATACTCCCACTTATCAGGCATTGAGATCACGTTGTCATTGAGCATGTGAAACCACTGCTGGTTTCTTGCTGTTCCGCTCTGCTCGGGACTCACATTGTGTTCGCGTAGCCAGACCTGTAAGTCGAAAAAGTAGTGCTGCTTGCTCCATAACATTCCGGCGAATGTCTGGCGCATCACGGAACGGGCGTCGGCCCCCAACTGCGATGGCGTGATTGAGTCATAGAATTCATCGGCCTCGGATTTTCGCTGCTCAAACACTTTTCCAAACGCCGTTGAGAAAAACGCGGACGCCAGTGTTTTCTCCGCCGCCACAGGAGGACAAAGTCGGAGTCGAACAGTGTCGGACTGTCCTGCCGGAATATCGAGCCTATAGTGGGCAGCACATTTCGTTCCCCGTCCGTCAGGATTCACGGTGTGCTGTTGCCCGTTGACGATGAATTCGTTGATCCCATCCTTCACAAACGCATTCGTGTTTGGCTGCTGAAAGAGCCGCTCAGTGTTCGTTTCGTTCTCCGTAAACAACAGTGGTACAGGCCGGTCGACATACAATGCGAGCGGGCCAAGATTGGGATGGCTCACCGTCACGTAGGGCGTTTCGTCCTTCGAGAAAGTTTCCTCAAGCGACGGTTTGTTACTCCCTTTCCGCCATGACCACGTATTGCGAAACCAAAGCGTTGGTAGTACGTCCACGCTCGCGAGATCTGGCCCCCGGTTCCATAGTGTGATTTGAATGAGAATGTCTTCCGGATCTTTCTTGGCGAACTCGATGAAAACATCAAAATATCGATCGTCGTCGAAGACTCCCGTGTCCAGAAGTTCGTATTCAGGGTCAAGCCGTGAACGTCGCTTGTTCTGCTCGATAAGCTCTACGTAGGGATAGGCCCGTTGTGGGTACTTATAGAGATACTTCATGTACGAGTGACTGGGAGTGTTGTCGAGGTAAAAGTAGTACTCCTTCACGTCCTCGCCATGATTTCCCTCGCGGTTGGTCAAACCAAACAGCCGCTCTTTGAGGATCGGGTCGGCCCCGTTCCAAAGTGCCAGGGCAAAGCAAAGCCACTGCTTGTCGTCGCTAAAGCCGGCCAGTCCGTCTTCGCCCCAGTGATATGCGCGTGACCGCGCCTGGTCGTGGCTGAAATAATCCCAGGCCTGCCCGTCGCTGCTGTAGTCCTCGCGGACCGTGCCCCATTGACGCTCGCTCAGGTATGGACCCCACTTTCGCCAGGGGATTCCATGATTTCGAAAATCTGCGAGACGTTGTTGCTCAGCAACCTGTTTTGTATAGGCGGTCGTCAGCACCATTGGGGACCTCGTTCCTTTGTTGCATGAGTCTGAGAGAAGTGGTCAGGCGTTCAAACTTATGTTTTTCGCACAAGGGGACAACACTGTTACTTTTGGCAGGGGCAGGAGCACAAACCGAGGCTTAGCACCCTTTGGTCTGATCCAACGCTTTGTTGATACGGGCGGGTCAATACGCAGAAACTACACCTTCGCGGATCGCAAATCGCACTAAGTCCGCATTGGTTTTCAATCCAAATTCTTCCATGATTCGATATTTGTGAAAGGCGACCGTCCGTGGAGTTACGTGCAGAAACGCTGCCGTCTCTTTCATCGTCCGACCTTCACTCAGCAATTGGAGCACCTCACGTTGACGTGTCGTGAGCTCCTTATCCGGCACCGGTCGAGGATCGTGAGGGGAGGAGTCGACGATGTCCCGCCCCACGCGTGTCATATAAGATTTGCCTCTGAGCGATTCGCGAACCGCTTTCACGAGTTCCGAACCGGCGGACTTCTTCATCAGATATGCGGTGGCCCAAAGCTTCACGGCCGTGGCGGCAATCTCCCAATCTTCACTCATCGCAAGGGCAATGAACTTTGTAAATGGCAACAAAAGTTTGAGTTCCCTTCCAACCTCTGTGCCGCTGAATAAAGGCATGCCAATGTCGACCACAATCACGTCTGGCCTCAGCTCGAGGGCACTCGTCACAAGTTCGCGACCATCCGATGCCGTTCCAACGATCTCAAACTCAGGCTCAAGGAGTTTCCTGAAGGCTTCCAGCACCATCTCATGGTTGTCCGCTAAAAGAATTCGCGCTCGCCCCATTTTCGTACCTCCATGTGCCGTATGCACCGTTTGTGTTGCCTGTCATGGCCTCCTGCAACACCCGAAAATAACTTCGTCCCATCAGGGTCACAGCTGCAGATTTGCTTTCCTTGCATCACCGGTCCCGTTTCGGTTTTCGTACCACTTACTATCCTCGGGCAATTGTTGAGACCAGTACCAACAGTCCGAAGACGCTGACGATGCCCGCCACAAGCTCGGCCTGTGAGTAACGCTTTACACCCCCACCGAGCGCCAACTCTCTAATATCCCGTCGATGCCCGATGGTTGCTAGAAGCAGAGACACAAGTCCGATACTCACCATGATCAATGCAAAATCACGCGGAGTCAGCAGACGATGCGTCGCTGGAGAACCGCGACCTTCTTCAAACTGAAAGAATTTATAGATCGTGAAGCCGAAACTGATCATTGATGCCGCGGTTCGCACCCACGCCATCAGCGTGCGCTCGTGAGCCAGCCACGTGCGATCCATCGCAAGTGCGAAGCTGTCGGGTTTAGTTCCTGCGGGTTTGGTTCCTGCGCTGCTCATATCGTCATGGTCAGCCGCTCTAACGCTAGCCCGCAGTACGATGACGACACACTCGCGAAAGTGCCGTCGCGGTTCAGCTGCGAGGTCTTTGTGATTTTGTTCGCGGGTCGCATCCCCTTAAACCTGTTATATGTAACAAGGGTGTAACCTTAGAGGAACATTGCCATTACTCTCGCGATTGTGCGACTGGGTTTTTAGGAAAAAACGTATCGACGCGATGTGCGTTCGCGACTAGCAACTTTTTTGGCGGCACACCGCGCTCGTTTCCGATCAAGATTCGAACAATGAGGATGGCAGCGTCAAACCACGTTGAGACCGATCGTCGGAATCGACCGATCCCCTTCGTGCCCGTGGGCTTCGTCCACGAATTTCCGTGCGATGGATGGGAGCAAAACCCTGTAAAAGATACCAGTATTGCAAGATGCCGGTCAGAGATAATATCGAGGCTCTGCAATCGGCCGTTGCTTCGTCGGGGAATCTCTTAATTTGCAATTAATCCAAGCGCTCCGGCGCTTTTGCTGTGAGGTCATCATGCCCGATACCGGCCGAGCTCGCATTCTCATCGCCGATGATCACGTTCTCGTAGCCGACGCTTTCAAAACTCTGCTTCAAGCTTATTTCGAAGTTGTGGCCACCGTCTACGATGGACGGTCGCTGGTTGAAACTGCGATCGCTATGTCGCCCGACGTAGTGCTCGTCGACATCGGAATGCCTCTGCTCAATGGACTTGAGGCGGCGGATCGAATCAAGAAAGTGAAGCCGGAGGTCAAGGTCATCCTCATAACTGTGAGCTGCGACCCAGTGCTTGAGGAAGAGGCGTTCGAACGCGGCGCTTCGGGATACTTGTTAAAAACATCAGCCGCGGACGAACTGGTGACTGCCATCAATCGAGTTCTTGCTGGGGAAACATATTCCACAACAAAGGTCGCCACTCCGAGAGCGTCACTCGTCGACACGACAAAACCACGATCCGACCAGGCCCATGGACCTTTGACCGATCGTCAACTCGAGGTGTTGCAGTTGCTCGCGGAAGGGCGATCCATGAAAGAAGCCGCGTGGGTGCTCAAGCTGACGCCGCGGACCGTGGCTTACCACAAGTATCGGCTCATGAAGAGGCTGGATCTCAGAAGTGACGCAGATGTCGTGCAATACGCGCTGAAGTCCCACGTATTGTTCTCTTGACGTAATACAGTCACCGGAAATTTTCGACGGTCTGATGTAGTGACGTCACACGGACCTTCGCGAAAAGATGGAGGTGCAAGATGCGGACGATGGGAAGTTTCGAAATCGCGGAACTCAGGCTTCACTGTCGCACTCCCGGGATCGTCTTGGTCTGTCGTGATCTGAGAAGACTATTCCATTGGTTGCAAGTGCATCTGGTGCACTAGCGAGATCGGACTCAGATCTCATCACGCTCTCGCGTTGATGGGACTCCGAACTCACACGCAGCACCAAAAGTCACCAAAGGCATGCGCGCCTCGTACAGCCGTACCCGCCTTCGACGTCGTTTCCCGCAATCGTACGCCCGAAATCGCAAGTCCGACCAAATGGACATCAGTGTCCATTGTTGTCCATTGTTGCAACGCTCGATCTGTGTTTTCTTAACAGTTGGGTCTCTACGCGTGGATCGATAATGTCCGTAAAGAGGGGGCGTTCTTTTCATCCTCGCGCACGAAAAGGCGCACAATCCAATGACAACCATTGTGCATAAGCCAACAGTGGTACTGGCGGACGACTACGCGCGTGTCTTAGAGGAAGTCTCAGGTTTGCTTGAGGACGAAATTCAATATTGTGGGCACAGCTCACGATGGAAGGGACGCTGTGCGGGCCGTAGCCGTTTTAAAACCCGATGCGGTCGTGCTCGATATCGCGATGCCGGGCACGAACGGGCTGGAGGCTGCCCGTGAAGTCCGGAACCTGGGGTTGACACCAAAACGTGTTTTCCTGACTGGACTGGAAGATTCGGATCATGAGGCGGCGGCCCACGATCTCGGGGCAAGTTAAGTGCTCAAATGCCGCATGGCTTCTGCCTTGATGATTGCGATAAAAGAAGCCCTTGCCGGCCGGCGCTTCGTCTCTGACTCGTCAATCCACTAACTTGACGACCTCGCCTCTCGCGGGTACTCGCCGATTCGTGCCAACGACCACTAGGTCGATAGTCAACGTTCCAAAAAACGCGGGCGCCGCATGATTTGATTGCGGCGCCGATTCCAGCATTCACAAATCCTGCGTTACTCGGCTACAGGCGGAAGAGTTAGCGGAGCAGACAGCTTGAACGTCAGCGCCGATTCCGCCGGCAGTTCGACCTGTTTGTTTCCGGTCATCGCACCTCCCACCAACCCCGCTCCCGCGCCCGCCAGAGCACCGATCGCAGCGCCTTTGCCACCTCCTGCAATGCCTCCGATCAATGCACCGCCCGCGGCTCCTCCGCCGGTCGTGGCTGCTGTCCTTTTACCCTTGCCTTTAACTGTGCTGTCGTACGTCCCCGTCTGGATCGCGTGAGTCCTCCCGCGCACGGTGATGCTCGTCAGGGCAATCGACAGTTCGCCCTCACCTTTGATCTTGCCTTTCTTCTTGGCCGAGATCACCGTTCCCGATGCGGTTGAGCCAGCGGGAATCGCGGTCTTGCCGCCGACACTCACCGGTTGCGCCAGCGTTGCGAGGAAAGTCTGGCCCTCCTGGCTGTCCTTGGAACTCAACCCCTGCTCCAACCTGACAGTGAGACTCGTACCGGCAGGGACAACGATCGGCTGGGGCTTGGGTTTCTCCTCGGGTGGCGGCGCCGCAGCCGCTG
>Ga0126373_10001337_pt1 | contig 17429 bp, 13 predicted proteins | sample PanSoiMetPlot_11_FD_92545 | JGI IMG/M metagenome (GOLD analysis project Ga0126373, IMG submission 92545) | Tropical forest soil microbial communities from Panama - MetaG Plot_11 | ecosystem: Environmental > Terrestrial > Soil > Tropical forest > Bulk soil | place: Panama | collected 2016-02-17 | reverse complement strand
TATACGCCTGGATAGAGATATTCCGGCATGTTTCTTCTCCTTCGGTCTCTAGTTACATTGCGCTCACATGTTGATGGTCACTGAGACAGTCAGTCCTCGCAGCACGGTGATGTTTGCGTTGCCGTTGACCAACCCTGCGTGTTGGGCGGTGATCGCAACCGGCAGCGGAAGCACCGGCGGATTCGACAAATAAAGAACGAACTGCCCGTCGGCTCCAGTCATGTAAGCCGGATCCGTTCCGCCGGTTTGTTGTACGGTCGTCGCCGAAAGCGGCAAATTATTGTGGAGCACGGTTCCCCGAATCAGAGTCGCCCCCAGTGGAAAGGGATACGCGGTTGTGGGAAACAATGTCGCCGCGAGACGCTGGGTTTTGTAAGCGGCTGTCTGTCCGGGATCGCCCAGAGGCAAAGTCGGAGTGGCGATGGTAATGTCGGGAAACGCGGGCCACAGCGCAGACGGCATTGGAACATTGACTCCGACCTGCGTCGGAAGATAGTAGGGCGTTTCCGGATCGCTGCTGACATTGATGTTCTGCGCGCCCCCCTGCAAGTCATAAAACAGGAATGTTCCGCTGGAGTCTTTCTGCTCGCCCGTCACCGATCCCGATGCCGCCGTTACTGCGCCCAGCAGCTGGTCTGAGTCGGCATACCCGTCCCGCAACTGCAGCGCAAACTGCAACGTCACATCGACAAGCTCGGGTTGTGTAATCGGAAACGGCATCGCTTATCCTGACTTTTGCGAGTACTTGTTGCGCTGCAGCAGTACTCGTTGCTGCATTTGTTCTTCTGTCGAATCGAGGAGTGTTACACGTACGGCGTAGGTCACAGAGAGCCGGTATGGCGTCTCCAGTGCCTGCCAAACCCATGAGACTTCCTGTAGCGGCACGGGATTGAATACAGCGCGCACGACATTGCCCGAAGTTTGCAGGCTACCTACCAAGTCGGTTCCTTCGAGTGTCGGATGGTCATAAAACACCTGCAGGATCTTGCCGAGAACGATTTGCTGATCCCGCGGTGCTTTCAGCAACGGAGTGATCAAGTAATACAGGTCCAACGCCATCGGCGGCTTTCGAACGGCGCCGCCATTCCCTTCCACCGAAACGCGATTCTTCATGTAGGCATCTTCGGTGACGCGATACAAATAGATCGACAACAGGGACGGATCACTCGAGTTCGCCTGGTGCTCAGCCGGGGATTCCAGAGAGATCAGGTTCGAATTGTTGATCAGAGCCACGAGCGACGGATCGGCTTGTATCTCTTGCCACAACACATTCGCCAGAGATTCCCCAACTTCCGAGAGGACCTTGTAGTCGCTCATGAGCTCAAGTTCCTGGGTGTAGTCGCGGCCTAAAGAAGCACGCCGTGTGCCAATCGTCGACGTCGCAACAATGCTTAATAAAAAGGAGTCGGAGCCGCGGGGCGAGCAGAAAATGTGTCACACTCGGGACAGCTCAATGTGACACTTCGGACGGTGCTTTTCGCTAAATCCATGAAAATTTAGCTATTGACGCGTGGTGGACGGGTGTAACAGCTCGAGGACCGGACAGAGACAGGTGTGTTCATTGGGCATGTTAATTGGGCAGACTAGAAACTGTTTGCAAAAATGCCGCCGCTCTCCCGGCAGAAGGATTAAGATGCTGAGCGGCACTATCGGAACTATGCGATTTTACTGGCTCATAATCAGCACGCTTGCCGTTTGGCGGGTGACGCATCTCCTGTCGGCAGAGGATGGCCCCTGGGATATTGTCGTCCGAATTCGAAAACAACTGGGCAGCGGCTTTGCGGGACGGCTACTTGATTGCTTCTATTGTTTGAGCCTGTGGATCGCGGCCCCGTTCGCCTATTTCGTCGGGCAGTCCGTTCGCGAGCGCTTTTATTTGTGGCTGGCGCTGTCGGGCGGTGCCATAATCCTTGACCGAGGCACGTCGAGAGAGGCCGCGCCGTTACCTTATATGATAGAAGAAGGAGAAACCGATGCCATGTTGCGGAAAAGCGAGAAGCCAGGTGCGGACGACCTCTCCAGCACCTAGACCGAATCCGATCACGATCGCGACGCCAGCTCAGGTTAAGACAGTAGCGGCTCCGATGCAATCCGTCTATTTCAAGTACCACGGAACTACCGGAATCAGCGTTACAGGTCCGGCTTCCTCGCGCGTCTATCGCTTTGCTCCCAACGGCGGTCCCATTGCGGTTGATCCGAGAGATGCGGCATCTCTGGCCCGTGTGCCAAACTTGCGCGCCCTGCTTTCCCGTCCGTAAGGCGATCATCCAGTTACCGTGCCAAGTTGTGCCCTCGACTGTTGACTAATCTCCAAGATCGCAAGAAGCACGATCTTGCCCGATTCGAGCCGGAACCGGAAGAAGTGAGTGGCAGAGGAGGTACGTCCATGGTGGCCCTATCCCCCTCGTATCGTTGCGAACGATGGCGTCCGCCAATCTATCACCTTTGTTTGCTTAGAGTTACCGTCGAGTAGGGTCCATTTCGGTCCAACTCAATTAAAAAAATCCAGCTTGCCGGGAGTTTGCCTCAACTACCGTGCTCAGAAGGAAAAAGACGTTTGTGTTTTTCGCGATCAAAACGAACTGAGAATGCGAGGTGGGTTGAACCACCGACCTTTGGGTTATGAGCCCAACGAAAGTCGGAATTTCAATAACTTACAAGACGCGGGTGGCTCCCTAAAGCGTTGTAAGGAACGCTAAGGAACCGTTATTGGACAGCTAATGGACAGGGGGGGTTTACACGACCGTCGATTGGATTTGGTGATCTGAGTTTTAGGTGCTGCACCTCTAGTCTCCATACTTCCCAGCTACATTGCGGCGGGCTTGGGTCGGGACCGACACGTTAATGAGGATTCCCCAACTTTAAGCAGTTCTGCATCGCGAGTTTCCCGGCGAGCACTCAAGTTTTTCTCATCTAGAATGAAGTTCTTTTTGCTGCAGATTCGAACGCCGCGGCCCCCTTTCGGCTTGAGGATGCGCCTTTGTCGCTAGCTCATACCAAGTCGTCACGAATTTCGCTAAATGCTCTGCGTCAAGTTCGTCCGATGCTCGTAAAAGAAGGTCCGCGGAAACCTTGTCGAGCAGCGTCTGGCGAATCCACTGAATGACCAACAAGAATGAAATAAGCTCGCCGCCCCAAAATGCCGCGGCTGTCAGAGGCTGGTCCCTATTTTTCAAGACGAAATAGATACCCACGGCGAAAAGGACGGTCAGTAGAAGCACGAGTAGCGAGAAGATGAACCGGTTGAAGCGCTGTTCCCGGAGTAGGCGTTTCCGGAACTCCTGTCCCCCTCTCTTTTTACTCGGCTTGTTGCCTAGTTCGGGAGCCTGCTTCTGCCCAATATCGGACAAATAGATTTCGACCGCTTGCTGAAGACGCTTCATTTTACCTCCTGCCAAATCCGTTCATGATTTCATCCAAAGCTTCAAGGTAAGTGAGTCTATGGGTGCATAGCGCGGTAAACAGGGCCTCATAGATCATCAGCCAATAAGCTGGAGCTGCACGCTTTTCTGTCCACTTCACCAGACAAGGCCGCTCCGCATCCAGTTTCTTGACCAGCGAAAACGGATGGCATACGCACAGATCCAGGATTCCTTCAAAGGCTGCGGGAACGGCCTCCAGCACCTGTTGAGAGCAGAAAAAACCATCTTGGAACTCCACATGATCGTCATCGAAGTGCGAAAACAACACAACGACGACAAATTGCCCAGCTAAGAGCATCGTAAACTTCTTCAGCGTGAGAGCTGGGACAATCGGCAATTCGAACAGTTTGGCAAAACGAATGAAGCGCTCAATGTCCCCCAAGAGCGTGCGGCGAAACTGCGGAAGGCCTCCGTACCATGATTTTACGTAATCGGACCGAGCGCTTTGGCTTGCATCCGCGAACTCGTCCGCCGTGGTCGGGACACCAAACCCAATTACACAATCCTTTGGTAAGATGATGCGCCGCGCCACTCTCATGCCGAAACCACCTCGAAACGTAGCTCGACCACTTGGACGCCGCTGGTAGCATCGCGTACCTCAGCTCCGAAAGCAGAATCGGTGATTTCGGGATGCCGAGCGCGAAAACTACTCGAAGCCCGTCGAATGACGTCCGCGATAGACATAGAAGCATCCACCGCAAATTCAGGTTCCGCGCCCGCACTAGGTGTACGAGTGATTGTCGACAGCACAGCGTTGGTCCAGTCCACAGCCAATTCCCGTGTTTTTGCGTAAAGCCTCAAACTGACCGTTTTCGTTCGGTTTGCAATTGTCGTCGCGAAGTCGATCGTCGAGCGGAACCAACCCTTGCGGGGCCCGTCCATGACCTCCTCAACCTTCGGCTCGGTTGATTCCACCTTGAGGTTGCGAGAGAACAGAAGAGATTCGAGGTTTCCATCACCCTCACGGTAGACCCCTTGAACGTCTACGCTCGAATTGAGGCTGCGCTCTCCATTTCGCAAGTTGAATGCCATCGCATCGGCTTCGTTCGGGGAGAAACCCTCCATCTCGACGACAACGTTTGTCGCGGTGCTCGTCCTAATCTGCTCGTTCAGTTTGGCCGCTAACTCGGTTAGGCTGCTTGTAGAGAACGCAGAACCTCCAGAAGTTGCACTCAAGCTGTAGCGCTCTCCTCCACGAGGATGATGGAAAAGTGTTGCGACTACAGTGCCAGGATTGGACTCTTGAATCCGCTTCTGCTCTATGAGAACGGTGGCAGCGCGATCGGTCTCGTGGTGATCCGCCGGGCCCAAACCACGATCCACCTGAAACTGGTGAATTGCCTTTTCCGTGCCTTGGCCTGCAACACCGTCGACTGCTCCTTTGTAGTATCCCAGCCCAGCAAGTTTCTCCTGCAGACCCATGGTCCAACGCTTTTCCTGAAGGTTAGCTTGTTGCCTGGAGTTCCGGGCCGGGGCGATGCCATTAAGGAGCAGGTCGTCGCTGCGATCTTCTGGTTTTGCGCTGAGAGCCGAGTTTCGCAGAACCTCCACTTTCATTCTCTGGTTGGTAAGGTTCTTGAATTGCAGATGGGTATGGTCACCCAGATCTTGCAGGAGCGGTTCTAGGTCAGCTTCGATTTGCTTGCGCTCTACGGCTGTTCCGTTGCGGTAAACTTCCGCCATTATTGGTGCGGCAGCCCTTATTTCCGGGGGCATACTCATTCGCTGCTGAATGACAGGATTGCTGAGGAATGACAGGAAATCGCCAACCGATATGTGCTGCCCTTCGATTGCAATCTTGTGTTGGTCGATGGCCTGCTGAAGGGACATTTGCTGATTACCAAACGTCACCACAGCGCTGGATGGATCACTAAGAACGCGGTTGTAATTCTCAGATGGCATAGGTTGCCGGCGACTATAGTCAAGACAGTAGGTCGGAACCGAACTGGACCCTCCTCCTGCGAGCTCGATTATTCCGGCGGCTATGCCCATTCGCTGCTGGGCGACGGAACCGACAGGAATGACTAGCAACACGGTGAAACATACTAGTGCCCTTGTTCTAACGAACGACATGGTGGTATACCTCCTCGCCGCAAGGCCTCAGATCAACAAGATCACGGGCAAGTGCAAGGATGCAGTTCTCTTCACCGCCCGTTCTCTTACACAAACGACGTGGGTGGCTGATTTCCTTTTCGCTGATTGGAATGTGAGGCCGCGGAGCGTATTTGTCAGAACGTGAGGCTCTGAAGAGCTGAGCTGACACTGAATGGAACTGTCTGCTCAGGCATCGGCAAAGTGGCGCAATTTTGAACTGTGTGTCTCGCGACTGGCCAGGGCCACCTTATGGTGCCGGAGTTTTTATCCCGAAACTTGTCCTGACGTCGCCAGGACCCAGCTTTGTAAGATCGCTGCCAAGCTTCAGACCCAGTCCCCACAAGAACGCCTCAATATAGTTTCCGATCGTACCGAAACCTGGATTCTTCCAAATGAGGACGAACATACCGGCTACAACGACTGTTGCAACAGACAAAAGATCGAGCAGGTAGGTCGTGGTGACTACACGGTGTACAACCGAATCCTCGGACGGAAGTGGAGGAAACTGGCCGTCGATTGACGCTCTGGCCGTAGGCACCGTGGACTTGGCGAGTATCGTTTGAATACTTCCGTCAAGGGTACTCAATGGCTGAGCGATCGAGCCAAGATTGTCCATCTGTTGAAAAAGAGGAATCAGACTTGGATGATTTGCTCCTGAAGCGTTCCAAAGCTGAAATAGCTGCTCAAATCCATTCTGGACAACGCGGTTCATGCCCTCGACTTCGTCAATTACCGAAGGAGAATCGGTCGGCGGTACGCTCACCCCAGCAATCACGCTTAATTCTTTGTCATGCATGAGTTGGGGTAGTCGGTCGGTCTTGATTCGAGCAAGATGAGCCACGCTCTGTGGAGTAGCAGGGGCCCCCGCTTTCTCCAAGCCTTGAAGCGTTTGCGTAAGCCCGTCGACGACCGTCTGGAGGCGCGCTATCAGCACTTGGTTACCCGCTAACTGTCGCTGCCGACTCACCCAAAACAGTGTTAACCAGGAGATCCCTGCGCCAGCAGCGATGACCGTAAAGCCGAGGAACCACACCGACTGCGGACGGATATAGACCCTGAAGGGGACCGACTGGGCGCCTGAGTCGCCAGTGGCACCGATCCAAAGGCTGCCGGAGTATCTGCCTGAGCGGCGCCAATCGTCTTTGAGATGGATCGATAACCGCGTGAGGTCATTCGTTGGAATTTCTGCATCGGCGCCCTTTCCATCGTCACGAACAAGATCGAAGGCGTCAGTGGGAAGTTGCTCGTAGGAGTCGTCGTCGCGCAAGCTACCAGAGACAATGCGAGGCCCTTTCAGGCCATTGGCGAGCGCACGAATCGCAAACGTTGTCTTCACATCCTTTTCGCTGCCGTCGGTCACTATGTCCGAGGGCTGATACACAATCTGAATCTGCGAGTTTGTCCCCGTAGTCTTGGGAGTTTCGGGTTTCGGAGGTTCGGTCCTTGGAGGCGTGGACGACGCATTCGTGGTCCTGGTACCTGGAGCCTGCTCCGCGCCAGTTGCAGGCCGGGCCTGTGCCAGAACAAGGTTCAGGTTAATTACCAATAGTGCAGCTGTGATGGTCAGCGATATTCGCATCTGAATCTCCTTCCGAGACCTATGAAGACAAAGCGGTAGCGACACCGTGCTCCTCATTTCCGAACTACGAGCCGGTCTGGATTACTCGAAACAACCGTCATCGATTGCGTTTGCTGAAGGTCGGGAACGTGAACGATCAACCGCTTCGCATCGTCCATTTTCCAAGTGCCCGAACGTTCTAGCGGTTTGTCAGTCGGAGCTGGTCCAATAACGGCCGCCGTTCCGTCCGGACGGAGTTCAAATCCCGTTCTTCCCCTTGATGGGGGGAAAGGATAGTTGGCAGGTCGAAAAACCATTTCGCCTGCCGTATCCTCTTCGTGCGAATGGAGCCAACGACGATTTAGAAGATCCGCAAGGAATTCTTTCTCAGGCATTGTTGTACCCCGTTTCTCTCAGTAGGCGAAGGTCTTCAAAGCTCCGGCCTGGCCGTTCCCGGCGATTGAGGACCGTGGCCCATCAAGGGCAGCGCTCATCCGCGCGACCTGTCCCGGAGTAAACATGATCATGGTGTCGTCGTCAACGTAGTCCATGTAGTTCATGAACATGTCACCATTCGGCCCGTTATTGCATGTCACATGCGGAAAGGTGGGCTTGTTGTAGTTCGGCGCCTGCTGTGTAGGAGTGTCATCGACCAAGTCGGTGCCGCTGCAATCCAGACGGTCACCCCAAATATGGATGAGGTTTAGCCAGTGTCCAACCTCGTGAGTCGTGGTCCGGCCCAAGTTGAAGGGCGCTGCGGCGGTACCGATAGTCCCAAAAGCGGTGGAGAGTATGACCACTCCGTCAGTCGCTGCGGGTCCGCCAGGGAATTGCGCATAGCCAAGCAACCCGCCTCCAAGCGTGCATACCCAAATGTTCAGATAACGGTCCGATGGCCACGGATCCGTTCCGCCCGAAGATCCGGCTTTTACTTTGTCGTCCGTCGTAAACGAAACTGTGTTTGTTTGTGTCCGTGTTATCCCGTTGCTTGCATTTCCATTCGGGTCAGTCGCGGCGAGCGCAAATTGAATTTGTGCGTCCGCCACAAGGTTCGCCCAGACTTGGGGAACGTTGGCTTTGTCCGAATTTGCCGCGCGATAGTCGCGGTTTAGCGCATCGATCTGACTCTGAACCTGTGCGTCCGAAATGTTGCCAGCGAGGTTTGAGTAGACCACGTGCACCACCGTGGGGATCGTTACGGCCCCGACGCGGCGAGTTCTCGCGCCCCACAACATGAAGCGGGCGCTGTAGCGCTCAATTGCAATTCTATTTTGCTGGTAGCGTTGATCTTCGAGCAATCGGTGATGAACCTCAGCTGCGCCACAGGAGCGGTGCGGCGGAACCTGTATGGCATCGGACATGTGGATCTCCTTTTATTTGCGAGTGATGATGAAGTGATGTCTAAGTGGTATTAATTCAGAGTTATTTCGATGAACCGCTACCCTTAAGTTTGCTGATCGCGCTGGTCATGGACAGCTCTATCCCGTACTGTACCTTCCAAACACGATGTGGTATTTGCGCGGCACCGCGAAATTCCTTGTTGTACACGACTCCGCCGAAGACCCTCGCACTAAATGGGAACACCTTAGAGAGCCCAACCTCCTCTCCCAGACCTCCCACAAACGGGCTGTTGAACACCTTGCCGGCAATTGGTAGTCCTGTCATGAGATGGGGAATCCCAAACAACGGGGGGTTCACGAAGTCCTTCCCCCATGGAGCAATGTCCAGCATTGCGTACGCATTGGTGCGAGTAACGCTCTTGGGCATTAACGCGTTCGTACTGTCAAAAACGGTTTCCTTGTACCCAGGAGTGGGTATGGCAATGCTTACGTCCCAGTGATGGAGGCCTTCATCCTGGATTGTTTGCGTAAGTGTGCACGGCTTTTGCAACATCGTTCCGGTTTCCGGGTCTTTGACTGTCGAAGGATCGCAGTTGGCTGTCGTGTTGCTTTGCTGGACCGGTGGAGAATTAGCGTTTGTTGTACTGCCGCTCCCTGACGCTGGCTTCGACGGGACTAGCTTCTGTGATTCTGGTTCCTGACCCTCCGAAGAGTGCTCTGCTGACAGATTCGCGTGATGAAGTCCGTAACTAGCCAGGAGCAGATCCGGCCGTGCTGCTGTTCGTGGTTCTGGTCTTTCAGGAACTGCAAATTGCGCGGATGGAGCGTTCGTGGTCGTAGCAGTGGATTCGTTTTGACAGTCGCCGGACGCTTTGCCGGAAGCCGTGAGGAGGGCCTTGTCCACGTTGGCGCAATACGGCGGTTCAGCCTTTGTGGGGCTTCCCTTGAACGTTGCTGTCATCGTGGAAGTCAGCTTGGCTGGAAGGTCCCTTAAGTTTGCAACCAGGACCGCCCCATACCGCCCCCGATACTTTGGCTGGGCATGTTCAAGTCTTGCCGCCGCTGGAGGCGTAATCCCAACTAAATAGCCAATCAACAGTTCAAGATCCTGAACGTTTGCCGGAATGACTTTGTCAGCGTGAAGCTTGTAACTGATGTCGACGTTTGTCTTCCAGTCAATGTCATCCTGAGGAGCTAGGTTGATGGCCAAGAAGACGACATTTGTTTTCTCGGGATGGGCGCTGTCGCCAACAATTCGGACGTCACTCGTAACGAATGGATGAAAAGTATAGGGAAATTTACGGCGAGACGCTTTTGCATCCGAGAAATCGAACAAGTACCAGTGATCCGATGCCACTTGGTACGAACGCGCGGAGTTTGTCACGGAGGCTTGCCACCGCACAATATCGATCAGATAGTAGGCAGCATTTGCGAATGAAAAACGATCCGAAGTCCCCGCATTAATCTGTGCTGGTGGTTGGCTCTCGTTGCATGGGGTGTGCTCGGGAGATCCTGCCAGTGTGCGCACGAGCAGTCGCGCTGCATCACTTCCGTCGGGGGCCAGTTCGACTTCAGCCTGACCCAAGATGAGTCCTCCTGGGTCGCTAAAGGTAAGCACTTTCGATGGCGACGGAGCTCCCCAGGGGAACGTTATGGGATCGTCAACCTTTTTGGCCATCGGTGGATTGGATGAAGCGCCCGTCGACGGAGCGGGATCGTCCGCGGTCATACTGCCCTTGTCTGTGTATACGTATTGCCACGCACTGTCGCAATAGTCTTTGTCCAGGTGCACCAGAACATCGGGCACTGATGAGCTACTCCCAGCTACTGCCTTCTTCTGTTTTGCCGCTAAGCTGAACGATGAAGTAAAGGCTATCTGCATCATCAAAAGTGATATGGTGATCGATTTCAATCGCATCTCGACACTCCCCCATCAGATTTGGCGCTTATCCCGAACCCGATATGCAATCTCTGAATGACTGAGTCCCCGCGCCTTAATCCAACAAACGAACACCGTAGGGAATTTCCTTTTCTCTGCAGCGTGAAGACTGGATCGGTCGAACCTGAATCAGCCGGCGACGTCGATTTCATGTAGAATTCTGGCCACTGTCCTTTGGGGGCGGGTTGTCACGCCATTCGTCCATGTCAGGACTGGAGTTAGTACGGGCCTGCGCCGAAGCCAATGACAGCGCGGCGTGGGATGAGTTCGTGTCCCGTTTTCATCGCCCCATTAGCCTTTCGATCGTCAGGACCGCCTATCAATGGGGCGAGATTCCTCAGCAGGTTGTAGACGACCTGGTTCAAGAGACGTACCTTAAGCTTTGCAGTAATAGGTGCCGTCAACTTCTCGAATTTGCCGCACAGAACCCAGAGGCAATTCTCGGCTACGTAAAGACAACTGCAGTTAATGTGGCACACGATCACTTCAAAGCGCAGCATTCCCAAAAGCGTGGTTCTGGAGAGGTTGGTCAGATTGTCGAGGACTGCGATCCGAGGGCGAACCCATCAAAGCCCGGTGGGCAAGAGGCGATGGAGCGCGAAGTTCTGTTCAAGCAAATTGATGAGTGTGTCGAATCTTGTCTCGAAGGTCCGGATCGGGATCGGGATCGTGCAATCTTTTGGCTTTATTACCAACAAGGGATGACTGCGAAAGACATTGCCGCGTTGCCAACAATCGGGCTTTCGCCAAAAGGTGTTGAAAGCGTGATTGTCCGGGTCATCCGGCTGGTGCGCGAGCGCATCGTCAATATGAAGATCCAAATCGGCCCGAAGCCGCCGCACGGAGAAAAAGGATTTCTACCTGCGGAATCGTATTAGAAGGAGAAGCGAGCTTGATACGGTCACTAGATAGACACCTCGACTCCGACGAATTGGATGCATTAGTTGCATCGCAAGCGTCAGGTGTCTCTGTTGTCGAGCGCCTCTCGGGGGAGGCGCTACGGGAGGCCCAGCACCACGTTGAGTCTTGCCAGGACTGTGAACGGAAGGTACAGATGCACAGGTCCGCGCAAAGTTTGATTTCTTTGCGGTCAAAGGCTAGTGAGACAGCGCAAGGCCAGAATTGTTCTGATGAGAGTGACTGGGTAAAGGTCGCGGCAGGAATGTTGGGAGAGAAAGAAACGAAAGAACGCATGAACCATGCGGCCCAATGCGGACACTGTGGGCCGTTCCTTAAGGCCGCGGTTAGAACCCTTAGCGACGAGACCACGCCCGATGAGGATGCCACGCTTGCAAAGCTCGAAAGCGCACGCCCGGATTGGCACAAGAATATCGCCGCGACGCTGCGAAAAAGTGTGCGAGACACCCAGCAGAGACAGTCGTGGTGGCGGGTACTTTTTGCTTACCCAACCCCGGCATACGCGTTTGCAGGGCTGGCTGCTCTCGTCCTAGTGGTTTGGATTGGACTGAGAGTACTGCATCCTCCATCTGCTGACGAATTGCTTGCACAGGCCTACACGGAACATCGGACTCTCGAAGTAAGAATTCCCGGCGCAAAATACGCTCCCATGCGGTCAGAGAGAGGTACCGGGCAGTCGGACTTCGACAAACCGCACTCTCTTTTGAAGGCCAAGGATCTGATTGGCGAAGCTCTCAGCAAGAATCCGAACGATCCAAAGTGGCTACAAGCGCGTGCGCGCGCCGAATTGCTAGACGGCAACTACGAATCGGCCATCAGGTCACTGCAGAGAGCACTTGAGTCACAGCCCGATTCGTCCAGTCTTCTGACCGACCTAGGTTCTGCATACTTTGTACGGGCCGAATCCGCGAATCGGCCTATTGACTACGGCAACGCTATTGAATCGTTTGGCAAAGCCCTGGCTGAGTCGCCGGACGATCCGATCCCGCTGTTCAACCGCGCTCTCGCTTGCGAGCACATGTTTCTGTATTCCCAAGCAGTGGAGGACTGGCAGCACTATTTGCGCATTGATCCGCAAGGCGAATGGTCTGATGATGCTCGCCGGCGCCTCACCGCCCTTAAAGAGAAACTCCAGCAACATCAAGAAAGCGAGTCCGAGCCTCTGCTGAGTCCAGCAGAGATCGCACAGGCCGGAAGTAATAACGCTCCGACGGCTCAGAAAATTGACGAGCGTATCGAGGAATATCTTCGTGTTGCCACAACTGACTGGCTGCCACAGGCCTTTCCGGCCAGGTCCGAGCAACCCTCGATTGAAACTCGTACAGCACTTTCTCTCCTGGCTGAGATTGCCCGCAAGAATCACGGTGACGCTTGGTTGGCAGACTTACTCAACTACCGAACTTCAGGGCAGTTTCCCGCTGGCGTTAGTGCTTTGGCAGCATCACTTCGAGCCAACGAAAGAGGGGATTACTCGGAGGGCCAACGGTCGGCGCACAGAGCGGCTCTTATGTTCAGGGCAGCGGCCAATACCGCGGGAGAAATACGAGCGCAAGCTGAAGAAGTTTATTCAGATCACCTGTTGTGGGAGGGACCGCAATGCTTAGCGCTGCTGAAACAAATGGCCACCCAGCTTAGCCGCAGCAGCTACACATGGATAGACGCTCAGATGAGTTTGGAGCAATCCAACTGTGCCAATGCAGTAGGTGACCTCGGAACGTACGAAGCCGCGATCGACAAAGGCCTCAAGGAGGCAACACGTCACCAGTACCCCAGTCTCAGTTTGCGCGCTTGGGGATTTCAAGCTCTATCCCATGCTTCACTCGGAGAAACGCAGGCCGCTTTCTCCAACGTCGCGAAAGGATTGACCATGTTCTGGTCGGCTCGTATTGACCTGATGAAGGGATACAACCTCTATTACGACTTGGATTCAGCCGCCGAAGGTCTGCGGCTTCCCAAGTTTCAAGTCATTGTGTGGCGAGAAGCCTGCGCAATGATCGATCGGCATCCGGATGTTTTGCTGCGAGCAATGGCTCATCGTTGGTATGGAAGTGCTGCATACGTTGCAAACCAGCCGAGGCTAGCGGCAGCAGAATTTTCTACAGCCAGCGAGTTATTTGCTGCCTCCCCCAAAACAGCCGCGACTGCCAGAGATCACATGGATGCTGAGGTCTGGCTGGCTCAGACCGAAATCCGCCAAGGTGACTTGGATCAGGCTGCCGCGCGGCTCGAATCCATCAAGCCGGAAGTTGACAGAACACCCAGCTTTGACCCAGAAATTGTTTTCTACACGGCGCAAGCAGACATCGCAATGCGGCGCTCCGATTCGATCTCCGCAGAAGCTGCGCTTCGGTGCGCCATTTTTCTAGCCGAGTGGGCTCTCAACTCTTTTCCCTCCGAGAATGATCGACGCGACTGGGCCGAACAAACTCGAAACGCGTATAGAAACCTTGTGGAATGGAAGGTTCGGCAGGGTGACCCAACATCAGCCCTGGAGCTTTGGGAGTGGTATAGGGGGGCCGAATTAAGAGCATCCGACACCACAGTCCGGCACCTGGGAGGAAGCCTCGGCACGAATGTGCCTCCAGATCCTCGTGATGCTCCGCCGCTTCCTTCGCTTAACGTGGTGGCTGCGCAACTACCTCTACTCCGCGACCAAACAGTCATTGCTTATGGTGCTTTCTCAGATGGGATTGCTGTCTGGGTCTATGACGATCGTGGCGTTTCATCCCGATGGATTCCGACATCCTTGCCGCCCGTACAGGACTTGATAGTCCGTTTTCAACGACTCTGCTCAGATCGAAACTCAGATATATCCACGCTGCGTACAACTGGGCGTGCGCTCTATGACCTGTTAATTGGGCCCGTCGAGGAACTGCTTACTTCTAGCAGGACAATTGTTTTTGAACCGGATGACTCTCTAGAAGACATTCCGTGGGAAGCCCTGGTGGACCCTAGGGGCCACTACCTCTTAGAACGCTCACCCGTATTCTTACAACCTTCCCTTTACCGAACTATGCATCTTCGGCCAGCGATTGCCATTACTAAGGACACGCAAGCCCTAATCGTCAGCGTCTCGGCGGCTAAAGAAGAAGGCCTCACGCCCCTCGTCGATGCCGACATTGAGGCGCAACACGTAGCCATTGCATTTCAGTCCGCACATCTGCTTCAAGGCACAAATGCGACCCTGCTAGCGATTCGCAAGGAGATTCGCGGCAGTGCTGTCTTCCACTTTGCGGGACACGCTATTTCATCACCGCAACGAAGCGGCCTTGTTTTGGCGGAAACAGACTCTGACACTCATCTCTCCCGTCTGGTCAGCGCGGAAAGCCTTTCGACGACAGAAACCGAGAGTCTTCAATTGGCTGTCTTGTCCGCGTGCCAGACGGTGGCGGAATCTGCGCCTGGTAGTTCCGGTACCGACAATTTAGTGGAGTCTCTTCTCCGCGCTGGAGTCCCGCACGTGATCGCAAGCCGATGGAACGTCGATTCACGGGAAACAGCGGAATTTATGAAGGCTTTTTATGCAGAATTGTTGACCGGGAACGACGTCTCCAATTCCATCCACAAAGCTCGACTGACGCTGGCTTCTCAGTCACCCTATGCACACCCCTACTATTGGGCCGCATTTGCATTGATGGGAAGGATTTGACAACGAGGCAGAAAGAGTTTCTTGGAGGCACGACATGAAAAAGCACCTTTTTTTAGCTATGCTACTCGCCAGCGTTCTCGGCCTTTCAGCGCTGGCTGCGGCGCAGAAACAGCTAGATATCAAACTGGAAGGCCCCTGGATTCTTTTTACCGGCACTATGGATGCTAATGGCACGCTCGTACCTGTTCTCGTTGCGGTGGCTCCGCTCGGCGCCACGGATACCGAACCTATCGACGAGGAAGGCCATTTTCATCATTCTCCGCAGCTGAGCAGCGGCAATGGCTTCTATCTTCCCAAGCCCAGTTCCTCTTCTCCCGCCATATTCTGTCTCGCCTTCGACCGTTGCGCTCCTGATACAAAGGGAACCTTTCCCACGCCAGATCCAAACTACACGCCCGAAGGCATTCTGACATTGACGGGGAACAAAGCGAACAAGCAATGGCGGTCTTATGGAGCGCAGAACGATGTCGTCATCTTGCCCATGCCGACTTACTATCACGCTGATGGCGTTTGGCCCATTCAATTCCATGGCCCTAAGCACGACCCAGGCCCCAGTTACGGTCCCGAAATGGACACTATCGGGCTCGTTCTGCACTATGACAAGGTTCAGGCAACCAGGCTTCGACTCTATACCTGTGCGTCACCTGCGCAGTCAGTTATCACTGACTGCAAAGTCGAGGCCCAGGACGACAAAAAGAATCTGATCGAAGTCACCAACACCGGGACGCTGCGATTGGAGATGCGCGCGCCGGATACTACCGATAATTGCGATCACCATGTTCGGTACGGCTTTCATCAGATGCTGACGCTGCTCGATCCAAGTTATGCGAACTACACAAACTACAGATATATCGAGCCGGCGCAAGGAATGGATATAAAAGATAACGGGATCTTCGAAACCAGTGCCAGCAATCATCCATGTTTCGACGACGATCCGGATGATCAAGATGACAATCGCTCCACTAGTACGTTCCATCCCGCCGTCATGACACAAGAGAGCACGGCGAATGAAACGAACCCTTTCACGGAGGCCCTAGACCGAGTCAATGCACAATGGCCGTCCAGAGATCCCAAACTAAATGACGAGCAGTCGTTCAAGGCGGCTCGAAAGGCCTTCAATCAGGCACTAGCCTTGGAAGGTTCTCTGCGAATCTCCGATGTAACTCGGATGGGTGCATTTGCGGAGCTTTCGGCCAATCAGATCGGAATCCTAATCGCAGAATTGCAGCTGCAATTTGCGCAAAGTAAAAGCAAAGACCGGAATATGGAGATCGATGAAGTCTACAAGTTGGACAAACTCAGACGAGCCCTGAAAGCTTTTGCGAACGCTACCAAGAACGGCGCCGATTGTCGCGCTGCACAAGTGCTAGTGCAGTAGTGACAACTTGTAGAGCCCGGCAACTGGTGAGTGATCCGGTTCGCAAAGCCAGGTTTTTGAATTTACCGTAGCGCGACCTCGCGCGGGAACTGGCTTCTCGCCTGAAGGTTACACTCTAAGAGGGACCCGGTTATCAAACCGACGCGAATCGAGGATAGGTCACATTGACGCCGGCGCCGACCTCTGGAACCTGATTACGATCGCAGATCGTGCGCGATGTTGAGAACATTGGTGGAGCTAGTCGGGATCGAACCGACGACCTCATCGTTGCGAACGATGTAGTACTCCGCTACTTCGCGTTGATTCCACAAGACTTACCGGAGAAACGTCCACTCAGAACGACGATTTATTGGAACACGATTGGAACATAAATCCAGAGCCGGTGTTCGCCAACGGTTTTGGAATGCGAATTTCCTTTACGAACTGGAGGATGGTGTCCGGCCAATAACTTTCGCTAGTGTGCAAATCTTACAATATTTATAAGCGATTACTCGTAGCGCAGCGCCACCATGGGATCGACTTTCGCTGCAAGGCGGGCCGGGAGAAGACACGCTAACAGAGCAACGATCGTCAGGACCACTGAGACGATGCCAAGGATTAGCGGATCGGTGGGGCGCACGTCGAACAGCAGCAGTAAGCGCACTTTTTCAGGCAAGGCGGAAAAAATACGTCCTATAGCCAAGGCCCCAAGTAATCCAGCACCAAGGCCGATCAGAGCGAGCAGCAAGCCTTGGCGTACGACCATCTTTGCGACCTTTCCGTCACTCGCTCCCAGTGCCATACGAATTCCAATTTCGCGTGTTCGCTGGCTGACGCTATAGGAGATCACGCTGTAGATTCCGACGGCCGAGAGAACCAGTGCAAGGGTGGCGAGCGACCCCAGCAGCCACATCACGACTTTCCCTTGCTGTACGGGGCCGGCGGTGATTTCTTCCATGGTGGCGATGTCGCAGACTGGCACATCCTTATCGAGCGCGGCGACTTGGCGCCGAATCTCCGGAATAATCGACAGCGGATCGACCGTGGTGCGCACGACAAGATTGCGTGGGTCGAGAATCCACGGGAACTGAGTGTAAGGAACATAGATTTCGGGACGGAAGGGCCAGTATTGTCCATCGCTTCGGACGTTCG
>Ga0126373_10001335_pt1 | contig 17434 bp, 10 predicted proteins | sample PanSoiMetPlot_11_FD_92545 | JGI IMG/M metagenome (GOLD analysis project Ga0126373, IMG submission 92545) | Tropical forest soil microbial communities from Panama - MetaG Plot_11 | ecosystem: Environmental > Terrestrial > Soil > Tropical forest > Bulk soil | place: Panama | collected 2016-02-17 | reverse complement strand
GGACCATTCGCGAGACCCTGGCGACGGCCCACGGCTTCAAACCAGACGACCATCGAGCAGTCTTCGTGTTCGATGCGCAGAAACAGCTCTCCCAATTTGGGATCATCACCCTGGCGCTGAAGGTGCTACTGGCATTCATCGGAACGGTCACGCTCGGTATCGGCGGGGTTGGACTGATGAATATCATGCTGGTCTCGGTGACGCAGCGCACCCGCGAAATTGGCGTTGAAAAGGCGTTAGGAGCGCGGCGGCACCATATCCTGTTTCAATTCCTCGCGGAAGCCATGGTGATCACTGCCGCGGGCGGGTTTCTGGGAATTCTTCTTTCTTATGCTGTGTCGATCGTAGCCGGGCGCATCACGTTCTACAGCGCTTTGGCCAAACACGCGGAAGCAGCCGACATTCGGCTCATCGTTTCGCCAACGATTCTTGTTGTGGCGACCAGCATTCTCGCTGTTGTGGGAGTCGTGAGCGGCATGGTCCCCGCGCTGCGGGCTGCCAATCTCGACCCTATCGAAGCGTTAAGATACGAATAGCATCGCAGCCCAAGGCCACCGGGGCTCACAGAGAAACTCTGTGCGACTCATGTGGTCATGCCTTTTGAGTTTCCATGTCTGAAGACATCCTCTCGCGGCAGCCGCCTCCAGCCGATCTTCGGCTGAGCTACGGCTCGGACCCAAACCAGTTCATCGATTTGCGATTGCCCGGCAGCGAACGCAAGCCGTTCGCCCTGGTCATCAACATTCACGGTGGATTCTGGCGGTCCAAGTACAACCTCGATCACGCAGGACACCATTGTTCTGCTCTTACCGCGAAAGGGCTGGCAACTGCCAATCTCGAATATCGGCGCGTCGGAAATGAGGGCGGCGCGTGGCCCGGTACCTTTGCTGACATCCGTGCCGCATACCAGTTTCTGACGCAAAATGCGCAGAAATTCGATTTCAATACACAGAAAATTGGGGTGATGGGACACTCTGCGGGCGGACAACTGGCGCTCTGTCTCGCTGCCCACGAACCTCGTGCTCGGGCAGTGATTTCCCTCGCCGGGGTGGTCGACCTCGAACGCGCGTATCAACTCCATCTCAGCAACGACGCTGTCGTCGAGTTTCTCCGCGGCACACCCGCCGAGGTACCAGATCACTATCGCGAAGCTGATCCCATGCACCTATCGATCGCAAACGCGCGCCAATGGCTGATTCACGGGGAATCCGACGATACCGTTCCTCCGGTGTTCAGCCGGGATTATGTCGCTCGGAAGCGGTCCGCGAAAGAAAACGTGCATTTGCTCGAAATCTCCGGTGCCAGCCACCTCGACCTCATCGATCCGCACAGCGCTGCATGGAAGCAAGTTGAGCAAACGGTTCTTGCCTCGCTCACCTAAAATAACCCGGGGACCTCCAATATGCTGACTCGTGTGCAACGACCCTTCGCAGTCCTCACCTTGGCTGCTGCTGCCTTGGCGGCATCCTCCACCCAGCAGGCTGATCCGAACCGGTACGTCAACGACGTCAAGGAATTAGCATCTCCTGAAATGGAAGGCCGTGGCGCCGGGACCAAAGGGCTGACTCGGGCCGAGCATCTGCTCGAGAAGCGCTACAAGGAACTGCACCTCGATCCCGCTGGTGTGAACGGATACGAGCAGCCGTTCAGGGTGATCACGGGCGCGCGTCTGAAGTCGGACAACGCATTCTCAGTGATGGCGCCGAGTGGAAAGCGAGAACTCAAGGTTCACGAGGATTTCGTGCCCTTCAGCTTCTCATCCTCCAGTCGGGTCAGTGCACCTATCGTGTTCGCCGGATACGGCGCCACCGCCGACGAGTTCCACTATGACGATTACGCCGGACTCGACGTGAAAGGCAAGATCGTGCTTGTGCTCCGCTATGAGCCGGCGGGGTTCTCCGGAAAGAACGCCCATCATGAGCTAACGCAGCACTCGCAGCTCATCACGAAAGCGATCAATGCAAGAAATCATGGTGCCAAGGCATTGATTGTCGCAAATGGAAAATTGAACGAAGGCGAAGAGGATCTTTTGACGCGTTTCGGCAGCGTCAGCGGGCCCGAGAATGTCGGCATCGTGATGGTGCAGGTGAAGAACGCTGTTGTCGACGCATGGTTCCAGGCGGCGGGGAAAAGCTTGAAGGAGGTACAAGAACAGATCAATGCGAGCACAAATCCGGCATCTTTCGCCTTCCCCGATTCCCTTCCTGTTTCTCTGAACGTCGATATCGAAACCACGCGTGCGACGGTCGATAATGTGCTTGCATGGCTGCCTGGCCAGACGGATGAATACCTCATCATTGGTGCGCACTACGATCATCTCGGCCGAGGAAACGTCGACTCGCTCGCACCCTCACAAATCGGGCAAGTCCATCCCGGTGCGGATGACAATGCCAGCGGCACGGCGGGCGTTCTTGAATTAGCCCGCCTTCTGGCGCCCGAACGCGGAAAGCTCAAGCGCAGCGTCCTTTTCATGGATTTCGCCGGGGAAGAACTCGGCTTACTCGGTTCCGCAGAATGGGTGAAGCAACCGACCCGTCCGCTGGACAAGGCGGTGGCCATGATCAATATGGACATGATCGGCCGCATCAAGGACGATAAGGTTTACATCGGCGGCGTGGGCACAGGATCGACGTTCAAATCCGTGCTCGATCAGGCGGAGAAGGAAGCGCCATTCAAATTCGAGGCCTCGCCCGGCGGATATTCCTCGAGCGACCACACGTCCTTTGTCGCCAAGAAAATTCCCGTTCTGTTCTTCTTCTCCGGATTGCATTCGGACTATCACAAGCCGTCTGACACATGGGACAAAATCAATGGACCGTCTGCGGCGCGGCTCCTCGATATGATCGAGAACGTAGCGGTACAACTGGCAAACACCGATCAGCCTCCAACATTTCAAGTTGTGGCGGAAGAGAAACCGCTCGGCGGCATCTCCGGAGGCGGAGGCTATGGTCCGTATTTCGGCTCGGTTCCAGATTTCGGCCAGGTAGAAAACGGGGTCAAGTTCTCGGAGGTGCGACCGAATTCTCCTGCTGCGAAAGCCGGATTCAAGGCGGGAGACATTCTGGTTCAGTTCGGCGACAAGCCGATCAAGAACCTCTACGACTTCACCGACGCTCTGCGCCGCAGCAAAGTTGGGGATGTGGTCGAAGTAAAAGTGCTGCGCGACGGCCAACCGCTCACTGCCAGCGTCAAATTAGAGCAACGCAAATAACCGCCTTCCGGGGGATGACAAGGCTGGTTGATCCGTGGCAATCCGTGGCAATGAAGTTCCTTCGGAATCCCGTATAATCGTCCGTCATCTGAGAGGAATCCTTTGCCCTTCGACGACCTACGTCAGTGGATCGCCGCGCTCGACCGTGCCGGCGAACTGAAACGCATCACGACTGAAGCCGATCCGATTCTTGAGATCCCGGAAATCATCGACCGCGTCTCGAAAGGGCGCGATGCCAAGGGCAGCCCCGGCGGTCCCGCTCTCCTGTTTCAAAATGTGAAAGGCTACCCCGGGTCGCAGCTCCTGATCAACCAGTTCGGATCGGAGCGGCGCATGAAGATGTCGGTCGGCGTGGAGTCTTACGATGACATCGCGGCTCGAATCCGCATGTTCATGGACGTAAAATCGCCACAGGGGTTTCTCGATAAGTTGAAGATGCTGCCGCTGCTCGCGGATGTGGGCAAGTTCTTCCCGCGCACACTTTCTACTGGCCCCTGCAAAGAGATCATCAAGCGCGATAATTTCTCGCTCCTGGATTTTCCCATACTCCAATGCTGGCCCAAAGATGGTGGAAGATTCATCACGCTGCCATGCGTCACCACTCGCGATCCGAAGTCGGGTAAGCGCAACCTCGGCATGTACCGCATGCAGGTATATAACGAGCGCACCACAGGCATGCACTGGCAGCGGCAAAAGAACGCCGCCGAACATCAGCGCGAACGAATGCGCACGGCCGTAGCGGGAGATACAACCCACCATGTGGGGACGGCCGTCCCCGGAAGCCTGCGGGCTGCCGTCGATATCATGGCGCGCAGTTCCGGCGGTAGCATTCTGGCGCAAGGCGATCGTCCCTCCGGCAAAATGGAGGTCGCCGTGGCCATCGGCACCGATCCGGTAGTCACCTTCTGCTCCATCGTTCCCGCCCCGCCGGAAATCGAGGAATATCTCGTTGCAGGTTTCCTGCGCGGCGCTCCGGTTGATCTTGTGAAGTGTGAAACGGTTGATCTTGAGGTCCCCGCCACAAGTGAGATCGTGCTCGAGGGCTACATCAGTCTCGACGAACTTCGAACCGAAGGTCCCTTCGGCGATCACACCGGCTTTTACTCACTCGAAGATCTCTACCCCGTCTTCCACGTCACCTGCATCACCCATCGCAAAGATCCGATTTACGCCGCCACCATCGTCGGCAAACCTCCGCAGGAAGACGCGTACATGGGGAAAGCCGTCGAACGAATTTTCCTGCCCATGATGAAGCTTACGATCCCCGAACTCGTCGACATCAACATGCCGATCGAAGGGGTCTTTCATAACTTGATGATCATCTCGATCAAAAAGTCCTACCCGGGTCAGGCACGAAAAGTTATGAATGCCATCTGGTCGCTGGGCCAGGCGATGTTCACGAAATGCATTGTGGTGGTAGACGAAGATGTCGACGTACAGGAGTTGGCCGACGTCGCGCTGAAAGTTCTCAATCACATCGATCCGGAGCGCGACATCCAATTCATGCTGGGTCCGGTCGACTCGCTCGATCACGCCAGCCGCCTGCCCGACTTCGGCTCGAAGATGGGCATTGACGCGACACGGAAGTGGGCCAGCGAAGGCTTCACACGGCCCTGGCCCGACGAGATTGTGATGGATGCGAAAACGAAAGCCTTGGTCGACAGCAAATGGAAGGTTTTGGCCAAGGAATTAGGACTTGGGTGAGCGGCGGTCTTTCAATGCCTTGATTTGATCCTCGTCAATGGGATCGTATCCCCGGCACTGACTCACCGGCAGCCTCGGATACTTTGGAAAGCTTGCATCTGTCAAAGATCGCTGACACATGTAGAAGATCGAGCCGCGATCCGATTCGATGCGGCGCATGAATTTACACGTCTCGCAAAGCCCGACGCGCAGCGACGGTTTACGACTTTCCTGATCCACTCTAACAGAATAGCGCGCCCCTTGTGCGGCGATGACGTTCGAAACTCTGCCCACAATTCATCAAAACTCAACCGTAACGGCCTTGAAGCGGGTCAGCCGATTTGTTATAAGCCCGATAGGGAGCACGTCAACGAGAATGCCTGTCAGCCGGCATGAAACTTGGCTAATCGGATTTGCGCTGGTCACACTCACCACGACGCAGAGCAGTCCCGCGTTTGCCTGGGGCAACGAGGGCCATACTTACATCAATCGGGTAGCCGCGCAGAAGATTCCGTCCTCCATGCCACGCTTCTTGCGTCGGGCTGAAGTTGAAATCAGTTACTTGGGGCCGGAACCGGATCGCTGGCGCAGTCCCGCGGAATTCGCTCTGAAGAACTCGCAGGAGCCTGATCATTTCATCGACCTCGAGCGCATCTCATGGCTCGATCCAGTTCCGCCAGGCCGCTACGAGTTCTACCGCAAGCTCTATGAAAAGCGCGCAGCAGCGCCCGACCGCGCCGATGACTATCTTCCCGAGCACGTCGGGCTGCAGCCGTACATCACCATAGAGATCTACGGCCGCCTGAAAGCCGCATTTCGCGAGTACCGCCAGCATCTGGCCGCTCATCAATCCACAGCCGCCGTGGAACAGGCGATCATCTTCTATGCTGGATGGCTGGGGCACTATGTCGCTGACGGATCCCAGCCGCTTCACACCAGCATCCAGTACAACGGCTGGATCGGCGCCAATCCCAATGGATACACAACCGAGCGGGGAATTCATGCGCGTTTTGAAGCGACTTACGTAGCGGCGAACATCAGGGCGAAAGACTTCGCACCCCAGGTGAAATCTCCCACACGCCTGACTGACCCTTTCGCTGACTACATGGCGTATCTGAAGCATTCGAATGGACTAGTCGAACAGGTGTATGTCCTGGAGAAGGCCGGCGGGTTCACGGCGAAGGGATCCGCCGCGGCGTTGGCCTTCACCACCGAACGCCTGGCTGCCGGAACGCAGATGCTGCTGGATCTCTGGTGCACAGCGTGGCTGGAGAGTGCGGCTCCGGTCCCGGAGCATGCCGCCCCGGTTTCTGCCACAAAATAGACCTACGTCGAAGAGGTTCATCTGGGGATAGCCACCATCGGCTGTCCGTGGAGCACGGCTCGACCGCTGTTCACTCCCATTTAAAGCGTCCAAGGGCGACGGTTCGGCATCTGTTTCGATATACTGATGAAGCAATGCCGGTCCTGAAAAACATCGCCGCAATCGCCAAGGGTATGAGCATCACCTTTTCAGAGATGTTCCGCCCGACGATCGTCGAGAACTATCCCGATGGGGATGGCCCCCTGCGTGGTGCGCGGATTGAAGCCCGATTTCGCGGAGCTCACGTGCTGCAGCGCGACGAAAATGGACTGGAAAAGTGCGTCGCGTGTTTCCTCTGTGCGGCGGCATGCCCTTCGAACTGCATTTATATTGAGGCGGCCGAGAATACTGCGGAAAACCGCGTCAGCGGCGCCGAGCGATACGCGAAGGTTTATAACATCGACTACAACCGCTGCATCTTTTGCGGATATTGCGTCGAGGCGTGCCCGACCGACGCGATCACGCACGGCCACGGATTCGAACTGGCGACGTTTAGCGCGACCAACCTGGTCATGCGCAAGGAGCAGATGCTGGCCCCCCGGCCAGCACACATGGGAGCCAACATCGTATTCAATCAGGCCGACGTGAACGGCGGGGCGCCGGCAGAACTGGTGCCCGGAAGCTAAGCTTCAACGAGTTTCGAATCGATCACGCCGGTCCACCAGAGACCGGCGTTTGTGTATGGGGACAAACCTCACCGCCACGGATCCAGCGGATAAACGCGGATCAAAACGAGCTCGCTGTTTTGAGCTAGGAGCTAGCAGCTAGAAGCTAGAAGCTGAAATGTCGGACTTCTTACGAATTGTGCAAGAGCGCGTCGCCATCTACGACGGCGCGATGGGTACCAATATCCAGAAGCGCAATCCCACCCTGGATGATTACTGGGGAAAAGAGAATTGCAGCGAAGTTCTGGTGCTGAGCCGCCCCGACATCATCCGAGACATTCACGCCGATTTCTTCCGGGTCGGCTGCGACATCGTGGAAACCAACACATTCGGAGGTTCCCGAATTGTCCTGGGGGAATTCGAACTCGGCGATCGCGTTCACGAGATCAACGTGAAGGCAGCGCAACTGGCACGCGGAGTCGCACAACAGTTCTCGACCAAGGACAAACCCAGGTTTGTGGCCGGTTCGCTTGGGCCGACCACCAAACTGCCGTCCCTCGGTCATATCGGCTTCGATGCGATGGTCGCGGCTTACGAAGAGCAGGCAGCAGCGTTGATCGAAGGCGGGATCGATGTTCTTCTCGTCGAAACGGCGCAGGATTTACTGCAGGCAAAAATCGGCGTCATCGGAGTGCTCGAAGCGCTGCGGAAGTCGGGCAAGCGCCTCCCCGTGACTGTGCAGGTGACGCTGCAGGAATCCGGCACCATGCTGCTGGGCACGGAAATCGGCGCTGCGCTGACCGCGCTCGAACCCTTCGACGTAGACGCCATTGGCCTGAACTGCGCCACAGGACCGAAGGAAATGAACGACGCGGTTCGTTACCTGGCACTCAATTCCACCAAGCAGGTTTCCGTGCTTCCGAACGCCGGTCTGCCAGAGAACGTCGGGGGACATCCCGTCTACAGACTGACTCCACAGGAACTGGCGGATTACCACAAGCACTTCGTTCAGGATTACGGAGTGCGTGTCGTCGGCGGCTGCTGCGGCACCACTCCCGAGCACCTGAAAGCCGTGGTGGATGCCGTTTCTGGAGTCGAACCGGCGAAGCGCGACGTAAAGCGTGCTGGCGCGGCGTCCAGCGCTTACACCAGCGTCCCTCTTGATCTCGAACCCAAGCCGCTAATCGTCGCGGAAGAAATGAACACGACCACGCGCGTCGACCATTTCCGTAAGCTGGTGCAGGGAAAGAAATACGACGAGATCCTCGCCCTCGCAAAAAAGTTGGTCAACGACGGCTCCCACATGCTCGACCTCTGCTGCGCCATCGTTGGCGAAGATGAGAAGGGTTACATCACGTCGATCCTCGAAAGGATCGCCACGCGCGTTCCCGCGCCGATCCTGGTCGACTCAACCGAGGCCGACGTAGTCGAAGAAGCGTTGAAGCGTATCCCCGGCCGGGCCATCATCAACTCGATCAACCTGGAAGATGGCGAGAAGCGCACCTCCAAAGTCCTGCCGATGGCGAAGCGCTATGGCGCCGCTGTAATAGCGTTGACGATCGACGAGGAAGGCATGGCGCTCACCGCTGAGAAGAAAGTCGCCATTGCACATCGTATTCACGATCTGGCGGTAAACAAATACGGCCTCGACTCGACCGACCTCATCTTCGATGCTCTCACCTTGCCGATTTCCACCGGCCAGGAAGAGTACCGGACGGCAGGAATCGAGACGCTGAAAGCGGTTGAGCGGATCAAGAAGGAATTGCCGCAGGTCAAGACCATCCTCGGTGTCAGCAATATTTCGTTTGGCCTCGACGCGTATCCGCGCCGCGTCTTGAACTCCGTGTTCATGCACGAAGCGGTCGATCATGGCCTCGACATGGCCATCGTCAACTACACCAAAATCTACCCGCTCTACAAGATTCCTCATGAGGAAGTCGAACTCGCGCGCAAGCTGATCTTTCGCGATGAGTCTGCCGGCGACCCGCTGCAGGTCTACATGGCGCACTTCGCCGGCATGAAGGGCAAGCCAGCTGCCTCGACTACGGCGCACCTCGACACGCTTTCGGTGGAGGACAAGTTGAAGTTCGCCATCATCAACGGCGAGAAATCCGTGGGCGAAGGTGAGCACCAGAAGTCGCTTGAAGCTTTACTTGAAGATGCTCTTGCAAACTATTCACCGTTGGAACTGATCAATACCGTCCTGCTCGACGGCATGAAGACCGTCGGTGATCTGTTTGGCGCCCGCAAGATGCAATTGCCATCGGTGCTCGATTCTGCCGGCGTCATGAAGCAGGCCGTCGCCTATCTCGAGCCGAAGATGGAGAAAAAGACTGGCTCACAGAAAGGCACGATCGTGCTCGCCACGGTAAAGGGTGACGTACACGATATCGGCAAAAACCTGGTTGACATCATCCTGTCGAACAACGGATTCAAGGTCGTCAATCTCGGCATCAAGCAGCCGGGCGATTCGATTATCCGCGCAGCCCAGGAGAACAAAGCCGACGCCATCGGCCTCAGTGGACTGCTGGTGAAGTCGACGCTGGAGATGAAATATGTCATCCAGGATCTTGAGCGGCAAAAGCTGGAATTCCCGGTTATCTGTGGAGGTGCAGCCTTGACGCGGAAGTATGTAGAAGACGATCTTCGCCGCGAATACTCGAACGGCGTTTTCTATGCCGACGACGCGTTCGCCGGACTGCACATTATGGAAGATCTCGCGACCGCCGATGGCGCGCGGGCGACACGCATCGCTGAGGGTCGCACGGTCAAGGAGTATGCGAAAGCGGCAGCGGTCGACGAAGAAACCGGACCCGTGTTCGCCGAACGAAGCCCGGTGGTAACGGATGCCCCTAATATTCCGACGCCTCCATTCTGGGGCGTGCGGGTGCGCAAGGACTACAACCTGCGTGAGCTGTTCCAGTACATTAACGAGACGGCGCTTTTTAAAAACCAATGGCAGCTCAAGACCGCTTCGCAATCCGATTACTTGCGACTGGTAGAAGAGAAGTTCCGTCCCATCCTGCGGAGGCTCGAAGAAGAAGTGTTCGAATCCGGCCTATTCGCGCCGGCTGTGGTCTATGGATACTTCCCCGCCCAGAGCGAAGGTAACGATGTAATTGTGTACCAGGCACCGAAGCAAAGTTCGCGCCCGTGTGGCACTCGATGGGAGGAGGGCCTGCCCGAACTCCGGCGTTTTACTTTCCCTCGTCAGAAGGAAGGCCGCCGGCTGTCCATCGCCGACTTCTTCGCGCCAAAATCGTCCGGCAAAATGGATGTGCTCGGAGTTTCGCTGGTCACGATCGGTGCCGTGGCCAGTACTGAGACTCAGCGCTTGTTCGAAGGCGGCGAGTATACAAAATATCTCTACCTGCACGGGCTGAGTGTGGAAACCGCCGAGGCTCTCGCGGAATTCCACCACAAGAAGATGCGGGAAGAATTAGGCATCGCGGGGGACGACGCCACTGAAATTCGCGATCTCTTCCACCAGAAGTACCGCGGATCGCGCTACTCGTTTGGTTATCCGGCGTGCCCCAATCTCGAAGATCAGACAAAGCTCTTCGCCCTGCTCAAGCCGGAAGAGAACGTAGGAGTGCGGCTCACGTCCGGATTCCTGCTCGAACCCGAGCAGAGCACATCGGCCATCGTGGTGCATCATCCCGCAGCTAAGTACTTCGTGGTTTAGCAAAGCGTCCTGGACCGCCGAACTACCTGCTCCAACTAGAACTGTGTCTGCAGTCGCAACGCGTAGCTCCGTGGCGGCGCTATGGCATTGCCTGAAAACAATCCGCCAAAATCGATGACATTGAGACGATCGTTCAGATTCGTGAGGTCTGCCTGGATGTGTGCGGAAAAACGATCATTCTTATAAAGCTGCGCCCCGACCGAGGCGTCAATCGCCAAAGAGGGCCGCACGCGCCCACGCCCGAAGTCGACCCGGTCGACCACAGCTTGACCATATTGCGCCACCGCCTGCTGGTACGAATCGGTAAACGCACCTAACACGAACGGCAGGCCGCTGCCGTATTCGGCTGCTCCTGCGACCCACAGTCGTGATAGCACCTGGTATCGCATGCGAACGCGAACCGTATGCCGCTGATCTTGTGAATTCGGGAAGTGCCCAGTCAAATCACTCTCCGCGCTCAGCACGTCGTCGCCCAGGAACAACCCGCCACTCACCGGAAACCAGACATTGCCGACCATGTACGAGTAACTGGCGTAGCCAGAGAAGCGCCCCCATTTGGGAATTTCGAGCTTCGCTTCTGCGCCGTAGATGACGGCCTTATGGAAGGCGATCGGAAAGCTGACTGCCGTGCTCAGAATCTGATCGTCATCCGCAAAGTTGTTCGCATATCGCCGGTAATAGTTCGCATCGAACCGAAGTTGGCGAAACAGTGATTTGCTCCCACCCCCTTCGAAGTAATTTCCACGCGAAGGTTCCACCGGGAGCCGCAGCACGCTCGGATTCAGCGACACCACCTGCGTTGAACTCGAAAGCAGAATATTCTCGGCCGAAGGCGTCTCGAACACTCGGTCATAGGAGGCATGCATTACCAACCCGATCGACGGGAAAAACCTTGCCACGGATAGCCTGGGGCTGACGGCATTTTCATTGACGAGAAGTTGATAATGATCCCAGCGCAACCCGGCGCTCACCGTCCAATTTCCCAGCCGGATAAGATCTTGAACGTAGGCCGACTGTTCCAGGTCCGGACGATTTCCTGTAAAGGTAAATGACGCCGGTGTACCCGGGTCAAAACGGGATGGATCAGTGACGACATCGCTGAAATTTTCATGCAGAAAGAGGGCATCCGATTCAACGCCCGCCTTCCATTCCTGCCGCCCGTGGTGCACGGAGATCGAGCCATTGAAGTATCCCTCTCGAAATCCGTTGTGGAGAGAAACGATCAGCGGCGTTGATTGTGCGTTGGAAATCAGATCGCTGGAGGTGTCGCGCACCATCCCCCGAATTGCGCCCAGTGCATTTGAGGAAAATACGTGCTGGTAGGAGGCAATCCCCATTGTCTCGAAATTGTCGCCATCCTGGCGCTGCCCCGCTGCCTGCTGGAGTTGCTCGTTGGGAATCTGGAACCGCGAAAGCGCCCGCCGCACAATGAACCCCAGCCGGTCGTTGTCAGTCAGGTCCCGCTCGTAATGCAGCGAAAAATCCCCGGTCGTGCCGCGATTCGTATAATTCTGCGGCACCACTGGATTCAAATAATGGCTGGTCATATTCCCGGAGGCGCTCCCGCCGAGCACGCTCTTTCTCCAGGCGTACTGCGCCTGAGCCGATCCAGATGCCGTGTCAAAGCTTCCACCAGCAAGGTCTATCTGTCCGTGCAACCCGGCTTTGGCATCTTTGAGGGTGTTCACCTCGACGATGCCTCCCATCTTCCGTCCGAACTCGGCCGGGATGCCCGCCGTGTAGACGCTGACGGAATTGACGTCGTCGGCCTCAATCTCGGGCCCCAGCCCGGGCGAGCGGTTGTCTGTCAGCGGAATGCCATCTACGACGAACTGCGTCTGGTATTCCGCACCCCGTGGGTGCAGCACCGCATTCCCTTCATACAGCCAGCCTGGCTGTGCGTTCACCAGATCTTGAAGGGAGCGGCCCGGCAGTGATGTCGTTCGCGTCTCGATCGTCGTCGAACCGATCTCATTCACGGAATTCACCCGGCGGGGATCGAGCAGCGTACGTTCTGCCTCGACCGTGACCGATGTGCTTACGGCGGCAAGTGAGAGATTGATGACAGAGTGGACGGGAATGGCCGAGCGAACCTCGATCTCGACTGATGCGGGCGCAAATCCGGCCTCTTGAATCTGTGCCCGGTACAAGCCAAGCGGTAACCGTTTGGCTACAAGCACACCTGAGTCGTCGGTCGTGAATGTGTTCCTGAAGTCGTTGGCTTCGCACACCAACTCAACCGTCGTCCTTACCCCGGCGCCCCGCGGATCTTGAAGCTTCAGGTGCAACTCCCCGCTGTGGCCCTGCGCGAAGGCAGGTAATGCCAACGAAACCCAGACGAGATGGACTGCCAGTCGCACCATGAGTTCAGGGGACCTCATCATAGCAGTCGAATACATGGCACTTTTGGGCTAGAGATTGAGCCGATCCCACACTTCATTTTTTACAAATTGCAAACACTCTGATGACAAATTTCTCGACCATGTAGTGGAAACTTCTTTCCAGATCGTTGCTGAGGATTTGGGGAACCGCAGCAACGATCGAGAACTTCAAACCTTCCGTCACCGGGGAGGTTTTGGGGGAAAACAGGCGCTCGTACCGCAGGGGGTGCGAGCGCCGTTTTGCGTTTGTCAATTTCCCGGGCGTCCCTTCCGCGTCAATGTTGCCATTCCAAGCAACTGTTACAATTTTCGGTACCGGTTCAGATGGGATTCTTTCCTGCTCATTGGGTCCTAGGCGGCAACGAGCGAAGGAAGATATCTCCAGTTCTGACCGGCAAGCGCCATGAAATGTCCGTTCTGTGGGTTTGCAAATGACAAGGTGGTGGACTCGCGCGAGAGCAAAGAAGCGGATTCCATCCGGCGACGTCGCGAGTGTTTGAAGTGCGGAAAGCGCTTTACCACGTACGAACGCATCGACGAGATTCCTTACATGGTGGTCAAGAAAGACGGCCGCCGCGAGAAATTCGATCGCCAGAAGGTTCTGAACGGCCTGCTGCGCGCCTGTGAGAAGCGCCCCGTGCCGATCAGCAAGCTGGAACAGATCGTAAACGAGGCCGAGTTGTTCGTAATCGAATCCCCCGAGCGCGAGCGCAAAACCAGCGAGTTAGGGGAGCTGATCATGAACCGCCTCCGTCGTTACGACAAGGTGGCGTATGTCCGCTTTGCCTCGGTTTATCTGGACTTCAAGGACGTGAAGGAGTTTATGAACGAACTCAAGGATCTGGTCAAAGCAAAAACCGGTACTGGGCAGTGATCAGTGCTAGCGGTCAGTAGTCCGTGATGTCCTGCCCATGGCATGCGGCCACTGACCACTACGAGGAATCATTTTCTAATGACCCACAAAGTAACCCTCATTCCCGGCGACGGAATCGGCCCCGAAGTCACCAACGCGGTAGTCCGCATTCTGGAAGCGACCGGGGTCAAGTTCGAATGGGAAACCTTCGCTGTAGGCACCGAAGCCTACGAGAAATACGGCGAATATATCCCCAAAGATCTGATCTCCTCGGTGGAGCGCACCCGCGTAGGCCTGAAAGGGCCGGTGACGACCCCCGTCGGCGGAGGCTTTCCCAGCATCAACGTCGCTCTGCGCAAGAAGTTCGAGCTCTACGCGAACTTCCGCCCAATCCGGAATCTGCCGCATATCCCGACGCGTTATCCCGACGTTGATCTCATCATCATCCGTGAGAACACCGAAGGACTCTATTCCGGACTGGAGCACGAGGTAGTCCCGGGCGTAGTGGAAAGCCTGAAGATCATGACCGAAAAAGCCTCCACCCGCATTGCCAGGTTCGCCTTCGAGTACGCCCGCAAGAACAACCGCAAGAAGATTCACGCGATCCACAAAGCCAACATCATGAAGCTCTCCGACGGACTGTTCCTGCGCTGCTCGCGCGCCGTCGCGAAGGACTACCCCGAGATCACCTACGCTGAGCACATCGTCGATAACACCTGCATGCAGCTCGTCATGAATCCCTATCAGTACGACATGCTGGTGATGGAGAACCTGTACGGGGACATTCTCTCTGATTTGTGCGCCGCGTTCGTTGGTGGCTTGGGGTTCGTCCCGAGCGCGAACCTCGGGGATGAGTGCGCTATCTTTGAAGCCGTGCACGGCTCGGCTCCTGACATCGCGGGAAAGAATCTGGCGAATCCAACTGCATTGCTCCGGTCTGCCCTCCTGATGGTGCGGCACCTGGGCGAGCACGCTGCGTCCACTCAAATCCGCAATGCCCTGGAGCGCGTCTATCGCCACCGGGAAAAGCTGACCCGTGATATCGGCGGACAGGCGGGCACTTCCGAATTCGCGGACGCTGTAATCGAGGAGATGTCCAAAGAGAAAGAAAAAGAAGTGGTGATTAGCTAGATTTCTCACGCACGCACGCCTGGCCCCCGCTTCCTGCCGATGATTACGAAGCCTTGCGTGATGGCAGCACGAATGAGCCGGGACTGGCCAGGAGTTCACGGCCTACTTCCCGCAAGAATGAGCGTGCCTTTTCCGCTTGCACGTCCCGTGCGCGCACCGCCAGAAGGAAACTCAACGCGAACGACGTCGTGATGTTCAGTATCCCGATGAGCAGGATCCCCAGCAGCGAAAACACGATCTCCCGGCGTTCCATACCTCCATAGAACCGCATCGCGTCGAGTGCATACCCAAGGCTGGCCGCCGATAGCGTCACGTGGCGCACTTCCAGCGGAATACCGAATAGAGTGACCAGGACCGGAACCGTCCCCAGCAGAAAACCCAAAGCGATATATCCGGCTGAGCCAGCCGCATGGTGCGCCACCCAATCGGCGAGGCGGGCTTCTCCCCTGAACCCAAGCCTGCGGCGAAGACGCAGGCTGTTCGAAATGGCCGACTCCAGCCGGCTCATGACGACATAGTTCGCCACCCATCCGGTTGCCAGGGAAGAAAGCCACAACAAAACTCCCGTCACAATGGCAAAAGCAATCGTCGGCGACTGGTGCGGGATGACAGAGTGCACCCCATGGATTGCCTCCGCCTGCGTAAGAAACGGGTGCCCGGAGACCGCACGCCAGATTCGATCGATGGCTATGGATCCCGGAATCGCACCGAGGAGATTGCCGAGCGTGACCACCGTTTGTGCCTGCGAAATTGCGCGCAGACTGGCCATATGATCTTTGGCGGGATCTTCCATGGCATCGACCAAGGTCGCAGCAGTGGCGGCGGGCATCTTGGAAGCCAGAAAAAATCCTCCCCACTGCATCAGCAGGAAACTCGCCGCATAATTGACCGAGTATCCCAAGGCCAGAAGCAACGGCGCGTGAACAATCCTGGCGGAAATCGTGTATTTCATCACCGCCGTGAAGCAGGTGACGATGCCCGCCATAATGGCCCCGGCACCCATGACCCGCCAGTGACCCGGGCTTTGAACGATATAATGGACTCCGACCCGCCCCGTTTTCTCCACTAGACTGCGAGCCAGGCGCCGGAACGTCGTGCCCGCGATTGTCTTGATGCGCCGCTGCGATGCGAATCCACGCACGATCGAAACCGCGAACTGCCTGGCATCGGCGCCCGGCTGCCTCAAGCCTAGAACCTGATCGATTCTCCATAAATACGAGCGCAGCAATCGCACCCGAAACACGAGGCCTGCCGAGGTGCCAGTTCGTTCCAGTTGCTCGTTGAATTCGCGCAATTGCGCCACGCACGCGTCGCGCTGCCGCTCCCACGCCGGAAACTCTTTGGGATTCAACACGACTGACTCCACCAGGGCGGGCAGATGAAAGAAACTTGATTTCGTGATGTCGTCGTCGCTGGCCAGAATCAGCATGTCGCGAGCCAGCGCGACGTTTGCCGCTCGCAATGCCAAAATCTTGCAGGATGCGAGCATCGACGGTACGGTTAACCGCACGATATCCGCCCACCAGCGCACCTGGCTTTCCGGGAGCGACGCCAACCACACCGCATCCCGCTGTTCCAGCCCTAAGGAATCCAGAAGGACATAAAGATCCCCCTGGACCTCGTCTTCCGGCATGAACCGTTTCGCCGCCCGCGCATACAACTCTCGCAGCAGGAAGATCTCATCCGGCAATCCAGCCTCGGAGATCACACGTACATAGGAATGGTGAGACCAAAATTCGCGGAAAGCGTTGCGGATTTTTTCTCGCTCGGGATGTGCATCGACGGTGTCGGTAAATTGGATGAGTCGTTCGGTGCGTTGGACAAGCGGGACATCCAGAATCCCGCGTAGAATCCCATACACCCATGTCGCCCGGTCGCGCTCGGAAGCGAATTCAAATTTCAGGGGGAACTCGGCCGGCGAGGACCTGGGTGCTACTGCCTTCATTTTCTCGCCCCTCAACGAAGCACTACCGTTAGAGTCTAACTCAGGTTTTACAGATCCGCCGCACCGCGCAGCTGGATGCTCACGCTCCGGGACCTTCCAACCGAACCGGGCGTTCCCGGCAAACGATAGGACGTGTCCTTTAGTACGGTGGCCCTTACTCTCACCCAACCTTATGATCTCGCTGGGAGGCATATATGCGTTTTCATCGGCTGACCTATGGACTGGCATTCATCGCTTGCATATTTCTGATTGCCGGTTCAGCCGCGGCCCAGGGAGGCGAATTAGTCCGCGCCGAGTGGGGCGTCCCCGGAAACCGGGTAGACGTGACGTCTCGCGTTCGCACATTCGTTCATGACGGCGTCCTGCAACTCGAAGTCACACGCTTCAATCTGGGCGTCGATCCTGCTCCGCACCAAAACAAGGACCTGATCATTCGTGTCCGGCGTTGGGACGGCAAGGTCGAGGAGTACAAATACCCCGAGCGCAGCACATGCTCTCTCGAACTCATTCCCCCGGATCGCCGGGAGGCGCGCGAGCACCATGATTGGGACCGCGACCAAGACGGAGACAGGGACAG